>Ga0307507_10000081_pt1 | contig 148079 bp, 139 predicted proteins | sample 7_EM_MG_FD_207223 | JGI IMG/M metagenome (GOLD analysis project Ga0307507, IMG submission 207223) | Populus trichocarpa ectomycorrhiza microbial communities from riparian zone in the Pacific Northwest, United States - 7_EM | ecosystem: Host-associated > Plants > Roots > Unclassified | place... | reverse complement strand
GGCAGGAACGGCTCGATCAGATCCCACTCGGCATCGGTTACGTCAAAACGCGCCACACCCGAGTTCTACCAGGCAACAGCACGCCCTGACCGCACAGCAAAGATCCGAACCTCGAACAGCTCCTAGTACGACTCACCCCTGCTGCGACTCAGCCCTGCTGCGGCTTGAGTCGGGCGCCCCCGTCGGCCGGGATCACGACGCCGGTCATGAAGCCGTTGCGGACCAGCAGCGCAATCACGTCGGCGATCTCCTCAGGCCGGGCGACCCGTCCCACCGGGATCCCCGGGATGAGGCTCTCGAAGACCGCGGCGCGCTGCTCGGGCGGGGCGATCCGGTCCCACCACGCGGTGTCCACCACACCCGGCGAGACCGCGTTGACCCGCACCGGCGCGAGTTCGAGTGCGAGCGTGGGCACCAAAATCTCCACCGCGCCGTTGACCGCCGCCAGTCCGGCCGTGCCCGGCATCGCGCACTGCGCCGAGGTGGCCGAGACCAGGGTGATCGAACCGGTCTTCGCCAGAGTGGGAAGCGCCGCCTGAATCGCACGGGCGGCCGAGACGAACTTGCTCTCGAACGCCGCGCCCAGCGCGTCGAGGTCGAGTTCGGCCAGCGGGCCGACGCTGCCGTTGCCCGGGGCGGTCACCACGAGGTGGTCCACCGGGCCGAGTTCGCCGAACAGGGTGTCGAGTTCCGCACGGGACGTCAGGTCGGCCGTGCGTCCGCCGATTGCGTCGGGGTTGGGGGCGTCCGCGGCGAGCTGATCGAGGGCGCCTTTGAGCCGGTCGGCATCGCGGCCGACCACGGTCACAGCGTGGCCCTCGGCGAGTAGTTGCCGGGCCGTGGCCAGGCCGATTCCGGCGGTGCCGCCGATGACGACCGTGTGCGGGGCCGGGCCGGCGGGGGAGTTCAGAGGCATTGCAGTGTCCTTCGATTTTCCGAGGCTCCGTGTCTCGTAACTCCTCGAGGCTATTACGAGGCACCGTGCCCTGTAAAGTGGCGGCGTGACCGGCACTCTCGGCAGACCGCGCAGCGAACAGGCCCGCCGCGCCATCCTCGACACGGCAGTACGCCTCACCATGCGCGACGGCTACCAGGCGCTGACCATCAAGGGCGTGGCCGAGGAGGCAGGCGTCGGGCGGCAGACCATCTACCGCTGGTGGACCACCAAAGCCGCCCTGGTGCTGGAGGCGATCCGGGAACTGGCCGAGCGGGTCGGCCGTCCGGCCCTGACCGGAGACGCCGAGCACGACCTGCGGGCATTCCTGCGTGCCTCGTTCCGGCTGTCCCCGGTGGCAGGCCCGGCGATCAGCGGCATGATGGCCGAGTCGACCCACGATCCCGAGTTCGCCGAGGTGCTGCAGCGCGGCCTGCTCGCCCCGCGCCGGGCCATCGTTCGCGAGATCCTGGCCGCCGGGCAGCAGTCCGGGCAACTCGGCCACGGCGTGAGCCTGGACCTGGCCGTGGACCTGGTCTTCGGCACCATGTGGTACCGGACCCTGTCCGGCCACGCCCCGGTCGACGAGCGCCTGGCCGAGGAACTCACCGACGCGATCGTCCGGCTGCTGGGGCCCGCGGAGGGCTGACCGGTCGCGAGGCCGACTGCCACGGCACTAGTTGTAGTGCTGCGTTGCAGTGCCGCGGCACTACGATGGAGACATGATCCGCTACACCAAGGGACACGGCACGGAGAACGACTTCGTGATCGTCCCCGACCCGGACGGCACACTCGCGGTGGACCCGCGGTGGGTCGCTGCGGTGTGCGACCGACGGGCCGGGCTCGGCGCGGACGGGCTGCTGCGGGTCGTGCCCACCGCCAAGATGCCCGGGTACGAGGGCGACGCGCCGGACGCCCCATGGTTCATGGACTACCGCAACGGAGACGGCTCGATCGCCGAGATGTGCGGCAACGGCGTGCGGGTCTTCGCCCGATACCTCGTGGAACAGGGGCTGGCCGAGTCGGGCCGGTTCGGCGTGGCCACGCGTGGCGGCGTGAAGGCGGTGCAGGTACCGGCCGACGGCGGGGACATCACCGTGGACATGGGCGTTCCGCTCTGGCCGCAGGCCGCGGCCCTCATCGTCTGGGACCGGCGCGAGGCCGAATCTGTGCACGTGGACATGGGCAACCCGCACGCCGTGGTGTTCGTCGCCGACGTGGCCGAGGCGGGCGCGTTGATCCAGGCTCCGGTGTGGCGACCCGAAGCGGTCTACCCGAACGGGGTGAACGTCGAGTTCGTCGCCGCGGTCGGCCCGCAGCACATCGCGATGCGCGTCTTCGAGCGCGGAGTCGGCGAGACCCGCTCCTGCGGCACCGGGGCCTGCGCGGCGATGATCGCGGCCGCGCGCCGCGACGGAGCCGGGCCCGGCGAGCCGTACACCGTGGACGTGCCCGGCGGTCGACTGATCATCGTCGAGCGCGAAGACGGTCGGCTGGAGATGACCGGCCCGGCGGTTCTCGTCGCCGACGGCGTGCTGCGCGACTGAGGGCGCTCAGTAGTACTGAGAACTGGGGTACTGAGGGCCGATCTGCGTCAGTCAGACTCCGGTCAGTTCGCTGAGCGCCGCCACGACGTCCACCAGCGCCCCGTTGCGGATCAGGGTTACCGTCAGCCTGCTGCCTGCACGCAGGTTCAGCATCAACTTCTGCAGGTCCTGCGCGGTGAGCACCTTCGTGCCGTTCGCCGCGATCACCACGTCGCCGATCTGGATCCCGGCGCGAGCGGCGGGCGAGCCGGAGACCACCTCGACGACGCGCAGCCCGGTCTCCTGCTTCAGCCGCGTGGCCATCGCGGGCGGCAGGGCGATGCTCGCGCTGCCCAGGCCGAGCCAGGCGCGGCGCACCCGTCCGTGCGTCATCAGCTCGCTGAGTATGTGCTGGGTGGTGGCGTTCATCGGCACGGCCAGGCCGAGCCCGATCCCGGCCACCGCCGTGTTGATTCCGATCACCCGTCCGGTCGAGTCGGCCAGTGCCCCGCCCGAGTTGCCCGGGTTCAATGCGGCGTCGGTCTGGATCACGTCGTCGATCACCCGCATCCCGGCGGGCGTTCCGGCCGGGATGGAACGTCCCAGGGCGCTGACGATTCCGGCCGTCACCGACCCGGCCAGGCCCAGCGGGTTGCCGACGGCTACCACGAGCTGCCCGACCCGCAGCCGGTCCGCGTCGCCGAGTTCGGCCGGGACGGCCGGCCGCAGCCCGGTACCGAGCACCGCGAGATCCGAGAGCCGGTCCCGACCGACCACCTCGAAGACCTGCTCCTGACCGTCGTGGGTGAACACCGCGCCGCCGTTGACGCCCTCGACCACGTGCGCGCTGGTGACCAGGAACCCGTCGCGGGTGAAGGCCACGGCGGACCCGGCGCCCTCGCCGCGCCCGGAGCGCACGACGACGCTGAGCACGGACGGCCGCAGCGCCTCCGCGACCGTCACCACGGTTCTGGAATAAGCATCCAGCGCGTCTCGATCGGCATTGCCGCTCTTGGAACCGGCGGTGTTGGAGTTGCCACTGTTGGAATCGGCGTTGTCGGCGCCGATGCGGGAGAACGGATTGCGGGCCATGCGGGACCTCCGGGCGATGCAGTCATCTGTGTCTGATAACGCCCGAACCGCCGTCATTGCTCCCGTGCTGGGCCACCCGCTCCAGCCGCGTTGTTTTGCTGCGCTTGTAGTGGTGGGATCTCAGTCCAGCGCCCCGTCGAGGGTGGCGTATCCCCGCGCGACGGCCGACTGCAGCACCGTCGCAGGGAACTCCCAGGACCCCTCGTTCAGCGCGCTGTCCACTGGGACCTCGGCCGCGTGCAGCCGCCGGATCTGCTGGGCGACGGCGTCGATGGCGGCCCGCTGCGTGCGCACGAACCCAGCGTCCACGGAGGCCCCGTGCCCCGGCACCACGACGCTATCCGGCCCGAACAGCTCCATTCCCTTGTCCAGGGTGTCGGCCCAGTCCAGCGGAAAGGAGTCCGATCCGAAGGCGGGCGGCCCCGACTCCTCCACCAGATCCCCGGCGAGCACGATCGCGGGGTGCGCGGCGGTGCTGATCCCGCTCCTGCTCCCGGTCCCACTCCCGTCCCCGGTCTCAGAGTCGGTGACCAGAATCCAGAGATCTCCGTCGGTGTGCCCGCGCCCGAGGAAGCGCAGTTCCAACCTCCGGTCACCCAAGTCGATCGAGGCGTGGTCGCGAACCAGCTCAGCCGGTGCGGCGTATTCGATCCCCGCGAGCTTCTCGGCCCACTGCGGCCCCTCGGCGAGCAACTCCGCCCTGCACGCGACGATCTCCGGACTGGCCGAATCCAGCCGCGCGACCAGCGACTCGTGCCCCCAGATCCGTGCGGGAGGGGTCAGCCGCGGCGCGACGAACTCGGCGTTTCCCCAGCAGTGGTCGAAGTGCGCGTGCGTGTTGACGACCCAGCGCACCGGGGCCGCGGTCAGCCGGCGCAACTGCTCCTTGATCTCGCGCGCCTCGGGGAGTGAGCACCGGGTGTCCACTACCGCGACGCCGTCGGCGCCGATCACCGCCGTCACGCTCACGTCGCAGGGATCGAACCGCTTGCGGAAGACGTTCTCGCCGACCTCGTCCCAGCCGTCGTACGTGTCAGCCTGCAGCATGGCGTGATCTTAGCGATAGTTGGCATTCGCGCCACTGGGCGGGCGGCGGCGTGCCCGCGATGATCCAGTACGGGGCCGAGGGCGGGCCGTGGCGGATGAGTCGAGGGGCTGATGACGGTGACGCAGGTCATGACAGGCGGCGCGAGCGCACCTGGTGTATCGAGTACGGCGGACGCACCGATGAGCGCGGCGGGAGCGGTGACGTCGACTCCGGCGGCGGCCGACGCGGCCGCGATCGCGCACTTCCAGGCGCGGCTGTCCTTCGAGGCCGACGTCTCCGACGTGCACGCGGACCTCGAGCTCGGCCTGCTGGGCCGGACCTTCGTGCTCGTCGACTCGCGCTCGATCGAGTCCTGGGAGCAGGGACACATCCCCGGCGCGGTCCATCTGCCGACCCGGGAGATCGCCGAGCGGGCGGCGGCGGGCACCCTCAGCGAGCTGATTGCGGCGGGCGCGACCGCGGTCACCTACTGCTGGGGTCCCGGCTGCAACGGGGCGACGAAGGCGGCGCTGGAACTGGCCCGGCTCGGCTACCCGGTCAAGGAGATGATCGGCGGGTTCGAGTACTGGGTGCGGGAGGGCTTCGGGTACGACTCGAAGTGGGGGCGGCGGGAGGCGGCGACCGATCCGCTCACGGCCCCGGCCGACGGAACCGCCTGCGCCTGCTGAGCTGAGGACGGTACCGGCTCAACCCAAAACCAGCTCAGCGCAGCTCGGCGAGCAGCAGGGCGACGTCGTCCTTCCACAGCCCGATCGGGCGATTCGCGTCGAGCAGGAGTGTCGCCAGGGCGTCCAGTTCGAGGTCCCGGGAGGCGTCCAGGCAGCTCAGCGTCCGGCCGAGCCCCAGATCGAGGTCGTTGTCTATGCTCTCCAGCAGCCCGTCCGTGCACAGCACCAGCCGCGTCCCGGCCTGGTACGGCATCTGCCACACGGGATAGCGCGCGTTCTCCAGCACGCCGAGCGGCACGCCCACCTCGGTCTTGGGCACCTGGGCCGGCCGCCCGGGTGCCAACACGATCGGCGGGATGTGCCCGGCCCGGCTCGCGGTCACCGTCCTGGTCTCCGGATCGACCCGGGCCACCAGGCAGGTCGCGAAGATCGGGTGTTCGACCTCTTCGTTGATCTCCACCACGAACTCGTGCGCGCGGCGCAGGATCTCGTCGACCGAGTGCTTCTCCGCCGCGTGCGTGCGCACCGTCGTGCGCAGCCGGTACATCATGCCCGCGGCGTGGACGTTGTGGCCCTCCACGTCGCCGATGATCAGGATCGTCGAGCCGTCGTCCAGCGGCACCGAGTCGTACCAGTCGCCGCCCACCTGGATGCCCGTCGTCGCGGCCTCGTACCGCCACGCGGCCTGCACGCCCGGACCGAACTTCAGCGTGTGCGGCAGCATCCCCTCCTGCAGCGCGAGCGCGATGCTGTGCTCGGTGTCGTGCAGCATCGCCCGGTACACGGCCTGGCCGATCGCGCTGGCCGCCAGCACCAGCACGGTGCGCTCCGCCTCGTCGAACTGCGTCTCGCGCTCGTAGCCGAGCAGGCAGACCCCGCGCATCCGCGGGATGCCGGACAGCGGCAGGAAGGCCCAGGCCTCCATCCCGCATTCCTTGACCACCGGCTCGACCTGCGGGAACCTCTCGCAGAGCTCCGCCGAGCTGGGAAAGAACAACGCCGACTCGTAGTTGACCGCGGTGCGCAGCGGGCCGTCGGCGGAGATCCGCGGCAGCCGGTGGTCCCCGGCCAGCCCGCAGGCCAGCAGCACCTCGACCCGGCTACCGGCGTCCGCCACGAACAGTACGTCGGCGCCCAGCGAGGGCAGCGCGCGCTGCACCGCCGCGCGCACCTCCTCCAGCGTGGAAGCCGCGGCCAGGCCCGCGGTGACCGCCTGGATCCGGGTCGCCGCCCGCGCCTCGGACCGCGCGGCCTCCTCGGCGGCCCGCCGCGCCGTGATGTCCGCGATCACGCCCATGGACCGGGCCGGGCGGCCGCTCGCGTCGGCGATCACGCGGCCGCGGGTCTCCAGCGTGTGGATCTCGCCGTCCGGCCAGCACACCCGGTATTCGAGCACGTAGTCACCCACCGTGCCGAGCAGCGGGTCCAAGGTGCGCAGCAGGTGCTCCACGTCCTCCGGCGGCACCTGTGCGAGAAAGGTCTCGAACTGCGGATCGGCGTCGGGGGCCAGGCCGTGCAGGCGCAGGGTCTGCTCGTCGCAGACCACTTCGCCGGAGGGCAGCAGCCAGTTGAAGAAGCCCGCCGAGGCGCTCACGCCGCTGGGCGCGAAGTCCACGTCATCCCAGCTGCTCGGCTCGCGGCGCAGGCCGAGGGGCGCGTACGCCGCCGAACTGTACTCGGTATCCGGCTTGTGCTCTGCCTCGGACGGGTATTCAGTGTTCTGAGGAGGTGTCGGGTTCTCGTCGAATCGGCCCGATCCCCCCGGGGTATTCGTGTCCTGAGGCGGTGTCATCGGTTCCTCCCGCCGGTAGTGCTCGCGCCCTTACTCGGGTAGTGGACCGCCTGATCCCTCACATCAGGCACACGTGTACCGCTCACCATCAAGCCTACGGTAGTCGCACGGTCGCTATCCGGGGTGGTGTTTCTTGAGAAACGCACAAGATGGCCGATTTCTATCGCCCTCATGCGCCGTTACTGCGCCGTAGCGCCCTCGCTAGTGTGACCGAGTGTCAGCATACCGCAACTGGAGGTAGCCGTGCCGGGGTTGGCCGCGACTCTTGACGGTTCCCTGACGCCACCTGTGGCGATGCCGGGGGCCCTGCCGCTGCTGGGCCACGCCGGGGCGCTGCTGCGCGATCCGCTCGGCTTCCTCGAAAGGGCGTATCCGCTGGGCGAGGCGGTCGTGATCCGGCTTGGCCCGAAACCGGCCCTCCTGGTCAACGGATCCGAGCCGCTGCGCCGGATTCTGACCGGAGACGCCGGGCTCTACGACAAGGGCCTGCAGTTCGAGCAACTGAGAGTGCTGATCGGCGACGGGGTCGGCACCTCGAGCGGGGCCAAGCACCGCCGGCAACGCCGGCTGATGCGCCCGGCCTTCGACCACGGACACGTCGAGGGCTACGTCGAGACCATGGCGCGCAGCGCCGCGCAGGCCGCCGACGCCTGGCGGGTCGCCGACCGGACCGAGGTCGACGCCGCGCAGGAGATGCGCCTGCTGACGATGAGTGTGATCACGCGGGTGCTGCGCGGGACCCAGGACTGGCAGGGTACTGACGCGGCTGCGGTGCGCGAGGTGCTGGCCACGCTGCCCGTGCTGCTCGGAGGCATCGGCAGACGAGCGCTGCTGCCCGTCGCGTTGCTGAACAACGCGCCGACCCCGGGCAACCGGCGCTTCCGGCACGCGCAGACGGGAGTGCACGCCATGGCAGACCGGATGATTGCCGAGCACCGCGCCCGCCGTGTGCCCGACGACGGACTGCTGGGCACGCTGCTCGCCGCCGTGGACGAGGACGGCTCCACGATGACCGATGCGCAGGCCCACGACGAGATCATGACCGTGCTTCTGGCCGCCACCGAGACCTCCGCCGGAACCCTCGCCTGGCTGCTGCACGTACTGTCCCGCGACCCGGTCCTGCAGCGCGCGGTGCAGCAGGAGGCAGATACGGTGCTGGACGGCCGGCTGCCGACCGCGGCGGATCTGGGTTCCCTGGCGCTTACCCGGCGGGTCGTCTCCGAGGTGCTGCGGCTCTATCCGCCCGGCTGGGTGCTCGGCCGCCGGCCCGTCGAGCCGGTCGAGATCGCCGGGGTCGCGGTCCCCGCCGGCACCCAGGTGCTGCTCAACTTCTACGGCCTGCACCGCGATCCGCGGGCCTACCCCGAGCCGGGCCGCTTCGACCCGGACCGCTGGCTGGATCCCGATCCCGAACTGCTGCGCGGCAACTACCTGCCCTTCGGGCTCGGCCCGCACGCGTGTATCGGCGAAGAGTTCGCCTGGTGCCTGCTGCTGACCGCGACCGCCGTGTTCGCGTCGAGGTTCACCGTGCGTCCGGTGGCCGGAAGCGTGGTCAGGCCGGTCGCCCGCACCACACTGCACCCCGGCTCCGTACCGCTCGTCCCGGAGCCCAGGTGACGGCCCCGGCCCGCCGCCGCGATCAGGCCGCCATGCCCAGCGCGTAGCGGCCCGTCTCGTACGACCAGGCGAGATTCCCGGAGATCCAGTGACGCAGGTCCATGACGTACCTGCGGACCTCCTCGGCGCCGTCGCGCCACACCGGCGCCTCAAGCCGCTGGTACTCGTGGATCCGATCGTCGTACAGCCGCGCGGCCTCGGCCATCGCCTGCCCGGTGGACAGGCCGTGCTCCAGGGCGAGCACCGCGGGGAGGCTGAGCACTTGGGTGGAGCGGCGGATCTCCTTCGGGTACGACAGGATGTCGTTGGCCCAGCAGGCGATGTCGGTAGCGGCGTCCGTGAGCTCCCGCAGCGCCGGCGAACTCCACGACGCGCCCGACAGTTCGAATCCGTTGATCACGTCGATCAGGGCTAGGCAGGTCGGCACGCCGCCGCTGTGCCGGCGCATCTCGACGTACTCGGCGAGGCCCGCGATCGTGCTCCGCTCGCGGTGCGCAGCCTCCCAGGTCAGCGCGAGCAGGTAGAACACGGTCTGGGTGGCGAAGCGGTCGTACTGCTCCGGGGTGGCCAGCTCGAGCAGCCTGGCGCGCAGGTCGCCGAGCGCGGCCAGGAAGGGATTCGCGCTGTCCGGCGGAACGTCGCCGGTCTCCACGACGCGCAGCACCTCGGTGGCCGTCTCGATGGTGTCCGCGGGCCGGCGGCCGAGGTCCGACTCATCGCAGAACGCGTCGTCGAACAGGAACAGCCAGGTCTGCCAGTCCGTGTTCAATAGCAGGCCGGGCAGCGTCGCGTGCGGGCCGACCCGCCCGGCCAGCCGGGCGCTGCGGGTCGAGGCGAGCCTTCGGCGCACCACCGGCTCCCGGGTCAGACCGAAGCGGTCCGCCCAGCCGAGCGTGGACAGCTCCGCCACCGCCACCTGCTCGTGCAGGGTGGACGGGAAGGGCGACCTGAGTCTGGGCAGTGCGGAAGGGGAGAAGGGCGAGGCCATGGATGAAACCCCCTTGTGCGGCGGAACGCGAAAGGCCCCGTGCTGCTGCAATTGCTCCCCAGACTCAGGATGCTACATCAACTCCAGGTATTGCGGCAGGGGCGCGTGTCCGCGCTCCCGTAAGATGGCGGCGTGATCTCCGCTTCCCAGGTCGAGCTGCGTGCAGGCTCCCGCATTCTGCTCGAGCCGGTCTCCTTCCGGGTCGCCCCCGGCGACCGGATCGGCCTCGTCGGGCGCAACGGCGCCGGCAAGACCACGCTGACCAGGACTCTCGCCGGGGAGACGCTGCCGGCGGCGGGTACGATCACCCGCTCCGGTCCGGTCGGCTACCTGCCGCAGGACCCGCGCACCGGAGACCTCGAGGTGCTGGCGCGCGACCGGATCCTGTCCGCGCGCGGCCTGGACGAGTCGGTGCGCCGGATGCGCGCGGCCGAGCAGAAGATGGGTTCGACCGACGCGGCGGAGCACGAAAAGGCCATGCGCCGCTACTCCAACGCGGAGACCGAGTTCCTCGCCAACGGCGGCTACGCGGCGGAGTCCGAAGCCGCGACGATCGCCGCCAGCCTCGGCCTGCCGGACCGGATCCTCGGCCAGCCGCTGAACACCCTCTCCGGCGGCCAGCGCCGCCGGGTCGAGCTGGCCCGGATCCTGTTCGGCGACAACGAGGTGCTGCTGCTCGACGAGCCGACCAACCACCTGGACGCCGACTCGATCGTGTGGCTGCGCGAGTACCTGAAGAACTACAAGGGCGGCTTCATCGTGATCTCCCACGACGTGAAGCTCGTCGAGTACTGCGTCAACAAGGTCTTCCACCTGGACGCCAACCGCACGACCATCGACGTCTACAACACCGGCTGGAAGCTCTACCTGGAGCAGCGCGAGGCCGACGAGCGCCGGCGCAAGCGGGAGCGCGCCAACGTGGAGAAGAAGGCCGGCGCGCTGATGTCGCAGGCCGACAAGATGCGGGCCAAGGCGACCAAGACGGTGGCCGCGCAGAACATGGCCCGGCGCGCGGAGAAGATGCTCTCCGGGCTGGAGGCGGTGCGCGCCAACGACAAGGTGGCCAAGCTGCGCTTCCCGAGCCCGGCCCCGTGCGGCAAGACCCCGCTGATGGCCACCGGCCTGTCCAAGTCCTACGGCTCGCTGGAGATCTTCACCGACGTGGACCTGGCGGTGGACCGCGGCTCCAAGGTGGTCGTGCTCGGGCTCAACGGCGCGGGTAAGACCACGCTGCTGCGGCTGCTGGCCGGGGTCGAGGACGCGGACACCGGAAAGGTCGAGCCCGGCCACGGCCTGAAGATGGGCTACTACGCGCAGGAGCACGAGACGCTCGATCCGGAGCGCACGGTGCTGGAGAACATGCGTTCCGCGGCCCCGGACCTGGACCTGGTCGAGGTGCGCAAGACGCTCGGCTCGTTCCTGTTCTCCGGCGACGACGTGGACAAGCCGGTCGGGGTGCTGTCCGGCGGCGAGAAGACCCGGCTGGCCCTGGCCACCCTGGTGGTCTCCAGCGCGAACGTGCTGCTGCTCGACGAGCCGACCAACAACCTCGACCCGGCCAGCCGCGCGGAGATCCTCGGCGCGCTGGGCTCGTACGAGGGCGCCGTCATCCTGGTCACCCACGACGAGGGCGCGGTGGACGCGCTGGCCCCGGAGCGGCTGATCCTGCTGCCCGACGGCGTCGAGGACCTGTGGAACGACGGCTACCGCGACCTGGTCTCGCTGGCCTGAGGCACGTCGCGGGAGCGGAAACCGGCCGCATCGAACGCTTGAATCGGCACTGTTCCGACAAGGCGTCGGCTGCAATCAGTAACAGTCCGATAACGGGAGCCGGCATAAATGCCGCCAAACCCGCTGAATACGGGGCTGAACCCCTGGGCCGTTCGGGAATAACCGCCGACTTTGTTCGCCGAATCGGTGGTCAACTTGGGCGGGAGGGGTGATCATGGGGGATCAGAGCACACTACCGCAGTGCACGGTGGGCCGGCCTCAGTGTTCAAACGGGGTCAAAACCACCCGCGGTTCCCGGTGGGGGCGGGGCTCCCACCGGGACAATTGATCCGAATCATGCAGTGAGTATTGCGGGGCAGGGTTCCCGCACCCCCTCATAGGAGGCACGTGTGGCCGAGACTCTCAAGAAGGGCAGCCGGGTTACCGGCGCCGCGCGAGAGCAGCTCGCGACCGATCTGAAGAGCAAGTACGAGTCGGGCGAATCGATCCGCGCCCTGGCCCAGGAGACGGGCCGTTCGTACGGCTTCGTGCACCGGATGCTCAGCGAGTCCGGTGTGGTCCTGCGCGGGCGCGGTGGCGCGACCCGCGGCAAGGCGAAGACCGCGTAGCGGCAGCTGAGCCAAGTCCGGCGCACAGCCCCGGTCTCCGGTGTCCGCCCCGACACCGGTGGCCGGGGCTTGTTTTCGGGCTGACCCGGCCCCCGCCCCCGGTCGCTCCAAGTTACCGAACAGTAGGTAACGTGGTGTACGTGCGTGACTCTCCGATAGGGTCCAACGCAAGTCCATACGTTCACCAGCAAGGGCGGGACACTTAGCCATGTCATCGCGGACGGACCTCCACGCGCAGGACCCTTCCTCGAGCGAGCCCTGGACTCCGGCTCCCTCGCCAGCCGCCTCGTCGGCGCCGTCCCCGCCGCCGCCGACTTCGCCCCCCGTCGCCCCGGTCTACGACTTCTGGCCCGCCGACCGCCAAGCCGCCGCGGCCAAGGCCGGGGTCGTGCTGACCGTGGACGGCGAGCTGGCCACCGTCACCCTCGACCGGCCGGCCAAGCGCAACGCCATGACCCCCGCGCTGTGGTGGCAGCTGGCCGAGATCGGCCACGCGCTGCCCGGCGTGGTGCGCGCGGTGCTGCTGCGCGCCGAGGGGCCCTCGTTCAGCGCCGGGCTGGACCGCTCGGTCCTGGTCGGCGAGGACGGCGACGGCAAGGGCAAGAGCCTGATCGACCTGGCCGCGAGCGATCCGCACGACGCGGCGATGGCGATCGAGGGCTTCCAGGCGGCCTTCACCTGGTGGCGCCGCCCGGACCTGATCAGCGTGGCGGCCGTGCAGGGCCACGCGATCGGCGCCGGCTTCCAGCTCGCGCTGGCCTGCGACCTGCGGATCGTCGCCGACGACGCGCGGTTCGCGATGCGCGAGATCAGCCTCGGCCTGGTGCCCGACCTCGGCGGCACCAAGCCGCTGACCGAGCTGGTCGGCTACGGCCGGGCCCTGGAGATCTGCGCCACCGGCCGCTACGTCGATGCGGCCGAGGCCGAGCGGATCGGCCTGGCCAACAAGGTGGTGCCGGCCAGGAACCTGACCCTGGACGCGGCCGTGTTCGTGCGCGAACTGCTGGCCGCCGACCGCGACGCGCTGATCGAGACCAAGGCCCTGATCCGCGGCGCGATCGACCGCGACTACGACGACCAGCGCGCGGCCGAGCGCGCCGCCCAGGTACGCCGGATCCGCGCCCTCGCCAAGCGCTGAGCCCCGCGCGCCGGTCCCGGCAACCCCTGAACCCGGCCCGACGACCCCCGTACGGGGTCCCGTCCCTGGAATGACCGACACGCACCCGATTCAGTCCCGTAATATTCCACCCCATGACCGGCGAACCGTCCCGCTCCCAGGCCGCTACCGCGCCCATGCTCAAGGCGCTCAACGAGCGGACCGTGTTCGAGGCGATCCGCTCCGACCACCCCATCTCCCGCGCCGAGATCTCCCGGCGGGTCGGCATCTCCAAGCCCACCGTCTCGGCCGCCCTGGCCGCGCTGCTCGACAGCGGCCTGGTGCGCCAGACCGCGCCGGACGGCGACGGGCCGACCTACGGCGCGCTCTTCTTCGAACCGGTCCCCGAGGCCGGCTTCGTCTTCGGCCTCGACTTCGGCGGCCGGTACCTGCGCGGCGTGGTCGCGGCCCTCGACGGCGAGGAGCGGGCCCGTGAGCAGATCGACATCGGCCCCTGCGACATCACCGAGGTCGTCGCGCACGCCGCCCGGATGCGGCTGCGGCTGCTGGAGCACGCGGGCGTGCCCGACGACGCCGAGCAGGTCGTGGTCGCCGCGGCCCCCGGCGTCGTGGAGCAGTCCACCGGCCGGGTCTTCCAGGGCGGGATGATCCCGGGCCTGGACGGGTTCGCCCTCGGCGACGCCCTGACCACCGCCTTCTCCTCCGGCGGCCCCGGCGCCCCGGGCTTCGACGGGGCCGTGCTTCTTGAGAACGACATCCACCTGGCCGCGCTGGGGGAGCGCTGGCGCGGCGTCGGCGCGCAGGTCGACGACTTCGCGGTGCTCTCCGTAGGCACCGGCACCGGGGCTGCGCTCGTGCTCGGCGGACGGCTGCACCGCGGCCGCAACGGCGCGGCCGGCGAGATCGACTTCGCGTTCGAGGGCGGCGTGGACGCCAACCCGTACGACCCGTGCGGCCCGTCCCTGGTGCGCCTGGCCGCCGACTGGATCGAGTTCCGGGACGTGCCGACCGGGCTGCCGGCGGCCACCGCCCCGGAACAGATCTTCGAGGCCGCCCGCCGCGGGGACCAGCTCGCCGGGCTGCTGGTCGCCGAGGAGGCCCGCCGCATCGCCGTGTACCTGGCCCCGATCTGCGCGATCGCCGACGTCGAGCTGGCCGTGCTGGCCGGGGGCATCGGCCTGAACGCCGACCTGCTGCTCACCCCGGTGCGCGCGGAACTGGCCAAACGTGTTCCGTACCCGCCGCGCGTCGAGGTCAGTGCGTTGGGTGAGGCCGGAGTTCTCACGGGCGCCATCGCGCACGGTACGGCTACTGCATTGGACCGTGTACTTGCCGCACGCATCGGCAATGGCGCCGCCTGAACCCGGTGCCGTGTCAGTCAACCTGACCTGACCATTCGTCAGCTGGTCGCCAGCTCACCCGCCGTCCCGCCCGGCGCGTCCGCCGCCCAGCTCAGCTGAATCGGCGTCAGCTCCGGCCGCTTGGCCGTCATCTTGTCGCCCGACGAGGTCCCCAGGGCCCGGCGCTTGAGCCACGGGGCCAGGAAACGCAGCGTCCAGACCACGTTCGACCAGGCCCGCACGACCGCCCACGGACGCTTGCGCGGCGGCAGCGCCGCGTGCCAGTCGAAGGAGGGCTCGTACCCCAGCGCCTCGAGCACCGCCTCCGCGATCCGCAAGTGTCCTTCGGTGGCCAGGTGCACGCGGTCCGGCGCCCACAGCCGCGGATCGTCGAAGGAGCGCTCGACGGACAGGTCCACCACGACCACGCCGTACCGGTCGCGCAGCCCCTCGACCGCCTCCATCAGCCGGCGCACCCGCGGCTCGAAGCGCCGCAGCGAGGGCATCCGGTAGGTGAAGTCGATCGACTGGAACATCACCACCCGCGCGCCCGCCGCCGTCAAGGTCGCCGCGCACTGCTCCAGCTGCGCGCAGACCAGCTCGATGTCGCAGCCCGGCCGGCCCACGTCGTTGAGCCCGGCGGCGAGGGTGACCAGGTCCGCGCCCATCCGCTTCGCCATCGGCACCTGGTCCTCGCTGATCTGCCGGACCAGCCGGCCGCGCACCGCCAGGTTGGCGTACCGGAACTCCGGCTCGAACCGGCTGAGCCGCTCGGCCACCAGATCGGCCCAGCCGCGCAGCGTGCCGTCCGGCAGCTCGTCGACCATGCCCTCGGTGAACGAGTCGCCCAGCGCCACGAACGACCGGTAGCCCGCCGGGGACTCGCCGGTTCCCTCGCCCTCGCCCGTGCATTCTCTGCTGGCATCCTGCCTGGCCAAGCCCTGCTCGGCCGCGACTTCCCCGAGTGCGCCCGCCCCTGACCCGGCCCTGCCGCTATCCTCGGCCGCAGAGCTCCCGACGCTCTCGGCCGCCTCGGCTTCACCCATCCCGACCACCGCCACCGTCTGCTCCTCTCCTCCTCAAGACGGTGATCCTAACGACGGTGGAATTCGGGAAAACCGTGATGCGTTCAATGGCGCACGAACACAAAGCAAAGGACGAGTAGCAACTGTGCGTGGGATGGGAATGGGTCCGGCCGGCGGGGGCTGGCAGACCATGGGCTCGTATATGCGTGACAAGTCGGCGGTCCAGAAGCTCAAGCCCGGCACGCTGCGCCGGATCGGCGGTCTGGCCCGCCCGTTCGCCCCGATCATCGCCGTGTTCCTCGTGCTCACGGTCATCGACGCGGCGCTGGGCGTGCTGCCGCCGCTGTTCGCTCAGCGCATCGTGGACGACGGCGTGCTGAAGCACGATTCGGGCCTGGTGACCGAACTGGCCCTGATCGTGGCCGGTATCGCGCTGTTCGACGCCGTGGTCGGCATGATCTCCCGCTACCTGTCCGCACGCATCGGCGAGGGCCTGATCGCCCTGCTGCGTGCGAAGGTGTTCGCGCACGTACAGCGGATGCCGATCGCGTTCTTCACCCGCACGCAGACCGGAGCGCTGGTCTCCCGGCTCAACAGCGACGTGCTCGGCGCGCAGCGGGCGTTCACCTCCACGCTCTCCAGTGTCGTGTCCAACGCGGTCTCGCTGCTGCTGACCGGCATCACGATGCTCTACCTGTCCTGGCAGATCACCCTGCTGGCGCTGATCCTGCTGCCGATCTTCGTGCTGCCGGCGAAGTGGATGGGGCGGCGGCTGCAGCAGATGACCCGCGAGCAGATGCAGCTCAACGCGGACATGTCCACGATGATGACCGAGCGCTTCAACGTCTCCGGCGCGCTGCTCGCCAAGCTCTTCGGGCGGCCCGAGGAGGACGACGCGCTCTACGAGGGCAAGGTGGACCGGGTACGCGCGATCGGCGTGCGCGTCGCCGTCTCCAGCGGCGGCTTCATGACCGCGCTGACCCTGGTCGCGGCGCTGGCGACGGCGATGGTCTACCTGCTCGGCGGGCGGATGGCGGTGACCGGACAGCTGTCGCTGGGCACCATGCTCGCCCTGGTCGGCCTGCTCGGCAGGCTCTACGGACCACTCACCGCGCTGGCCAACGTGCGCGTGGACGTCATGACGGCGCTGGTCTCCTTCGACCGCGTCTTCGAACTGCTCGACCTGCCGCCCATGGTGGTCGAGAGCAGCCACCCGCTCCCGATCCCGCCGAACCCGCCCGTCATCGAGTTCGACGACGTCGAGTTCCGCTACCCCACCGCGTCAGAGGTCTCCCTGGCCTCCCTGGAGTCCGTCGCAGTACTCGACCAGGCGCCCTCCGCCCAGGTCCTGAACGGGGTCACCTTCACCGCCGAGCCCGGCACCATGACCGCGCTGGTCGGCCCGTCCGGCGCGGGAAAGACCACTATCACGGCGCTGGCCGCGCGGCTCTACGACGTGACCGGCGGAGCGGTCCGCATCGGCGGGCTCGACGTGCGTGAGGCGCAACTCAGCTCCCTGCGAGAGCGGATCGGCGTGGTGACCCAGGACGCGCACATGTTCCACGACACGATCCGCAACAACCTGCTCTACGCCCGCCCCGAGGCGACCGAGCAGGAACTGGTCCGTGCGCTGCAGGACGCCCAGATCTGGGACCTGGTCGACTCGCTCCCGGACGTGCTCGACACGGTGGTCGGCGACCGCGGCTACCGGCTCTCCGGAGGCGAGAAGCAGCGCATCGCGATCGCCAGGCTGCTGCTGAAGGCCCCCGACGTGGTGGTCCTGGACGAGGCGACTGCCCACCTGGACTCGGAGTCCGAAGCTGCGGTCCAGCAGGCCCTAGCCCAGGCCCTGCGTGGCCGCACGTCCCTGGTCATCGCGCACCGCCTCTCCACCGTGCGCGACGCCGACCAGATCCTGGTCATCGACGCGGGCCGCATCGCCGAGCGCGGCACCCACGGCGAACTACTCGCCAAAGAGGGCCTCTACGCCGACCTCTACCGCACCCAGTTCGCCCAGCAGGACTCCGGCGCCAAGACAGTGGCGTGACCCCCAGTGCGGCTCCGCGGGCTCGCTGGCGCTTACCCGCTCCACCGCACCCGCCCGCCCACCCTGCTCCGCGTCCTCGCTCCGCTCGGCCGCTACGCGAACTGAAATGAACTCTGCCGCGCACGCGCTGCGCGCTGAACGCCGTTGGCTTCCGCCTGCGGCTGGCTCCGGCTCCGCCGGAACGCTGCGCTACCCGCGCCCACCCGCCTCAAGCGCTCCGCCGCCTCGCCAAACACTCGGTAACTTCGCGCACTGGCGTACCGCTGCGGCTAGCAGAACAGCGCGTCATTCAACCGTACGTCGGCGTGTTCCTCACTAGAGAGCTGCCACGAGGAGCATATGATCGCACTCGTCAAGTCGCGGATCCGGAGTGGTCGATTTGACGGGACCGAGACAACCATCGCAAACTAACTGTCAGTTGCTCCCCGCCCTCCTCCGGGATTGGCGGGGTATTTTTTTGCCCGGAGATCGGCATGAGCAACCAAGTCATAGTCTTCATCGACTACCAGAACCTCGCCGCCACGGCGTGCGAGTGTTTTCCTCGAACGGCCGGAGTGCGGCCGTTTACGCACATCGATCCGTTGCGTCTCGGCGAACTGCTTGTCAGTAGGCGACGCATGCCGTCCGAGTTGGCCGGAGTTCGGGTGTACCGGGGTAGACCGAACCCCCGCTGACAGCCCGGAGTTGCGGCTGTGAACGACATTCAGGCTTCGATGTGGGAGCGAGACCCACGAGTGACCGCCGTCCGACGGATGCTGCGTTACCCAAGGAACTACCCGGCCGCGCCACCGCAGGAGAAGGGCATCGACGTCGCACTCGCGGTCGACTTCGTACGACTCGCGTTTCAGGGTGCGTATGACGTCGGGATCATAGCCTCGCATGACACGGACCTGGCACCCGCGTTGGAAGCGGTGCGCGACCTGCGTCTCGCCCACGTGGAGGTCGCGGGATGCCGAGGTCGCAATCGAATCCAGTTCCCTGAATCGAGACTGCCGTGGCACCACAACCTGTTCGAGGACGACTTCCAAGCTGTCCGCGACGACACGGACTATCTCAAGGATCGCTGAACGGCCCCGCGTAGACATCCGCTACGTCTTCGGAATGATCAGCGCAGCAGGGTCATGCCGAACTCGGCGGCGACGGGGGAGGGGTGCTTGCCCTTGGCGGTGACGGGGCGGCGGGTGACCGGGGACTCGGGGTCGTCGGCGGTGGTGGCGACGCGGGTGAAGTCGATGCGGTCGCCGTCGGGGAGGCTGCGGGTCAGCTCGGCGGCGATGGCCGGCCACGCGCCGGCCTGTTGCCAGTCGCGCAGCCTGCGCCAGCAGGTCATGCCGGAGCCGAGCTCCAGTTCCTTCGGCAGGCGCTCGAAGCCGATGCCGCGGGCCAGCACGACCAGGATGCCGGTGAGCACCGCGCGATCGTCCAGCGGCTTGCGTCCGGGGTAACGCCTGCGCCTCGCACGGTGCGGGATCAGCGGCTCGACCCGCTCCCAGACCTCGTCGGTGATGATCGGGTCGGTGCGCGGCAGGGAGACGCGGCGGGGGCGCGGCACACCGGGCAGGCCCGACCCGAGCATGGACGCCCCGATTCCGCTCGGGCTCAGCGGGCCGAGGCCTGCCGGGCCGCGCGGGGCACGCGTGCGCAATGGAGCCGTCTGGGACGGCTGGGGCGCGGGAACTGGCGTGGGCATCGGCAAGGGCATGGGCGCTACAAGTGCGGAGAGGCTGAGGCTGGGGACACCGGACGGCTCTGACACGCACTGTACAACGGGTGATGGCAGCCGGAGTCACGGGTCCGCCACTGCCGGGTGGCCAAGTGTTGCCGTGTAGCGGCCCGACCGGCCGAGGACGCGCACGGTGACGACTAAACTGCGTCCCGTGCTCGCAGCTGACGAAGGCTCAGACGCCGACCCCGATCCAGACCCCGACCCGGAATCGCTGTGGCCGCTCGGCGACGAGGTGGCCACCGCGTTGCTCGGTCTGCTCGAGGTCGAATTGCGCGGCCGGGGCCTGCGCTGGCGGGTGGTGGCCCGCGATCACCTGGAGGTGGGCCGCGTCGAGGCTCCGTGGCCGGGCACGCGGGTGGACCTCGGACCGCTTCGGGAGCGGATGCGCGACTGCGCCAAGGCGGATTGGCCGGAGCTGGTTGAGCGGTATGTGGACGAGTTGGGAAGTGGGGGGCGCGGCGGAGACGGGGGTGAGGATGGGCGGGGCGGGCGCGAGTACGTCGATGGACACGGTGCGAGTGCGGCGGAAGCGGTTTGGGAGCGGGTGCGCGTACCGCTGAGGGCTCGAATTCTCGCGGCTGACTCTGGGCTCGACGGCTCGGCCGTAGGCGGGGACGGGGTGCTGCGGCGGTCGATCGCGGACGGGCTGGTTGAGGCGGTCGTGACCGAGGCGGTCGCGCCCGGCCCTGCTGCGGTAGCCGAGGACTTCGGCACTGGACCTGGTCCGGCCGGAAACGGATGGCATCCGGTCCCTGGCGGGGAACTGCTCTCGGCCGGGGACGCGCAGGGCTGGGGCGTCGCGGACCACGTCGTGTTCGAGGCGGCACGTGCGAACGTCCGCGCCGGCTCCAGGCTTGAGGCCGAGCACTTCACGCTCGACGGCGCCGCGCTGATCGCGCTGTTCGGACCCAGCCACTACGCGGCCACGCACGTGCTCTGGCTCGCCGACTACCTCGAGGGCACAGCGGGGTGGAACGAGGCGAACGGCGCGCTGGTCGTCCTGCCGCACCGCCACCTGATCGCCGTGCACCCGATCGAGTCCGCGGCCGTGGTCGCCGCGGCCGGAACCCTGCTGCGCTTCGCCGCCCGGCAGTTCGAGACCTGCCCCGGCCCGATCTCCGACCAGCTGTACTGGTGGCACGACGGAACGCTCGAACGGCTGCCGTCCGACAGCGTGGGCGAGACGCTGCAAGTGTTTCCGAGCGACCGCTTCGCCGCGCTACTCGACCGGCTCAGAGCCGACGGCTGATGACCCCGACGCCGACGTCGATACCGACGCTGATACCGCCGCCGCCGCGGCGACCGGGACCAGCTCATCCTCATCGTCCTGCGGCGGCCCGGCGGCGGCAGCGGCGGCCTCGGCCCGCGCGGCCCGCAGGTCCCCGGCCTCGCGGCGGATCAGCATGAGCCACGTCACCGGCATCACCAGCGCGAACACCCACCACTGGATCATGTACGCGATGTACATCGAGTTGTCGTAGGTCGGGTTCGGGATCGGCGCGGCGGCGTTCTGCCCGGTGTTCGCCGGAACGCTGGAGGCCAGCCGGATCGAGCCGTCGCGCAGCGGATACGGCACCCGCGAGGCCAGGTCGCTCCGGGTGATCAGCGCGATCTCCGGGGCGGGCAACCGCGCCGTGTCGTCCCGGATGCGCGTGTTCGCGGTCGTCTCGTCCGGTTGCAGCGAGCCGGACACGCTCACCGTTCCGGTCGGCACCGTCGGCGTGGACGGCAGCGTGCTCGCCCCGCCGGTGGCCGACTCCGCGACCCAGCCCTGGTTGACCAGGACCGCCGTGCCGTCCGCGAGCACCAGCGGGGTGACCACGTACCAGCCGGGCTGCTCGTTCTGTGAGCGGTTGCGCACCATGAACTGGTGCGCGGTGTCGTAGTGCCCGCTCGCCTCGACCATCGTCCACTGCTGAGCCTGCGTCACCGCGTGGCCGTCCGGGGCGGCCGAGTCCAGCGGCACCGGCTTGGCGGCCAGCGCGCTGAGCACCACGCCCTGCGCGCGATCCCGGTCTTTCCACAGGTCGCGCTGCCACTGCCCGAGCCCGATGAAGGACGGGATCAGCACGAGCCAGGTCAGCACGTGGAATCCCAGCCACTTGGGCGTGAAGACGAAGCGGTACGAGCGCACCGAATGAAGGTACAACGCGGCGTTGTCGCGGCCGTCACCGCCCCCGCACCGACCCGGTATCGATACCGCACCGACCCGGCTGTGGTGACCGGTTGGCGCGACGGTCGTTTCTCTGGTGTACCGGGCGGGGCGCGTGTGCGCCCGACGTCGAGCATTGAGTAAAGCTGAGAGGGAACCACCCGTGATCAAGGGATTCAAGGACTTCATCCTGCGCGGCAACGTCATCGAGTTGGCCGTCGCCGTGGTCATGGGCGCGGCCTTCGGTTCGATCGTCAACGCCCTGGTGCAGGACATCATCATGCCGCTGATCACCGCGATCTTCGGCAAGCAGGACTACAACAGCCTGTTCACCACGCTGAACAAGTCGCAGATCTTCTACGGCAAGTTCATCACCGCCGTGATCTCGTTCCTGCTGATCGCGGTCGCCGTCTACTTCTTCATCGTGATGCCGATCAACCACTTCGAGAAGCTGCGCAAGCGCAAGCAGGGCCTGCCCGAGGTGCCGTCGCAGGAGACCGAGCTGGAGCTGCTCGCCCAGATCCGCGACGCCGTCTCCAGCACCCGCTCGTAGCGGACGCGTCACCCGCCGCCCGGCATCCCGCGACGGATGCCGGGCGTGCCACACTCCCGGCATGAATACCGTGGGCAACCAGGCACGCAGCCGGATCTCCGCGTCGGCCAAGGGCGCCGCGCGCGTCATCAAGCGCGGATGGAAGTGGCATCCGACCGTGCGCACCGGCGATCAGCTCACCCGGGGGGAGCGGGCTGCCGACAAGATGCGCAATGGGATGGGCTCGTGGATCTTCGTGTTCGCGGCCTGCGGGTTCCTGGCGCTGTGGATGATCGTCAACGTCATCATCGGGCACGCGCAAGGCAGCACGTTCGACCCGTACCCCTTCATCCTGCTCAACCTGCTGCTCTCCTGCGTGGCCGCGCTGCAGGGCGCGATCCTGCTGATCGCCGCCAGGCGGAGCGACCAGATCTCCAGCGAGCTCGCGCAGCACGACTTCGAGGCCGATGTCGCGTCGCACGAACTGCTGAAGGCGTTGTGCGAGCAGGTCGCCAGGCTCAGTGTCCAGTTGGAGGCGAAGCAGGTCGCCGGCGAGGAGTCCTAGTCCTAGGCAGACGCAGAAACGGCGTCCAGCGCGGCGAGCTCGTCGGCGGACAGCCGCAGTTCGGTGAACGGCAGCAGTTCGGCCAGTTGCTGCACAGTGCGTGCCGAGGCGATCGGCGCGGCGATCGTGGGCTGCGCGGCCAGCCAGGCCAGCGATACGGCGGCGACGGTGGCGCCGTGCGCAGCGGCGATCTGGTCCAGCGCCTCGATCACCTTGTAGCCGCGTTCGTTGCGGTACGCGGTGACGCCACCCGCTCGTACCGAGTCCACCTCGGCGCCCGGCCGGTACTTCCCGGCCAGGAATCCGCGCGCCAGGCCGAAGTAGGGCAGACCGGCGAGGCCCTCACGCTCAAGCAGCGGCGCGAGAGTGCTCTCGTAGTCGGTCCGCTCCACCAAGTTGTAGTGGTTCTGCAGCGCGACGTAACGCGCCAAGCCCTCCCGCTCCGACACGGCCAGGGACTCCGCCAGGCGTGGCGCGGAGAAGTTGGACGCCGCGATGTACCGCACCTTGCCCTCGCGGACCAATGCGTCGAACGCGCCGAGCGTCTCCTCGATCGGAACGTTCGGGTCGTCCTCGTGTGCGTAATACAGGTCGATGTAGTCGGTACCGAGACGGGCCAGCGACTCCTCGGCCGCCGTCCGGATGTTCGCCGCCGACAGCCCCCTGCGGTCCGGCTTCTTGGCGACCTTCGTGGCCAGCACGATCGCATCGCGGTTGCCGCGCGCCTTCATCCAGCGGCCCAGGACCGCCTCCGACTCGCCGCCGACGTGCCCGGCGACCCAGGCCGAGTACGTGTCCGCGGTGTCGACGAAGTTGCCGCCCGCCGCCGCGTACGCGTCGAGGACCTCGAACGAGGCGCCCTCGTCGGCCGACCAGCCGAAGACGTTGCCGCCGAGGCAGAGTCCGAAAACGTCCAGCTCCGTGTTCCCGAGTTTCGCCATGGGGCGACGGTAACAGGCACGGTTTGCTGCTGCACTTCACGCCCCCGGTGAAGGCGGCACGGCAGCAGCGGCCGGGCGCGATCGGCCCGCACCGCGGCTAAAACCACTCGAATGTTGTCAGTGGTGGCAAGTAGCGTCGGAAGGGTGTCCCACCAATCCAGCCACCCCGAAGCCACACCGCCACCCGCGCCCGGCGAGGTGCTGATCGAGGCCCGCGGCCTGGCCAAGCAGTTCGCCAAGAAGGGCGCGGAGCCCTTCACCGCCGTCGACGGCGTCGACTTCGAGGTGCGCCGCGGCGAGGTCTTCGGCTTCCTGGGCCCGAACGGCGCGGGCAAGAGCACCACCATGCGCATGATCGGCTGCGTCTCCCCGAGCACCGGCGGCACGCTGCGGATCTTCGGCCTGGACCCGGCCGCCGACGGCCCGGCGATCCGCGCCCGGCTCGGCGTCGTGCCGCAGGAGGACACCCTCGACACCGAGATGCAGGTACGCGACAACCTGCACGTCTACGGCCGCTACTTCGGCCTGCCGCGGGCCGTGATCAAGGAGCGCACCGAGCGGCTGCTCGACTTCGTGCAGCTCGCCGACCGGGCCACGGACAAGGTCGAGCCGCTCTCCGGCGGGATGAAGCGGCGGCTGACCATCGCCCGCTCGCTGATCAACGAGCCGGAGATCCTGATCCTGGACGAGCCGACCACCGGCCTCGACCCGCAGGCCCGGCACGTGGTCTGGGACCGGCTCTACCGGCTCAAGCAGCAGGGCACCACGCTGATCCTCACCACCCACTACATGGACGAGGCCGAGCAGCTGTGCGACCGGCTCGTCGTGATGGACAAGGGCCGGATCGCCGCCGAGGGCACGCCGCGCGGGCTGATCGAGCAATACGCCACCCGCGAGGTGCTGGAGCTGCGCTTCCCGCTCGACGAGCAGGACCAGGCCGCGGAGAAGGTCACCGGGATCGCCGACCGGGTCGAGATCCTGCCCGACCGGGTGCTGCTGTACGCCGACGACGGCGAGTCCGCGCTGCAGGCCGTGCGTGGCCGCGGGCTCGAACCGATCACCGCGCTGGTGCGCCGCTCGACCCTGGAGGACGTGTTCCTCACCCTGACCGGCCGGACCCTGGTGGACTGAGAGGTCTGGTGGAGTGAGATGACTACGCTCGAAGCCCCCGCGGCGGCGGCCGGCCCCGTCCCGGTCCGCGCCACCGCGCCCGGTCCGGCCCGGCTGGCCTACCGTCAGTTCCGCTACTGGGTCACGTACTCGCGGCGCACCTGGCGCGGCACGGTCCTGTCCGCGATCTGCGGCCCGGCGCTGTACCTGACCGCGATGGGCGTCGGGCTGGGCACGCTCGTGGACAAGGGCAGCGGTCTGCCCGGCGGCGTGCGCTACCTCGACTTCGTCGCCCCCGGAGTGCTCGCCGCGACCGCGATGCAGAGCGCCTTCGGCGAGGGCACCTACCCGGTGCTCGGCAGCGTCAAGTGGTTCGGCAACTACTGGGCCGCGGTCAACACCCCGCAGCGCCCCGAGGACGTGGTCGCCGGGCACGCGGCGCTCGTGCTGCTGCGGATCTCCGCCGTCACCGGGATCTTCTTCGCCTTCATGAGCGGTTTCGGCACGCTGCACTCGGCCCTCGCCATCCTGGCCTGGCCAGCCGCCGTGCTGACCGGCGCGGCGTTCCTGCTGCCGATCATGGCCTACGTCATCACCGTGGACAGCGACACGAAGCTCAACACCCTGTTCCGCTTCGTGATGACCCCGCTGTTCCTGTTCTCCGGGACCTTCTTCCCCTGGCAGCAACTGCCGCAGTGGGCACACCCGATCGCGTACGCCACCCCGCTGTGGCACGGCGTCGAGCTGTGCCGTTCGCTCACTCTCGGCACCGCGACCTGGGCCGCGGCGGTCGTACATGTGGCCTACCTGCTCGCCTTCGCCGGCGGCGGCTACGCGATCGCCCGGATCACCTACCGCCGTCGGCTCTACCGCTGAAAGGGGCTGGACACCGATGACCACGCTCACGCTCGCGCCGCGCGCCATCCCGGCCTCGTTCACCTTCGGCTCCAAGCGCTCGCTGCACCTGATCGAGCGCAACATGCTGGCCTACCGCCGGATGTGGCTCATCCTGGTCTCCGGGGTCTTCGAGCCGGTGTTCTACCTGCTCTCGATCGGTGTGGGCCTGGGCCGGCTGATCCCCGACGTGACCGGGCCGGGCGGACGGCCGGTCACCTACGTGGAGTTCGTCGCCCCCGCGCTGCTGGCCACCGCCGCGATGCAGGGCGCGGTGTTCGACTCGACCTTCAACATCTTCTTCAAGATCAAGTACGGCCGGAACTACGAGGCGATCCTGGCCACCCCGCTGGGCGTCGGCGACATCGCGCTCGGCGAAATCGGCTGGGCGCTGATGCGCGGCTCGCTCTACGCGGCGACCTTCCTGTGCGTGACGGCCGGCTTCGGGGCGACCCGCTCCTGGTGGGCGCTGCTCGCGCTGCCCGCCGCCGTGCTGATCGGCTATGGGTTCGCCGGGCTTGGCATGGCCTGCACGACATTCATGCGATCTTGGCATCGTATGTTAAAAAGTATGCTTTTCCTATGACACAGCAGGTGGGGCGGGTAGTTGAGCTCAAGCCGAAGCAGGCGGCCGGATACGTCCGGATCTCCAACGACCCGAACGGCACAGAGCGCGGTGTACTCCGCCAGATTGAGGACATCTACGAGCGCGCTGCTCAACTCGGCTGGACGATTGTCGAGATCTACGTCGAGAACGACACCAGCGCCTACAAGAAGCGCCGCGTATTTCTACCGGACGGCCGCGCGGTCTGGCGTGTGGTCCGGCCCGAGTTCCGCCGGATGCTGGACGACTTCTATCACGGCCGGATTGACGGGATCATCGTTTGGGATCAGGACCGGCTGTTGCGCCAGCCGCGCGACCTAGAGGACTTGATCGATCTCGTAGAGGTGAACCAACGCCCGGTGATCGGCATTACGACCACCATCGACCTGATGACGTCCGGTGGCCGTGCCATGGCGCGGGTCATGGCCGCCATGGCGCTCAAGTCGAGCGAGGACACCGCCCGTCGCGTCTCACGCGCCGCGCTAGCCGACGCGCGAGACGGCAAGACGAAGAACTTCCCCAGGTTCGGCCTGAACCCGGACGGCTCACTCAATGAGATGCAAGCAGCGCTGTTGCAGTGGGCCGCTAAACGGATCATCGCGGGTGAAGCGTGGGCCGGAACGGTCGCGATGATGGAGCGAGGCGAGGTTCCCGAGCTTGGCGACGTGCGACCGCTTAGAGGCAAGCACTGGGCTATTCCAGTCTTGCGCTACGCGCTGTTCAACCCGTCCGTGGCGGGTATCGCGGTCTACAAGGGCGAGGAGGCAAGCGAGCGGTTCAAGGGCATGTCCGCCATGGAACGACTGATCAACAGCGCCTTGAAGAACCCGGACGGCACGTACGTGATGACCGAGCTGACTCCTATCCTCACCGTGAAGGAGTGGGAGGATGTGACGGCCACATTCACCGGCCGCCATGAAGTGACCGAGTTCACCGGCCGGGGGACGAAGAAGTACCTTCTGTCCGGACTGCTGCGCTGTGGCAAGGTCCGGGACGACGGCAAGGTGTGCAATCGGCAGTTGGTCGGAACCCGGATCAAAGACCGCAAGCACCCCGGAGAGACGTTCGTCGTCTACCGATGCCCCAGCCTCGCGATGGGTGGTTGTGGCGGCATCCAGCGCCGCGCCGATGATCTAGAGAAGTTGATCGAAGACGCGCTATTCGCCACCCTCTCCGCGCGTGCCCCGCGCGAGCCCATCACGGTCGAGGTAGCCACTTCGGTCAGCGACAGTCAGCGCAAGCTAGGCGAGTTGGTCAACCGCCTCGCGCGGATGCGCCAGGAGTACGCAACCGGAGAGGGAGACGTGTCCGACGAGACGTTCTTTACGACGGTCCCGCTCTTGGAGGCCAGCATCAAGCAGCTGAAAAAGGCTGTGAAGGAGGCTGCTGCGGCGGAGGAGGAAAACGCGCCACCGCGCAGCGCCGACCAGGTCCGGGCCGAGTGGAAGCGGGCCGATCTCGCAGGAAAGCGCGGGATCTTGGGCCAGTACCTACACGCTGTCGCCGTCAAGCCTGCCAAGCGCGGCCGGGCCGGTTTCGACCACAACGCCATTGCGCCGAAGTGGAAGAAGGTTGCTACAAGCTGACCCATGACAGGCCAGCGCCCCGGCCCGAGCGATCCGAGCCGGGGCGCAAGCTTTGCCGATCATTCAGGGTCCGCGCGCCGCAGCCGAGCGATACGAAGCAGCAACAGGGTCCGCCGCCACGCTTCCGGAGTGATCTCGGGACCGTGCGCAACCTGATATGCAATCCACTCTTCACGGGTCATCTCGCGTTCTGGCTCGCGATCTCGGGTCTCCGTCACGCTTCCCCACCCGCCCCCCGTGGCGTGCGGGTTTGGTCTCGGTCAGCGCCAGGCGGGCGGCCGGATGCCGCGCTTACCCGCCCACCCGCCGAACCCGCGCGCCGCCCGCGCTGTGCCTCCTCGTTGCGGGCGTCGCGCGTATCTTGGAGCTTGCCCGCGATCCCGCGCGCGAACATCGCCTGACCGGGCGTGTGGCCGATCCGGTCCAGCCGCCACGAACGTTCCGTGACCGTCTCGACCGCGTCCAACTCTTCGGGACGGTGGAAGGCCGAGCGCGCCGAGCGCAGCGCCGTGTACGTGGTCGAATACCGCCGGGACTTGGTCAGGATGTGGCCCCGGAACCCGACCTGATGCGCCCAGGTACGCAGCTTGAGATGTTCATACTGCTTCAGGCCGCCCAGCTCCCACGCGGTGTGCATCAGCCGCCGGGCGTGATCCGACAGGCCCGGAGTCACATCGATCTGACCCTCAGAGCGCAGCCGGTTCGGCAGCACCAGGCCCGCGATATCGCCTTTCGTGACGTATTTGGCGATGTACGCCGCCACCGCCGTATCCGACAGAGCGTCGAGCGCAGTTCCGGTGCGGATCTCTTGGACATCGAGCTGTGGCCCGAAGGTCAGTACCCCCACGCCCGCGCCGTGTCCAGTTACCCCCGGTACGGGTAGCGATACCCGCACTGCCGCCACGGCCGCCGCCACCGCCTCAGCCAGCAGCCCCGCTGACGCCCAGGACGGCGCGGGATGATCCGGGCCGCCGGGACCGTCGATGCGGATGACCGCGTGCAGGTGCACCGAGCCGCGATGCTGGTACTCGGTCACCTTCGTGAAGCTGATGCGGGCTTGCTCCCGCAGGTCCCGCACCCTGATGCCCGCGCGCTTGGCCAGCTCCCGCGTTGTGTAGGTCACCGCCCGGTCCCACAGCCGCCCGACGCTCGCGTTCCAGAGCACCGCGTCCGCGTAGCGGTAGCACTCCCAGCACAGCGGAGCCCCGATCAGCGCATCGCGCTTGTCGTGCCGCGCGGTGCAGGCCAGCGGCACCCCGTGCACGCACACCCCGCCGTCACGCCGGGGGCGGCAGCGGTCCCGGGGGTTGTCCGGATCGGTCGCACGGTGCACCGCGCCGAACGACGGAGCCGTCAGCGTGGCGAACACCCGAGGATGCCCGGCCACGTCGGCAGGCACCCCCTTGCCGCCGACCAGGCCGGACACGACGATCTGATACGTGTCCCCCTTGTGCAGGTACGAGCACGGCAGGCACACGCCCTCACGCCGGTTGCGGCACCCGACCGCGAACCGCCCGTACGGCTGTGACGCCGAGGTGAACACATGCAACACGTCGCCCGTCGCGGCGTCGCGGGTCAGGGTGTGGCCGACCAGATACACCGGGGCCGCACAGCCCCCGAGCCGCTCCATCTGCCGCAGCCACGCCTGAAACTCCGGACCCACCAAGCCCGCGAACTCATGGACGCCGTTCACGGGCGACCACCCGGACCAAGATCAACGGCGGATGCGGGCACCTTCGGTGGCTCAGCGTTTCGGCCGGGCCGCCCCAGCCCCAGCCTGTTAGCGCTCTGGCCGTGTGGCATGGGGCCGGTTGCTTTTCCAAGATCAACGGCGGTAGCGGGCACCTGCGGTGGCTCAACGTTTCCGCCGGGCCGTCCCGCCCTGCCCGGCTCGTTCCCCCGGCCGTATGCGGCGCGGCCGGTCGCCTCAAAACCCTTGCTCATGCGTCGATCCCTCATTCCCCGAAAGGCCCCGAGGGGGCCGGTTGGACTACAGCGGTGGTGCGCGAGTTCGCATGTCACGCCCTTTCTGGTTGCTTGATCTGGGATGGTCGGCCGCCGGCCTCGGGGGCGACGGCACCGGTCGTGGTGCAGCCGGTTGCGCCCCCGACGCCGGCCGCCTCAGCCCGTAGCGGGTCTCTTTAGTGGTGCTCACCTCCGGCCACCGGAGCCGCGGCCCGAAGGAACTGGGCAGCGGCGCCGATGACCTCACAGCGAACGCGCGGCCCCGGCCGTGGCGCAGGACGTCAAGACCGAGGCCGCTCTTACGTCATCCGGAGACGTTCCGGCGACGATCTAACTGGTGCTGCCGCTCCCGGCCGACGCGCAGTAGGAGTCCCCAGGACTGGCGTACGCCCTGGAGATCACCCAGCGGCCCGTCGCCTTGTCGTTGACCAGACCGAACACGTACAACGTCGGACCAGCCATCGGATACGGGTTCTGGTACGCGACCCCGTTGCGCAGGGCCGTGAGCTGACTGTCGTCCACGCAGACCCCGGCCAGGGCGGAGAACCCGCCGTTCACGATCCCGCCAGCCATCTCGAAGAACCGCAGCGTCCCGGCGGGAACGATGTTGGCGTTCTTCCACAGGGCGATGGTCGGTTCGGTCACGCTCAGACACTGGTCGGCGCACCAGGCCCGGTAACGCGGATCATCCACGTTCCCTGACGCCCACGCCTCGACCCACGCCTTCAGGAACTCTTCGAACTGCGTCGCGAGCGCCTGCGTGGCCGCGTCCTTGGCCTGGATACCAGGGATCGTGACCGTCAGGAACGGCGGGATCACCGTTGCGTCGATCGGAGCGTTCGCCGTGTACGGATGCACATCGGACGGGACGACAGTCGGAGGCGTGAACGCCTTCTCCGCCGCCTGAGCCGACGCCATCGCCGACGCCGAGTCCAGCGCAGACGGAGCGGCCGGGATGCCGGTCAGAACCGGCAGACCCGTGGCCGACGCCGAGGGCGGATCGACCACCGCGTTCGGGTTCGAACCCGCCACCGCGTGACTGGTCGCGGGCTTGGAGCCGTGCCCGCTGGTGATGGCGAACCCGAAGATGATCGCCCCGAGCGTCGCCACCAGGGCGGCGAGGGTGATACCCACCCGCACCCGGTTGCGCTGCTGCTCTGCCTCCTGGTCCTGGTCGGCCCTGCCGTTGCTCAGGACCTCCGTCCCGGAGACCTGCGTGTTCGGCCTAGCCGGGCCGCTGCTGTCCCAGCCCGCATCCGGACCCGGCGGCGGAGCCACCGGCTCACCGGACGGGGGCGGGAAGTCGTAGTCATCGGACATAACTTGATACCTCTCTCTACTTGGTGGCCCGAACGGGCCGAGAAACGATCGGTAGTGCTGGTAGTGCAGGTGAAGGGCATGACACGACCTTTCGTCGTTCTCTCGTGATCGATGATTGAATTGCGCCCTACTTGCGGAGATAGCCCGTGCCCCGGCACTTACGGCAGCGCTGGACACGCCCGGCCATCTCATAGCGGCCCCGGCCCACACAGACCGGACACCTACGGCGCTGCGGCGGCTTGCTGGACTTGGGACGCTGACGCCTGATCACATCAGCCCCCGAGCATCCCCCGGCCGTGACACACACGGCAGGTCTTGAAGCCGCGCCACCACGCCGCCTTGCGACGCTCACCCCAACCCCGGCAGGAACGGCACACCCGCGCCTTACGGAAGTCGAAGCGCCGACGCTGCTGCGCCGCGATGGCGTCGAGCATCACCCAGGACGCAAAGCCCATCAGTGCCCCCCGACCGCGTGAAAGACCCCGTCAGCCAGCACCCACAGCGACGCCCCGATGCCCGAGGACCAGAAGAACACCCCGGCCAGAAACAGAATCCAGGACTCCGCCGCCGACACCCGCCGGGACCGTTCGACCACCAGACCCAGCGCCATGAAGACCAACGCCAATGTCATGACCATGCCGTATCACCTCCCTGATAATCGGGCCGCGTGATGCCGGGAAGAACCGGAGTCATCGCGGCATACCGCACCGCCGCAGCGCCAGCCTCATCCGGACTGGTCAGAGCAGAACGCACCCGCATCCAGCCGCCCGTGTCATCGGTGGCCACCGCGAACCCCTGCTGAGCAGGGGTGATCACGAGCGCGACCTCCACCGCCGCCGGGGCCACGTCCCCCAGCGTCATCTTCGCCGTCTCCTCATCCGCCACCCGATGGCACACCCGCCCCCCGAGCTGCGCCCGCAGCGCCGTGACACCCGGGCCGAGATCCGAGCCGATGCGCTGTCCCGACACCACCAGGTGAATCCCGAGCGCCGCCCCGATCTGCGCCAGGCGCAGCAGCGCCGAGGCGCACCGGTCCCGCAATGCCTTCTCCGAGGAGTCGCCTTGCAAGTACAGCTCCGCGACCTCGTCGACGAACACGAACACCGGGGGAGGGACCACCGCCAGGGACCAGACCGATTGCACCCCGGCCGCACGGCACGACGCCATCCGGTCCTGACCCACGGTGATCAGGTCCCCGAGCAGGTCAGCGGCCTCTTTCTTGTCCACCGCCAGACCTGAGAGGCGAGGCCCGTACACCGAGAGCTCTAGGCCGCCCTTCAGGTCGATTCCGACCAGCGCCACCGGCAGCGGCGCGAGGCCGACCACGAGGGCATGGAGCAGGGTTGACTTACCGGACTGCGTGATACCGACGATCATCTGCTGCGGCACCCGCCGGAAGTCGATCGCCCACAGCCCGCCGTCCTCACGCACCCCGACCACCGGGGCAAGCGCCATTCCCTTGTACGGGCGCTGTGACGGGTCCGCCGGAGGGTCGGGCGCGTCAGGGTCGCGCACCACCACCCCCGGAATCGGATCGGAATGGTAGAGCCGCAGTTCCACCCAGCGGCGTTGAGGGTTCGTGACCCGCACCGTGTGCACGCGCCAGATCTGCTCCATCGCCCCGGAGCACTTGGCGTACTCGCCGACTTCTTGGCCCGCGAGCATCAGCACCCGGGCCGACAGCCCGTCACGGGTCGGACGGCCCACGATCAGGCGGGGGATGGGCGGGCGGACCGCTTGGGCCTGGACCGAGTAGCCGCCCAGGAACAGCCGGTTCGCCGCCGCAGGCCCCGTCAGGTTGCGCTGCATGCACAGCGCCCGCCAATGCCAGTACATCCGCACCACCGTGACCGGGTAGCCGACCGCGAACCAGTACCACACCGGGTTGCGCTCCCGCAGGAACGACCCGGCCGCCACCCACACCCCGGCCAGCGCGAGCAGGACCAACAGAACGTTGCCGATCACGGGGCGCTCACCCCCTCGCCGTTGTGCGTCGTGCGCGGCGTGCGGGCGATACCGGCCCGGTAGGCGTCCAACGCCTCTAGCAGGACATTGATCTGATCGTCGAGCCGCCGGGCCACCCGGCGGCGTTCGTCGGCGGTAGACGCCGCGACCAGTTGCACGACCATGCCGTGCACCAGCGACGCAGCAACGCCCACGCTCTCCAGGCCCCTCGGGATGCTCACTCCAGCACCCCCCGCGACAGCCCGTCTTCCTCGCGCTCACGGTCAAGCGCCGTATACGCATCGTGCGCCAACTCGTGCGCCTGCCACGCCGCCGTGATCAGGAACAGCAGGACGTTGCGCCGCTCCTTCTCGTCCTGCGCGCCGTCGAGGCGTTCCGCCAGGTCCGCCACGCTGCCCAGCCCGACCCGCAAGCGCCGCAACGCCTCATCGCGTCCTACGGGCGCATCAGTGTTCTCGCTCACGAGCCCGACCCCCGTTCCCCGCCCGTCCGGCGCGTGGCCGCAGGCTCAGGCGACGCAGGCCCAACCGGAGCCGCAGCCGGGGCGGTGGCCGGGGTGATCGCCGACGCCCGGTAGGTCACACCCGCGCGCCCGTCGCGATCCCACGGGGAGGCGGTCAGGTCATAGACCTTGACCACCTGGTTCAGCTCCAGCGCCGCCGGTTCCCCGGCAACCTGGATCATCAGCGAGTACGCCTCACGCGCGCCGGGGTTGCTGATGTTCACCCCGATCAGGTACAGCGGCAAACCGCTCTCCCGGTCCTTGCGCGTCTCGCCGGACTCCCGGTCCGTGTACGGAGCGGGCAGCAGCGCGAGCGTGAAGCCGCTCAGTTTCCCCAGGTCAACGGGGATCGTTCGCATGGTCATGATCAGTGCTCCTTCCTAGACAACCATCCTGGTCTAGCTACCAGGTAGGTCGAATTGGAATGTAGCACTGTTTGACGAACTAGGGCGAGCCCTTATCCTTGGGCGGTAAGGACCGGAACTGTTTGTTCCGGTACAAGGAGTGCCGGAACAAGAGGTTCCGGTAAGACCTTGAGATGTGCCGTCCGGCCGACCACCGGACTACCTCACGACCCCCGCCCTTCCCCGGCGGGCGACCCGCCCCCGGCGGGTAGTAAGGAGGCTGAGATGCCTGCTGAGTCCTCGGCAACCCGCGAAGCGGTGGCCGAGCGCGTAGCCCGCGTCCTGCGCGAAGCAATAGATTCCGGCCAGTACCCCCCCGGCGTGCTGCTGCCCAGCGAGAAACTGATAGCCAGCAACTTCGCCGTTTCCGCGCCGACTGTCCGCGAGTCTCTAGCGATCTTGGGTGCGGAAGGACGGGTACGCACCGTCAACGGCAAGGGGACCTTGGTCCTAGAGCAGCCCGTGCCCCGGCACGCCATCGCGTTCGACCCGGCCGACCCGTGGCGGGATCTGACCACGGTGACGGAGCCCAAGCGCACCCGGGGGGCCGCCGACACCCGTACGGCCGCGCTGCTCGGATGCCCGCGCGGGGAGTTCGTGCACCTCTACGAACAGACCGCCATCCACGCCACCGGTGCCCTGGTACGCGCCCGGCGCATCCTGCCGCACCTCGCCTACGACGGCATGGAGCGCTACCCGGACCCGATGGGGGAGCGCGCACCGATCATCGCGGCCCTGTCCGACGCGCACGGCCCGCTGACCCACGAGGCCCGCAGCGGCGCGGCGATCCCCACCACGGACGACCGCGCGAGTTTGAAAACACCCACCCTCGGAGCCGTCGTGCTCTACGCCGCCGCCATCACACGCGGAGCGGACGGGCGTGGCCTGCTGCTCGACCTGGTGCACTACAACGCCGCCGAAGCCGAGCTGACGACCATCCGCAGCTGAGCCCCGGCGCGCCCGGCGGGGTTGTGTGGAGAGTTGCTAATACTTCATCAAGGGCGGCGACCGCTTCGCGGTCGCCGCCGCGCGCTGGCGGGCCGCCCCGCCGCCGCATGCGCCTTGCGCATGCGGCGCTGGGGCGCCGTTCGCGGCGTGCGCCGCCGGGCCGCCCCACTGGCGCGCGCAACACCTCTCACGCTCCAGCCCTCTCGAAGCCTCAGCCTCCCTCACCCATCCCGCCCCGCACCCAGGACTCTGGGTTACTGCTCTGTGCTCACCTCCGCCGGCCGGCACTGGGCGAAAAGCAGCCCAGCGCCGGCCGACTCGCTCTTCGGCGAACAAGCACCGCTACGCGGGATGAGTGGTACTACAGGCACGCGCCCGTCCGTGGCGGGGATCGCCGCGCCGCCGCATGCCTCGTGGGTCAGCGGGCCGTGCACGCCGGACAGGGCCACGACGCCCGGCCTGCGCGCGAAGAAGAGGAGTGCCGCGCGGACCGGTGAGGACGGAGTGGTGGTCTACGCCATCGCTGACGCAAATCAACAGACACGCACGACGGTGGCCCCGACCGGAAATTAGAGTCGGGGCCACCGTCGATGTGCGTCTACACCGTGCCTCCAGCCACGTCTTAGGAGCGTATTCGGACCTCTAGAATCGGTTCGAGGGATCGGCTGCCGGACAGCACGGACGGCCTGGTTGCCTCACACGCGGCCTGAGTTTCCGCGAGCGAGCCAGCGTCGGTACCGTTCGCCATCGGCCACCAGGCCCGCCACTTCGCGCCACCCCTCCGGATGCAGATCCGCACGCACCACCGGCTCACCACCCCGCGTGCACAGCGACTGCGCCCGCACCCGCGAGCCATGGTGCCCGATCCGCCCCAGCATTTCCCGCAACACCGCCTCACCCGCCTTCGCCTCGCGGATCACCGTCGTGTAGTCCACTTCCGGCGACCATTCCGACCACTCGATGTTCAGCTCTTCGACATCGAACAGCATCACCGAGTCGTCGTGCACTGCGCCATCGCTCACTGCGTCGTCGCGCACGTCCTGGTCCGGAAACCCATCGCCGACTTGACTGCTCCCCACAGCCATGTCTTCAGGCTCATCCTGCGAATCCGAATCATTCCCCCAGCTCACCTAAAGTCCCGTCCTCTCTCAGATCCCTGTCAAACAGACAGGCTACGATCAAGACGGGTTCGACCCACCGGGCCGCCCTCCTCCGTCGAAAGTTGGGGGCGGCCCGGCAGCCACATCAGCGCCCGAAACCCAAGCACACCGGCCGTGCGAGCACCGTGTGCGTATCTCGGACGGCTGACGGGTCAGCGCGTGCGATCAGTCAGACACCGCAGAGCCCGGCCCTCCTTCCGCCGCCAACTCAACGGGGCTACTCGGCACCGGCTTGACCACGCAGCGCACAAGTTTCAACAACGCGCCGGTGTCGGTCCACACGGTGGTCCAGAAACGGAACTCCGTCTCCAGGTCGCCGGTCAGCTCCGACTCGCAACACGCACATTGGTCCCAGAACAGGGCGGCGGCCTCCTGCTCGCTCAAGGGGTACTCGAACATCCCGCCCCTGACCATGCAGTAGCCGCTCACTGCCACCCACCGTCTATCTCGACCCACCACGTTTGACGCTCGACGAAGCGGTGTCCGAAGCTGTCCACGCCCCAACGGTCGGCAAGACGCCGCATCAGCTCCACGCCCCAGGTGTAGGCGAGAAGCATCTCCTCGTCCGCTTCCCCCAGGTGCTGCTCCGAACAGCCAAAACCGACCTCGACGCGCACGCCGCTCGCGCCGATCTGCGCCACCACATTGATGGACCCGCGCGGACAGCACGCACAGGACTCGCGCACCGCATGCCCCATCAACTCGGTGGCCACCACCAGCGCGTCCTGCAATCGGGAGAACCCGGCGAACATGCCATCGAGCAACACCCGCGCAGCCGTGGCCGACGCGGCCTGACAGGGGAGCCTGGATCTATAGGTGATACTGCCCTTTTCGGACGTGTGGTCCGCAGGAGCCTCCAGCATGACGGTCACACGGCACCGACCATCCGCCACACCGACACGTAGACATCCGTGCGCAGGTGAACCCGATCCTCAGCGCCCTCGACATGCTCGAAGTCCAACGACACTTCCGGCCAATGTTCACGCACATACACCGCCAACACCCGCCGCAACCGCCCGCGAGAGCGCACCAAATCGCCCACCTCGATCCACTCGGTCAACGTCCGCACCTGCTCGGGCCGCGCGTGCATACGGCCGTCCGGATCCCCAGTCCCCGCAGCGCTGACCGCCGCATCCGCCACATCCGGATGAACGACAGGCTCCCGCCACACCTCGACTCGCTCGAACGCCACCAGCAGCGCGAAGGCGACATGCTCGTCGAGCGGCTCGAAGTCGAGACCGACCTCACACGCGCCGAGCCGAGGACACACCGCCTCGACCTTCCGCAGCACACCCTGATGCCGCACCCACTCGCCCGCCGTGATTTCGTCAGTGAACGTCTTCACGGGCTCACCGAGCACGCCGGGGCTACCCGTCGATGCCCGCATCTCCCCGCCGACCATGGCCAACGCCACCACCGGATCACTGAGCACTGGGCACCCGCCACACACTCACGGTTGCGGACAATGACAGCGTCACGTCGCGCGTGAAGCTCTCGACCGGCTCAAAAGACAACCGCAACGAGAGGTGACACACGAGAGGCTCAACACTCACAACGTGCTTGAAGATCCCTTGGTCGCGCACCACATCGCCCGGTACCACTTCGGCGACGGGCACGACCAGGGCCTTGCGGGGAACGCCGAACACCCGCTCCGCCACACCACCGACAATCGCCACGCCGCGCCTCCCGTTCACCGTACGTTCCTTGCTTCAGTGAAGGTACGAGCGGCGAAACGGTGGTCTCCGTACAATTTGTGTGGGGAGTAATCTCACAGTGACCTGCATGATCACGTGCCATGACAGGAGAGACGTATATGGACACCGCGCAGATTGGCGCGCATGTCCGTTACTGGCGTCTTCGCCGTGGTCTCAATCGGCAGCAGTTCGCCCAACGCGTCGGCCGCTCTGTCTCATGGCTTGAAAAGGTTGAATCCGGCGAACGCGCGCTCGTCAGACTGCCGATGCTCGAACAGGTAGCCCAAGCGCTGGGAGTCACAATCGAGGCGCTTACGGACTCCATCGAAGCGCAGCGCGCTGTAAGCAGCCCAGACGCGGCCGAAGTAGCTGCAATTCGCGGCGCGCTCGGCCGGTACGAAGTCATCCTTGGTGCGCCGATCAAGATAGCCGAGGTTCCCCAGCTCGCAGCCGTGTCCAAGCAGGTTGACTACCTGAACACGGCGTTCCTCGCCTCGAACTTCTCCAGCATCGGGCGACATCTGCCCCGCTTGATCGTCGAGGCGCAGCGTGCCGTCGAAGGTGGCGGCAGCGACGTGGTATCAGCGACACGACTCCTCGTACAGACGTACCGCGTCGCCTCGTCCACGCTGCTCAAGCTCGACGCGAAGCACACGGCGTGGCTTGCCGCAGACCGTGCGATCACCGCCGCCCAGCGCGCACAGGATACGTACTGTCTTGCCCGCGCAACCCGCAGTGTCGCCCGCGCGATGATGTCACTCGAACAGACCGCCGAGGCACTGGACGCGCTGTTGGCCATGGCGCACCGGATGGAACCCGAGATTTCGAGCAGCGCCGACGACGTAGTCGCCATGTACGGAATGGTCCTGCTCGCCGCAGAGATCGCAGCCGCCAAGCTCGGCGACGCCTCCACCGCCGACACCATGCATGACGAGGCCCTACGCATCGCCGACGCACGGTTCAGCGGTAGTCATGACTCGGCGACCGCGTTCGGTCGGACCAACGTGTCCCTGCATCGTGTCTCCGCCTACGTGAGACTTGGCCGCTGTGATGATGCCCTTGCCTACGCGAGCACGATCGACCGTCAAGCTGTCGCGCGGCTGCCGCGTGAGCGGCGATCCGTTCTCCTGCTCGACATCGCAGCGGCAAGTCATCAGGTCGGAAAGTATGACCAGGCTGTCACTGCTCTCTTAGGAGCCGACCAGGTGGCGGCTGAAGAGGTGCGATGCCGACCGGCGAGTCAGGCGCTCATCTCGAACCTGGTCAACCAGCCGGGCCGCGCACCGAGCGCGCAACTGCGAACCCTGGCGCGACAAGCGGGAGTGACCTCATGAGCCAGCCAACGCCCGGCCAGGTTCTCTATGTGATCGTTTGCGCCGCAGGGGTTGCCGTAGACGTGAACCGGCTGGTGCTGGCCGCACAATTGCGCGGATGGGATGTCTGGATGGTGCCAACACCGTCAGCCGTCGACTTCATCGACGTGCCAGCGCTGGAGCAACTGACCGGCCACCCGATCCGAGCTCGATACCGCCAGCCGGGCGAGGGCGGCAAACTGCCTCCGGCCGACGCCGTGATCGTCGCACCCGCCACCTACAACACCATCAACAAGTGGGCCGCAGGTGTCAGCGACACGTTCGCGCTCGGCCTCCTCGCTGAACTAACGCCGTCCGGGATCCCCATCGCAGCTCTCCCGTTCGTCAACGCTTCTCTCGCCGCGAACCGCGTCTTCGCCCGCAGCGTCGCCGAACTGCGTGAGTCCTCGATTACGGTCCTCCTCGGCGACGGCGCATTCGTCCCACATCCCGCAGGACAAGGTGGCAGCCGCATCGATGCGTTCCCGTGGAAGATTGCACTCGACGCTATCGAAGACTGAGAAAGAGGCGACGACACCAAGGTGGAGTGCGATCAGCGGTCGCCCGAACGCTCGTCTCTTGACTTTCTCGTACCGCCGGGACGCACCGCTGAGATATGCAACTTCGGCTGATGCTCGACGGATGTGCCCCGCCTGATACTTGACGCCGACTCTAGGTTCCGAAGGCGGCGTGGCGCTGCCGACCATAGACGTTCTTCCTGTAGCGAACAGTCGTCGAATACCATCAGTTTCGATGCGAAAAGCCGCCGGGTGACGCGCGCGGCCGGCCGATCGGCAATTGATAACGCAGCGCGCGCGAGAGCTCACAAATTCCGAGCGGGCAAGAATATGAAAGACCGCCTCCGGCGGGCCGGACTCCGAAGGGTAGACCGTGCCACCATCAAGTCACGGTTAGTCGGTAGTGACGGTGGGTCGGTCCGGTTCCCTCGTCCGACCATCCGTCCTAGAGGGTGCTAGCCGTCAGCCCCATCAAGGGAAGGCACCTTGATGCTGGGGCAGCCGCACGGCAGAGCAAGCGTACGCCAGAGCAGGCGGAGGAGCAGGACCTCAGCCCCAGGCGAGGAGCAGCCTGAACCGGTGTCAACTCTCGTCTGGTTTATTGGAGTTGCCTTTGTGGCGCGTCATTGAGTCAAGCCGCGCCCGAACTTGCTCTCCAGCAGGCTGACACCGTCAACCTATTGGTCCTTAATTCAAACCCAACCGAAGGGGGGGGATCGGTCAGGGAGCTGATCAAGTAGCTACTCCCACGTCTTGTGACCCATAGAGGTGTAGACCAATTTCGTAGTGATCGAACGCCATCAGACCGAATGGCTCTCATTTCTCCTCACCAACCCAGTGGCAGTAGTAGGCTCAGGTGGTAGTCGTACGTCATGGGTCGAAAGTCGGGAGGGCGAAATGAGCTATCGCAACAAGACATATGTAGCGTTCGCAAGTGAAGACATCAAATACTATCGACTGATGAAGGCGTGGCGCGAAAACGAAAATATTGATTTCGACTTCTTTGATGCCCATGATCTTAACACCGCAAAGGATACCAGCCAGCCAGAAACGATCCGCCGCCGCCTTCTTGAAAGGCTTAACAACACTAAGCAAGTTGTTTTTCTGGGCAGCGCAAAGGGTGAGTCAAAGGCGGGAGACGGCAAGTCGTTCCTCTACTACGAGGTTGAGACTATCTCAAGACTAGGCCTGCCAATTGTTATCGCAAATCTGGACGGGGATAGAAATGTCGATAGGAGCTTCATTCCAAAACGATTTCTAGACGCAGATTACTACACGCTATCCGTGTCCTTTCAGCCAAAGATCATTAGATACGCTCTTGACAACTATGTGCCCGCATATGCTGGCTCAAATAAGAGTGGCCCGCACTACTATAAAGCATCCATCTATGAAAGTTTAGGTCTGTGACTGCGGCAGGTATCAGGAGAGATCTCAAAAAGTGGCGCTTCTGGGGCCGCTTTTCAACGCAAGCCCTTTCTTCTGTAGGCTTCTTTTCGGTCTTGGCTGGTGTAGTATCAGCACTCTTTCCGACGGCGCTCCCGCCACATGGGGCGATCTTAGCGATCGCAGCTATCCTCGTATCGCTCGTGTACGGAATTTTGAGGTCCTGGCCTAGGCCAGTGCAGCAGGTCTATGGCTCTCCAAATACCGAGATTCGTATTGTAGAGGGTGACCTGTTTTCACAAGACGAAAATATTGTCATTGGAATGGCCGACACATTCGACACGGAAATTCCGCACGTAATTGATGAGAAAAGTGTTCAAGCGCAGCTTCTTAAGAGTGTATATAAGGGTGATCTTAAGGCGCTCGATAATGCGCTGGAAGAAGCGCTCAAGGAGCACACTGCGATTCGTCAGTTCAGTCCGAGTGATCGCAAGCCGGGGAAGCAAGCAGCGTACCCTCTCGGCACAGTTGTTACGATTGAGCCATCCCCCAGGAGGTTTTATTTCTGTGTGGCCTACACTGAAATGAACACACGGAATGAAGCACACGGTAGTATAGACGGAGTTTGGCGGAGTCTTAATAGCCTGTGGGATGAAGTGCGCGCAAAGTCGAATGGCGATCCAGTTTCTATCCCGGTTATCGGGGGCGGACAGGCGCGTATCTCGCAATATTTCCCAGCGCAAGATTCGATTCGCTTTATTATCCTGTCTTATATGTTTGCCTCCCGGAAGGAGAAGGTTGCCAGCAGGCTTAGTATCGTCGTGAGAAAGTCCGATGTTGGGGCTATCGATATGCTTGAGCTGCAAGCTTTCTTGAAATCGCTCAGGCCCTCATGACCGCATCGTTAGAAGTGCCCAAAGTAGAGCCTTGCCCGTTTTGTGAATATCTGGCGGGAGCTCGGCCTTTCACTGTGCTTGACAGAACTGAATTGGTAGCCACCTTGGTGACGCGCGAACAGCGAGGTATTGGGCATCTTCTGGTTATTCCAGTACAGCATCGGCCTACTTTGCTTGACTTGCTAACTGAAGAGTCGTCAGCGATAATGGCCGCAGTAATTTCCGCTACCAGAGCAATCACTGGAGCCTATGCAGTGAGGGGCATTGCTGTATGGCAGAACAATGGGATTCCCGCGCATCAGACTATCCCTCATGTTCATTTCCACGTCGCCGGTACTCTGCCGGATGGCGGAACAGAGTGGGATGAGGTAGATGAGTCGTCAGTTTTTGAGACCGACGCTATCGCCACGCGGTTGCGACCATTCCTGGTATGAGACCTACTCATCTCCGCTACATGAGCGGCCGGACACCCAGACCATCCGCCTAAATCAAGCCTAGCTAAGTTAGTCGGTAAGACTCTTCAGCCCAGTGGCCGGATCGGATGATCCGGGACAGTGCTTGTGCGTTTTAGGTGGAGCCGTCGTGAGGCATAGCGGCGTGTCTTACCGGGAATGCTGGAGCGCTGCTAGGACTTCAGTTGCATATGGATGGATGTGACCTGATGTGGCTCGTCTGCCCCCAATGCGAGGGCACTACTCCGGACTTTTGAAATCTCCTGCGGTGTGCCAATCAGTGCCTGTGAGACTAATGCTTGCGCCAGCAGTTTGAAGTCGCTGTGCGAGTTCTTGTCGTCGTTGGCTAGACCCATCGAATCTTAAAGTGTTGCGGCCGCCGATATCGGAAAATGGGCGGCATTGCCCGAACTCGACAAGTACCGTACGATCCGCGTCTCGCCCCATTGCCATACCTGCCTCAAAAAGCACATTCGGGCGCGCCTGGCCCGTCATGCTTGTCTCGTAAGCAGGGTCGTTGGGCTGATGAAATTGCGATCTAAGGCGCACTTCATCGTCAGGAGTCATCAAGACGACAACCGTCTGCGCTTTGCCGAAGGCAGTGTCAAGCACTTCGCCGATGTAGGGGCTCGGCCTGTTTGTTAGTTGAACAGCCTCGTTCCATTCAATTGGTTGGAGACCGATCGCCCGAAGAAACGTGAACATTGCATCGCGCGCATCGCGATTGCGTCCGTGGACCACGAAGACGGAGCGAGGATCAGGTCCCGCCGCTGGAACGGGGTCAGTCGCTTTAGAAACGGGGGCAGTGGCGAGATCTGAGCCGGGCGGCCCAGTGATCACGTCATCTGTCACATTACTTCCTAAATCTGCGATGTACCACTCAATCGGATAGGCCATGGGCCGACGCTGTTTAAGCTGTTCGGCCTCTGCCAGCAATTCCCCGGATGGCTTCTCGGTCAGGCTCACGCGGAGACGCCTGAGGTCAGCCGGCGGGACTGTAACGCCGCCAATGACGATCGGGCGGCCTTCCCGGTACGGACGCAGAATCCGATCCTCAAGATCTTGTTCTGTCAGGTCAAGCCGAACCTCGTCCCAGCTGGGCTGCGAGAGTGTAGAAACGCGAACGTGATAGGGCACTGCCACAGGATAGTGCCGTCGTCCGACCAGCCAACCGTTACGGCACACACGCTGGCCTTATACGCTCCGGCAAGCACGAGGAGCCTGGATTTGAGTAGGAGGCCAATAGGTCGGCGGGACCGGCAGTCAGCGACGCTGCGCCGTCACGCCAACAGCAGTCGGCCCAGGCGGCGCGAAGCCACCGCGAGCCCGACCGTGCCGAGCAACGCCAGATAGACCGCGCGCAAGATCAGTTCCGGACCCACTATGCCCAGCATCAGCCCTCTGACGATCTCGATGCCCTGATAGAGCGGCGTGCACTCGACGAACACCTGGAGCCAGCGCGGGTAGACCCCGAGCGGGAAGAAGGTCGTAGAGAACAGGAACATCGGCATCATCGCGAGAGTGATCCACTCGAAATCCTGCCAAGATCTGAGAAATGTAGTGCAGCCCATGCCAAGACCGGCGAAGCCGTAGCCGATCAGCACCGCAGCAGGCAGCGCCAGCAACGTCCACGCCGACTGAGCAGCGCCGAAGCCTGTCGTCACCACCAGGAACATCGCCGCGTACAGCGAGCCGCGCAGCAGCGCCCAACAAACCTCACCGAGTGCGATGTCCCCGACGCCCAACGGCGTGGCCAAGATAGCCTCGTAGTTCTTGCCGTACTTGATCTTAAAGAAGATGTTGAAGGTTGAGTCGAAGATTGCCCCTTGCATGGCCGCAGTGGCCAGCAGCGCAGGGGCGACGAACGCAACGTAGGTCACTGGGCGGCCGCCCGGACCGGTCACGTTCGGGATCAGCTTGCCCAGCCCGACGCCAATGGACAGCAGGTAGAACACCGGCTCAAACACGCCGGACAGCAAGACCAGCCACATCCGCCGGTACGCCGTCATGTTGCGCTCGATCAGGTGCAACGAGCGCTTCGAACCGAAGCCCAAGGAGAACGGCACCGAACGCGGCGCGTACGTCAGGCTCATCGTCTCTCCCCGTCAGCTGCGAACAGCACGACTCTAGGCCATAGCTCGCCAACCGCCCGAGTGAATAAACGGCAGCGCCTCCGGCGGGCCGGGCTTCGGGATGGAGGGGGCGCGCTTGAACGCGACGGTTGGTCTGTGGTCAAGAGAGTCTGTCTCCATCCCGTCACCCTGCCGCCCGAGGGAGCCAGACCGCCGGGCACCGCGTCAACCCTGAAGAGAGCGCCCAGGGTTGACCCGGCACCCACCGGCCCGGCTGCGCAAGCGCCGCCAGGGTGACGGGATGGAGACAGACAGGGGCGCGGCGCGCTCCGCGTGGGAGGCAGTCCCCGCGTCTGGCCATGATCAGTGCGAGGCGGAAGCCAGCCGAGACGGTAGAGCCGCAGCCTCAGGCAACGGTTTGAACACATTTTTTAACAAGGCTTACTGCCAGCCCGTGGAATGAAGCATCGCAATGTGATGACTTGGCCTGGTAAGTGACCGCACTGGCAAACTGCTGCGCCTAGCCGCTGCTGCGAGTCGACTTTGGCAAGGCTGAGAAGCGCTTCTATGTCGGAGACCAACCGTCTGCCAGCTTGCCGTACGGGATGACCAGCCCGGTGCTACGCCCCGTCGGAATCAGGCTTTGGCAGTCGCGAGACGCCTGATGTTGCTGTCGAGCCCTAGCTGGTCGGGACTACCCGGAAATGTTCGGATTGCCGCCATGAGGCTGCGGTCTGTGGTGCTGGTGAGCTTCGGCTCAAGGATGTCGAGGAGTCGCGCCCACTGTGCCCGGCCGGCAGAGCTTCCCAGTAGCGAGCTGTACACCGGGTCCATGAATAGTCGCAGCGCAATGCCTGCATCTGTAGAAGAGAACCTTGCGAGCATCTTCTCGTACGACACTGCGGCGGCGGCGCTGACACCGTAGCCATTGCCAAGGAAGCAATCGATTACGATATGGAGATATCGGTCGCGCACTTGGTTAGGCACGTCGCCCTTCTCGCCGGCCAGATCGAGGACACGGCGGGCGGGTGTGGGCTCGTTGTAGAAGTTATTGAAGCCATGGTGGGCGTTGCTGAGGAGGTCGAGTGCTTCGCTCATGTCGACTGCGCGAACCTCTGTGGTCAGGTATGCGGTACCGTCCACCAGGTCGATCAGCTCACGCGCTGCAGTTGCGAACCCGGTCTCAGCGCTCGCGATCGCGCGGGCATGACGCAAACCGTAGCTGCTGCGAGCGGCGTCCCTGATAAATGGCCACAGACGCGGCCACAACATCCGGACGTTGTCGGCAACTGTCGGAGTACGGTCTTGTGCCGTGTAAAGACCGAACAGGCCGTTTGCCAGCGTGTCAGCGCGGTCCGCCGGCAGCTGGTTGAAGAATGCAGCGGCAGTGTCAACTGCTGTCTGGTCAAGAAGGGCCTTCTTGATGTTCGCCAGTAGGCGACCGGTATGAGCAGTGACGGTGTCGGTAGGGGTGTTGATGACCTCGCGGATGCACAGTTGCAAGAAGGTTACGAGTTCAAGGCCAGTCAGGTCGTTCTGATTCGGGTGCGCCGCGCTTGCGTGGTTGCGCATGTAGCGGGTGTGGTCCAGACGGGCGAAGCCCACACCGGTTATCAGACCGATCTCCAGCGACGCACGCAACAGACGTGCATCGTCGATGTTCGGCAGGTCGTCCTCAGTCTTGAGGTTCTTGCGCAAATCGGAGTTGTTTCCCGCTGCGATGTCGAAGAAGTACGCCAGGTCGAACCCAGCGACGCGTGACCGCAGAGCTGACACGAGCTCGTCCCACAAGTAGTTCAGTGCAGCGTCAAACAGCCCGACGGTCGCAGCCGCGACCATTTTCGATACATAGTGCGACTCAGCACGGATCGCCGGGTCTAGTTCGGCCAGGACGTTGCCGACGTTGCCAATCATGGTGGCACGCTCGTTGATTGGGACGAATAGCTGCTCGGTCGGAAGCCCGAACTGCTCAAGCATGTACCGCACACCCGACTCAAACCGAGCTAGCTCAGTTCCCGATGTGTCGGCTCGCTGCTCGACTGCCGCGCTGCGTGCGGACTCCATCTCCGTCATACAGCAAAGGTAACGGACTATTCACGAACTCGCTCAGGCTGGTTTGCGGTGCGAACAGGTCGCGCAGTTGGACCAGTGCGGCGGCGCGGGCCGTGCGCAGCTGGCGGATCGATTCCACGATGCCGTCGGTGTGCTTGGGCACCGCGGTGGCTTCGCCGGCCAGGACCTTGCGGGCGGCTGCCTCGGCGTCGACGGCGTCGGTCTTGCCGCGGCGGGCGCGGGTGTGGGCATGAGGGCGGTTGACCTCGACGACGGTGACGCGGGCCTGAGCCAGGTGGCGGGTCAGGCCCGCCCCGTAGGAGCCGGTGGACTCAATGCCGACACGCTCGACGCTCCCGTGGCGACGCAGCCAGGCTGGCAGTCGGCGGTAGCCGGCCAGCGTCACGGGGAACTGCTCGTCGGCGATCAGTCGTTCGTGCGGATCGAGGCTCGCGGCGTGGTGGGTGTCGGCGTGGCAGTCGACTGCGCCGATGACAGTGTGGGCAGGTGCGGTCATGTTGGTGCTATCGCCTCTCGCAGGACGGCGACCGTGCCCGGGACGGGCGGACGGAGTATCCCATATAAGTCGGAAGCTCATTATTGCGCAGAAAACGGGATAAAGAGCCCACTAACAGACCAGTGAGCACGGCGCGTGCCAGGCGCGCAACCGGCGCATGCGGAGCGCCACTCGCGCTCGACGGCAACACAACCAACAGCTCGTAGATTGGGGCAATAACTGACGGAGCGTCAGCCTTGGCGCGCGCAGATCCTCTACGTACACTCGCAGCACGGAGCACGACCCTGTCGAACAGGGTAGATCACGTATGAGCCGCGCTGGCAGCAGTTCCGGCAAGATCCCCGACAAAATGGCGGAGGAATCATGTTCAAGCGGCGCATTGGGCCGGCCCCACACGAGGACGGCGGAAACGGCAGCGCTGGTGCAAACAACTGCCCGGACATCTGGGAGCTCGACAACGGCGATTTCGCGATCATCGGCATCGAGAGCACGGAAACGCTGACTCCGCACCTTCCCGCAGGGGCGTTCGTCGACCCCGGAGAGAGCATCGTGGTGCTGCCGCGCCACGTGCTAGTGAAGGCACGGGAAAATATTCCTCATGAGTAAACGTCACTAGAGTAACCCAACGCTACTACCGAGCACTATAGCCTAGCGCGGCTCGCTCGTGAATTCAGATATCATCGGAAATCGCTTTGGAGATTCTCTCAATGCTGTACCCTCCAAAATCGTCACGGGCACTCAAGACTACCGACGGCCATGTTAACGAGTTCCAGAATTTTTTTAATGAGCTTCGGTCTCGGTGGGTAAAGGTTGAGCGGCTTCAAGAGTATGATGAGTCCGATTTTGAGGGATACCGCGCTTTTAAGCGAGGCAACTATTCTCAGGCCAGCCGCCTTGTGCAAGAAATGGTAAAGGGGCAAACGGAGGTCTACTCGCACGTTCAGAGATTTGGCGTGCAAATGGTGCGTGTGCGAATCTACGATCTCCCTCTAAGTCCTTATCTAATTCATTATGAGATTCCGGCATACCTGGCAGACATCGAATGTGGCGAGGACATTCGCTTTATTCATTCGAAGGAAATTGATGAACTGTTAGTCGAGACAGGTCTATCGGACTACGTGCTTTACGACGATAAACGCGTCACGGCTATCGTATACGATCTAGCGACCGCAACAGTAAAAGAAGTTCTGTTAAATGAGAACCCGGACGTAGTTGCCGAATATGTCGCATTGTCTGATCAGCTGATCGCTAGGTCTACGCCTATGCTGGAGAGCGATGTGTACCAGACTTTGAACGAGCAGTATCACTGGCAGGACTAATTCCATGGCGAGTGCTGTGGAAGCGGTTTGTTTAGCTGGTGCCACTACAATCGTTACTAATATGGCTAACGATACCTGGAACTCTATTCGTGAATTTATTGTGCGAATCCTTAATCGTGGAGACACTGAAGTGGCTCGGCAGCAGCAAGCTGCGATAGAGGAAGCCTACATTTCGATACGAGAAGCGTCTAGTGAAACACGGGCAATAGTGATTGATCGCCAACGTGACCTGATAACGGCGCTGCTTTTGGAAGTGCTCATGAAAGAACCGCAAGCACTGAACGAGTTGTCATCCCTTCTTGCAGAACTCGAGGAGCGTCAAAGCGCTCTTATTCGCGGAGGCAGTCAGCAAGCTCGCGCTGAAGGCGACGCTCAGCAAGCAGTGCAATATCTGGGAACCCAAACCAACACATTCGGCCGCGATGGCAAGCAGCAGAAGTGAAAATCCTGCGCCGAGCCAAATAGCACACGCGCGGGAGCAATCTCAGCAGGCAGTGCAGCAATCTGGCAACCAATACAATCTCTTTGTTGGTGCTGCGCAGGCTCAATCTATTGCTTCCTCAGCACCGCCAATCGTAGTGCCCCAAAAGCGTGTAGCATCGGGCCAATTGCGGGGACGCAGCTCGCTTGTGGATAGCGTCACTTCTTTACTTGCATACAATGGGCCTAATAATTCACCGCGCCGCGACAGGGTCGTGGCGCTTTATGGTTTAGGCGGTGTAGGTAAGACCGCAGTGAGTTTGGAGGTAGCTCATAGTTTTATCGAACAAGGAATCACGACTTGGTGGGTCTCCGCCGAAGATACTGGCAGCATGCGGGCAGCCTTCCATTCTGTAGCATTCGCTGCTGGCGCCCATGACGAGGACTTTAACCACGCACATCCTGCTGATGTCCTATGGCGCCATTTAAACGCCAGCACTCAACCTTGGCTCCTTGTGATCGACAATGCTGACGAGCCGGCAACGCTAGGTCCGCCTGGCGGGCGACTTGCTGATGGAACGGGATGGCTTCGCGTCCCGAGCCGTGAGAGCCGAGGCAGCGTTCTCCTATCAACGCGTGATAGCCGAATCGATCAATGGTCACCCTGGACAAAACTGGTTCATATAGAACCACTCGGCGCTGATTTTGGAGCAGCAGTACTTATGGATCTCGCCTTCGGAGCCGGGTCAGTTGAAGAGGCTGAGAAGCTAGCCACGATGCTGGGTGGCCTTCCGCTAGCACTTGAGCTGGCTGGGCGTTACATTGCGTCCGCGATGACTAGCCTCATACCTGTTGAGGGAAGTCTTAGATCCTTTGCTGCGTATAAGAATTCCATCGAACGAAGCATGGTGGAAATTTCAATGGCTGAAGGTTCCTCAGATTCAAAGGGCGACCCTCGTAGGACGCTGTCTTCGACATGGGAAATGTCAGTTGACCTATTGGAGCGACAGGGATTCTCGCTAGCGAGGCCGCTATTGCGATTGCTTGCTTGCTTTGCACCTACAGCGCTTCCGTATCGGGTCATATTACAGCCCGAAAACCTCGCGACTAGTACTTTATTTCCCAATCCTGCGCCCCAGCGGATTAGCGATGTACTAAGAGCATTAGCTGGCCTCGGGTTAGTGAGTTTGGAGTCGGCTCCTCGGGCGCCAAGAACTTCGGATGTCGACGAGCTCTGGATCGGGACATTAACTATGCACCCGCTCGTCCGGTCTACCACTCAAGCAAACTTGCGGAAGTCTTCTGACTCAAATGCATATCTTGATCTTCTTACAACGGTTCTGTCTAGGTCCGTCAGCTACCTTGACACGGACAATGCTACCGACTGGGGGCGGTGGGCAATTTTAGCTCCACACTGTTTCGCGCCCATTGATCTTCTCTATACGTCAAGCGATGTAACGAAAATCCGTCGCGCACTTTACCCAGCGAGACAGGCAGCTTGGTATAGGTATATGGCTGGTCTCTACAAACAGGCAGAGAGCGACCTCCAAGGTTTATTGAGTGTTGCTGAGAGTTCTCTCGGTGATAGTGATGAGGATGTCCTGAGCGTCAGAAACAATCTGGCGCGTTGCACTCGCGAAGCTGGTCAAGGTCTGGTTGCCGAGGCGATGCTTCGTACTATTCTCGCTACTGCGCAGAGAAGCCTCGGCAGTGGCCATGAGCTGACTATCAACACGCATATAAACTTAGCCCGGACGATGCGTGAGAATGGCAACGTTGCGCTTGCAGAATCGGAATTCCGCACGATTCTATCAAAGGCGCGTGAGGCTTTAGGCGAGAACCACCGGGATATGCTAGTCGCCTGGTTAAACCTTGCAGTGACTCTACGGCGCCAAAGGCGCTTTGGCCAAGCTGAAGTAGAGTATCGGGCGGTTCTCGCTGCATGGCGGCGCAATTTTCCCGAAGAAGACTTAACTACCCTCGATATCCGCTTTGAGCTCGCCGAGACTATGCGAGAGAACGGGTCCCCTGGCGCCGCAGTAAGCGAGTATAAGAATCTACTGTCCGTACTTGAGCGTGTTTATGGCCTAGACCACCCTAATGCCATAACAGTTCGAGAAGGTATGGCCGCTGCCCTTCGGGCTGCGGGTGATGTTGAAGGCGCTCGCGCAGAGTTGCAGGGAGTTTTGGAAAGGAGCCAGTTACGGCTCGGGCAAAACCATCCTTTCACCCAGGCAGTCGCCTCAAAGCTAGCAGAGTATTGAGCGTAGCCATGCTACAACAATATGATGGTTGAATCGTGCGCTTTACGATCGTTAGATTGATGACCATTCGGTCCATAACGGCCGGAATCCTAAGCGACCACATAATGGGGCTGATAGAGGGTTCGCAAGGCCGTAGTGCACGATTGTTGTTTTTACTCCGCGAGAAGCAATCTCGCGCTGCGCATGGACCATAAGAGCAGTGCCAACAAGTTTGCCTCGGTAGTCTGCTTTGACGCTGAGTGCGTTCAGGTATGCGACAGGAGCGCGCCTGACCATTGGTGAAACGCCACCGCAATCGTCAGGGCCAGTTGCAATTACGACGCCAATGAGATCTTGACCTGTTTGTGCGACCCAAATCCATGGCTCTAAGCGAGTAATGCGATCTAAGAGTTCGGCTCGAAGGTTTTTTGCGACATTAGGTCGATCAAAGCAAATTCCCGTGGATATATCATAGTCTATGACATCTTTCCAGAGCGCCGCTACGGGTTCGATATCTTCCAATATTATTGGTCGAATCGAAATGCCTTTAAGGGCTATATTGGTTGGAGCCGGTTCACGATCACAAACGGCGAAGACAACACGCGGTTGCAGGCTGTGGAGGCTAAGCGCTTGCATTCCTAGAGTGTCGCGACTGGGCCAGCGAACCTGAAGTGCTGTGCGATCTGACGATTTGAGCTGTTCTTTTGCGGTGTCTGGTAGGTTACTGAGTGCGAGATTAAGGTCAACTGCTACATCTGGTCCAATAACTAATGGTGTGAGGACATAACGATCTAACGGGCTCCAGACTGCATTAAGATCATCTGGCTTGAGTTGAATCCTCCGTATTAGGGTGATTGCTTTCAATTCACCGCGCTCGTCATAAGCCGGAACTGGCCTTCCGCATAAATGCTCAAGAGCATCTGGATGCGGCAAGAGTGGATCAACCGAGGCCCAGCGTGTCTGAATCAGGCTTGCCACTCGGGTCCATTCAAAGTCTGTCACAGTCACAGACTAGCCAATGTGCGTGACCTTGTCAGCATTAGCCTTGATTCATTGAGCGTAGTTGAGCTCTGGTTCATTGCATAACTTGCCCGTGATGTGCCTCACTATCCCCGTCACCCTGCCGCCCGAGAGGAGTCAGACCGCCGGGCACCGCATCAACCCTGGAAAAGTGCCCATGGTTGATCCGGCACCCGCCGGCCCGGCTGCGCAAGCGCCGCCAGGGTGACGGGATGGACGAAGACAGGGGCGCGGCGCGCTCCGCGTGGAAGGCGGTCCCCGCGTCTGGCCATGATCAGCGCGAAGCAGGAGCCAGCCGAGACGATAGAGCCGCAGCTCAGGCAACGGTTTGAACACATTTTTTAACAAGGCTTGCTGGCAGGACTTCGAGTGGGTCACGCTGGCGATGATGCCGATGTTCCTGTTCTCCACCACCTTCTTCCCGCTCGGGGTCTATCCGCGCTGGCTGCAGGTGTTCGTCGAGAGCACCCCGCTCTACCAGGGCATCGAGATCGTCAGAGGGCTGATGCTGGGCTCGGTCGGCCCGGCGCTGCTGGGCCGGGCCGCGTACCTGGGGATCCTCGGGACGGTCGGCCTGGCGGTCTCCTCGCGACGGCTCGGCAGGCTCCTGCTGTCCTGACGCAGAACGGGTCGAAGCACTTCTCGAGTGGTTGACCGCACCGGGCTGACGGGCGTACCGGGCCGTAGGCCGCTGCCGGCGGTGCGGCGGTACAGTTGCGCCTTGGACTTCAGGGCGGGCCTCCCGCGCTGCGACGCGGTTTCGGGGATTGGTGGCCATGGCTTCGGTTGACTCACGCGTCGACTCCCGTTTCGCCACCTCGGAGGCCCTCCCGAATCGCCGCCGCCGGATGTGGCTCGTCCTCGCGGTTCTCGCCGCCGCCGTCTCGGCTTCGGTGTACTGGTACCAGTTCCACCTGCAAATCACCTACGAGTTCGGCAACATGCCTGATCTCCAGGTATATCTCTGGGGTGGGCGGATGGCGCGCCTCCACCCGGCCCAGCTCTACAGCAGCTCGCTGGTTCCGGGCCTGCCGTTCGCCTATCCGCCGATCGCCGCGCTGGTCTTCGCCGTTCCCTCGTATTTCAGCCTCGCGCAGGTACAGGTCGCGATGACGGCGGTGGGCATGTCGATGCTGGCACTCTGTATCTGGTGGTCCTGGGGTCTGCTCGGGATGTCGCGCACGCAGCGTCGGATCGCCTTGTCCGCGGGCACCTTCGCGGTGACGCTGTGGCTGGAACCGGTTCAGCAGAATCTGGGGTTCGGTCAGATCAACCTGATCCTCATGGCCCTCGTTCTGGGGGGATCTCGCGTTGCCGGAGAAAAGCCGTCTGCGGGGCGTCGGAATCGGTCTGGCGGCCGCGCTCAAGCTGACTCCGGCGATTTTCATCCTCTATCTGTTCTGCACGCGGCGTTATCGCGCCGCATGGACCTCCAGCGCCGTGTTCGCGGGCACGATAATCCTCGGCTTCGCGATACTGCCGACCGGCTCGCGGCAGTACTGGTCCGGCCTCGGCAGCATGGACAAGAGTCTTCGCAGTTTCCTGCCGAACCAGTCGTTCATGGGGTTGTTCAGCCGCGAGGCCCCGCAGGCTGCCCAAGCCCTGTGGCTCGCCGCCGCCGTCATCGCCGTCGCCGCGACCGTCCGGCTCGCGGTCCTGCTCGACCGGGCCGGCCAGCGGCTCTTCGCGGCCGTGGTCTGCGCTTCCGGCGCGCTGCTCGTCTCGCCGATCTCGTGGACCCACCATTACGTCTGGCTGGTTCCCATGCTGATCCTGCTGCTCGATCACACGATGCGATCGTCGCGGAACGCCGGCTGGGCCGTCCTGGCCGTCTACCTCACGCTGTTCACGGCGTGGCCCATGCGGATCACACCGTGGCAGGCGGTTGGGACCTGCACGCTCCGCTGCTGGCGACCGGACTGCTCTGGTTCGTCCCGCACCGGGGAACCGAGCAGGCGCGCTGGACCGCGTTCGAATCGGTGGCCGGTGAGTACTACCTCATCGTCTTGCTGATCATCGCCATCGCATACCCGATCTGGTGGCTGCGTCGCCACCCTGCGCAGGTCGAAAGCCCGACGCCGGGAGCGCTCGTTGCCGGGCCGGACGGCGGTCTTGCATAATGTGGGACCTTCAGACGCGGCGGTACCCGATTCGCCCAGCAGGCGATGGAGAACGGTAGACATGACCACTGGGCAACATGTGCCTCCTCCTCTGCAGGACACGCAGCAAAGCCTCGCCGCGGCGGGCACGGTCGCCCCGCACCGCGACAGTCCGAGGCTCCGGGCGGCGGAAAGGCCGGGTCGCGGCTTCCCTTTCTCCGCATCGTTCGCTGCGGAGCATGCCGCCCTGATCTTGGCGATCGCGCTGGGCGTCCTGCTTCCGGTCGTGGTGGCCGCAGTGACCGGGAACCTCTCGATTCCGCACAACGACGCCTGGTCCTACAGCCGGATCGCGCAGACATACGGACGCACCGGGCATATAAGGCTACTAAATTGGAACCGGTCCGGGCTGATCGGCCAGTTCGTCGTGCTCGGGCCGCTCGCCTCGTCGATCGTCGTGCAGCAGTTGTTCGTCGCGGTCCTCGCGCTCGTCGGCCTGTTCGCGGTGTACGACCTCACCCGGTCGGCCCTCGGAACCCGCGGCGCCGGCTATGTCGCGCTCGCGGTCGCACTCTGGCCCGGCTTCGGACTGCTGGCCACCTCCTTCATGCCGGACATCCCCGCGCTCACTGCGGCGCTGCTCTGCCTCGCCTTCGGCCGCCGCGCGCTGGAGCGTGGCTCGGTGCTCCTGTTCGTGCTGTCCATGGCCTTCGGTCTGTGGGGCATGACGATCCGAGAGCAGTCGGGTGCTGCGCCGTTGGCCGTCGCCGTGTGCGCGCTCGCGATCGCCCGCTACCGTCGCGCGCTCAGCCCGCTGGTGGCCATCGGCGTCACGATCCTCGTCGCGGTGCTGTACCTCGTGTTCAACGCCTGGCACGAGGGGTTGCCGAAGGCGGATCCGGCGAGCTCCACCGTCGTCAGCTCCATGATGGGTACGGCCGTGAACCTGATCGCCCGATCCTGGTTCACGCTGGCGCTGCCGCTGGCTCCCGCTGTTGTGTACGCCGCCCGGCCCTGGCGTTGGCAGCGGCACAGCCAAATCGCGGCCGTGCTCACCGCCGTGGGCGCGGCCATGGCGGTCCACGATTTCCGTCCGAAGAACCTGTTCCTGGGCAACTACCTCGAGTCGAACGGCGCTTACCCGGATGTCATGGTGGACGGCGACCACCGCGTCGTGTTCTCCCGCCACCTGTGGTGGCTGGTCGTCACTGTCGCGTGCGTGTCCGGCTCGCTGCTGACCGGGCTCGTCGTCGAGAACTATCGGCGGGTCGACCCGATCCTCGGAGTCTTCACGCTCGTCACGGCGGTGGGCACGGTGGCGGCGAATCTCGTCGGGCAGATCGTCTACGACCGCTACTTGATCGCGCTCGTGCCCGGGTTGCTGATCATCGTGCTGGCGCCGTCCGTCGAGCAGGGCATTCCACGGACGCGCAGAATCCTGGTCGCCCCGGTGGCTGCGGGGCTCGCCGTCGGCCTGCTCTCGCTCGCCACCACCGCGAACGGCTTCAGCTTCGACACCCAGCGCTGGCGCACGGCCACCCAGGTCGCGCAATCCGCAGTGCCCGCCGCGCGGATCGACGCGGGCCTCGAATGGCTCGGCTATCACTCGCCGGGCGGGATGACCAACCGCTACCCGTCGTCCGGGCTGGGCTTCGAGGGCTTCTTTTCCCCGGTCCCCTCCTGCCGCGTGATCAGCGTGGCCAAGGAATCCCGGCACGGGTGGAAGCTCGAGAGGGTCGTGACCTACTCGACGTTCCTGGTCGTCGGCACGTCCCGGCTGTATGTGTACGACACCAACACGCCCTGCTGACGGCAGACCGGCATCCGCGGCGCCGAGAGCAGCAGACCAGCGGCAACAGTCGCGTCGGCAGGTACGCCACAACCGCTCCAAAATTGGGGAACTGCAGTTCAGGCACGATTGAATCACCATCCTTCGGCGCTGGCTGCTGCTGTTCTGAGCGGTCTCGAGCTGTGCTGAACCGCCAGCCCTGTCCGCCCCGAGTCGACCCTGGTGCGTGCGCCGCCGGGGAAACGACGGATACTGGCAGGCGTGTCCGTCGCCGCCAGCACCGCAGATCCACCGCAGCCGGAGCCGCAGCCCATCCCGCGTGCGCCGCTGACCCGCGCCGACCTGGGCTCCTCGCGCTGGATCGCCGCGCACGCCGGGATCGCGGTGCTCGTCGTGGTGTTCGTGCTGCTTGGCCGCTGGCAGTGGCACGCCGGGCACAAGGTGGCGCCGCTGACTCAGACCCAGCTGACGGCCTGGCGCACCCCGCAGCCCGCCGCGTCGGTGATCACCGCGAGCGGAGTGGACGGCGCGAAGATCGGGCAGGCGACCGAGGCCAGCGGGACGTACGACGCGTCCCGGCAGCTGCTGGTGCCCGGCCGGACCTTGAACGGACGCACCGGCTACTACGTGATCACCCCGCTGGTGACCGGCGCGGGCCAAGCCGTCGTGGTCAACCGAGGTTGGCTGCCCGCCGACGGTAGCGCGCAACCGGCCCTCCCCGTGCCACCAACGGGGCGGGTCACCGTGATCGGCTGGGCCGCCGAGTCGGAGTCGGCGACCGGGGCGGTCAACCAGAACGGCATCGTGCAGGCCGGCCCGACCGCCGTGGCCTCCGGCCCGCTCGAGGTGAGCGTGATCTCGGCGGCGCAGCTGGTGAATCAGTGGCCGTATCACCTGCCCGACGGCTATCTCACGGCCACGGACCCCGCTTCAGCTTCGGGCGGCCTGACCGCGATCCCCGCGCCGCTGCCCGCGCACGGTACAAGCTGGGACCTGCTGAACGTGGGCTACGCGTTCCAGTGGTGCCTGTTCGCGGTCATCACCGTCGGCTGGTACGTCCTGTACTGGCGCCGCGAACTGCGCGCGGGCGCCGACCCGGACGCAGACCTCGAACTCGCCGCGCTCGCTCAGCGCGAGACCGGCGAGTCCACCGGCTGACCCTGCGCGGGCACCCGGGCGGTCTGCCGGGCGTCGATGTGCTTGACCGTGCGCCCCGCGACGTACGGGGAGAGCCCCGGCACCAGCCCCGCGAGCGCCATCAGCGCCATGTGCGGGATCGAGAGCCGGTAGACGAACGCGGTGGCGATCGACAGGATCACGTAGATCGGATACAGGCCCATCCCGTGCACCATGCCGACGATCTTGTCGAGTTCCCCCGAGTGCGCCCAGTACTTCAGCGGCATCGCCACAAAGACCAGGATCGCCATCATCACGCCGGTGGCCCAGGCGAAGACCACATAGGCGGTGACGAGCGGCGAGCGCTTGGCGGCGGACGTGGTGGCCATCATCATCGGTACCTCGCGAGGGGGCGCAGCGGGCGGAACAGTTCGCTGGGGGAAGCGTAATCGCCCGTTTCGACCGGCACCGAGCCGGGGTGCAATCTGCCTCGTCAGACAGGCAGTCGCAGCATCCGGATGACAATCTGCGCAACGCCGTGCCATCAGGGCGGAACGCACGTGCCATCCGGTGCCCAACTCCGATACCGTCATCTCCATGTCCGAGACGACGCCGTCCGCTCCGCCCGCCCCGACCGACACCCAGCCGACCCACGCGCAGGTCCGCGAGGCCGCGGAGGCCCTCAAGGCCGCGATCGACCTGCACCTGGCCGCCGTCGAGGCCCGGGTGGACGAGCTGGACCCGGCGGTGCTCGAAGCCTTCGACGCACTCGCGGCCGCCGCCGAGGAGTACGACGAGCTGCTCTACACGGTTCACGACGAGGTCACCCCGTTCGAGGTGCCCGCCGAGCCGGCCCAGGCGTACTCGGGACCCGAGCGGGTCGAGGCCTTCTCGGTCTTCATCCGGCGCGACTATCTGGTCACCGACGCCGAGGCGCTCACCGCCGCCGCCCGCAACGTGGCCGAGGACTTCGACGTCGAGAACGCGGACAGCCGCGCCGCGGTCGCTGAACTGTTCGACGCCTTCGAGGTGGACGAGATCACCTACCGGGCCGAGGAGATCGGCCTGGAGGCCGCCGAGGCCACCCTCTGGGTCGTCGCCGCCGAGCCCGAGTCGCTGGGCGGCTGGCATGACGACCCCTTCTCCGAGGCCGACGCCGAGCGGCTGCTCTACCGGGTGGACGTCGTCGACGACGAGGAACTCGACGAAGAAGAGGATGAAGAGGAAGAGGAGGAGTTCGACGAGCTCGCCGACGAGGAGGACTCCGAGGACGAGGACGACGACTCCGAAGAGGACGACGAAGGCGAGGAAGAGGACGACGCCGAGGACGAAGTCCGGCAGGCCAACGTCTCCCGTTAGGCCGGTCCTGCTCCTCCACGCACGCGCCACACGTCTCTAGGCGGGTCGGTCTCACGACCCGCCGCAGCCTCTCGTCGTCGCTCGCCACCTATCGCTCATCACTCGATTGGCGTAGCAACCGTTCTCGGAGGCGTGCCACTGATCTCCTGTGCAAATCCGGATAATCCGGACCAGTTGAAGATCGGTCATCACATTAAGCAAATCTTCGATGACTACGTGGCAGAATGGCAGCGATCTAAGGCCAGGAAGGCCAGCTGATCCCCGAGCCTGGGGAGGTCCCCCTTTGCCGACGGACATGCTCACCGCGAAGATCGAGTACGGCTTCGACCAGCTCACGACGCGCAGTGGGGGAGTCCTGAACGGACCCTCGCACGTGGCGATGGGTCGGCGTGCCGCCGCTGCGATCGGACACGCGCTGGGATCCGCCGACGAGGGCCGGATGATCGAGGCTTATCTCAACATCTGGCGGCAGGTGCACCTGCCGCACCTGCCCGCCGGGTCGCGTGGGCTGACCAAGGAGGAGTTCGTCCGCTCCAACCTCGCTCTGGCTGATGACCCCATCGCCCGCGAGGACGCCCTAGGCGGGCTGGCCGGCACGTTCTTCGAACTCGCCGACGCCGACCGGGACGGTCGGGTGGACCGGGAAGAGTTCTGGGCCTTCCAGCACGGACACTTCCCCGAACTCACCCGGGCCGACCTCGGCGTGGCCTTCGAGTATCTGGACACCGACCGCGACGGTTATCTGTCCCGCGACCAGTTCACCAGCTCGATCGTCGAGTACTGGACCAGTCGTGACCCGGACGCACCCGGCAACTGGTGGCTCGGCCAGCCGGTCTACCTGCGCGGGACTTCGGCCGACGTCGGCCCAACAGTCGGCGTGGGCGCTGGTCCGAGCGCCGATGCGGACAGCGTCCGCTCCGCTGTCGGCGCGTCCACATCCGCCACGCACGAGCCCGAGCCTGCCCCGCCGCGTGCGCGTGGCACCGAGCCCGCCGTGTCGCCGATCGCGGCCGGATTGCCCAACGATTCCGTCAGAGGATCCAAGGCGACCTCCGCGTGCGACGGTGAACAGGGCGCCGAATCCACCCTGTCCTCGGCCGATGTCGACTCGCTGAGGACCTTGGAATCCCGCGCTACTCCCTGAGCGCGTATTTCAACCTGGTACGTCGCGGGCGGTCCGGGATCTTCTCCACAGCATCCGACAGTGCCCGCCCTGCGCCGTGCACGACGGTCAAGTGCTGCGTCGCCAGCGTGATCGCGCCGAGCACCAGCGCCCGACTGAGCTTCGGTGCCGACTCGCCGTCGAAGACCGCCACCACCGCAGGCCACCGGCCGCCTTGGGCTTCACCGATCGTCAGCGCCCACGCGTGTCGCAGTGCCCGTGCTTCGGCGACCGTGAACGTGTCCGTCGAGCCGCCCTCACCGGCGTCGCCACTGTTCTGGCCAGTGCCGGAGCCGTCGCCGCTCGCCCGATCGACCTCTGCCGCGCGCGCCGCATCATCCGCGCTCTCGACCGCGTCCGCGTCCATCTCTGCCGGATCGAATTCCGCAGCCTCGTCGCCGGACTCCGCCAGCGCCTCTTCTTCCATCGCGCCCGACGCGTCTACCGCAGTCCCTGCACCAGACGCACCCACCCCGCCCAGCAGCACGCCCCCGGTCTTGTGCGGCGGGTCCCAGGTCACCGTCAGGCCGTCCGCGTGCGCCCGGTCGACCGTGCCCGTCTCGCCGCCCAGCAGGCCCCGCTCCGGCAGCGGTGCGGACACGATCACCCGGTCACCCGCGTCAAAGCCCCCGCACGCTCCCGTGCCGGGATTCAGACGCTGCTTGAGTGCCGCGTTCAACGGACCTGTGCCCGCCGCCAACTCCGCGCCGACCGCGACCACCTGCACCTGCTGACCGGCCAATCCGAACGCACGCGGGATCGAGTCCGCCGCGACCTGTACCGCGCGGTGCACCGCCTCCCGGGGCTCGCGCACCGGAACGATCACGACCTCCTTTGACGCGCCGTCCGGGCCGACCAGCAGCTCCTGCGGCGGCAGCCCGCCGTACCGCACCGCGTCGGACAGAGAGCTGAGCGGGCCGGTCGGCCGCCGCTTGAGCTCGACCCGGGGCAACCGGCCGCCGAACTCCGGATCGTCGATCTCCAGCAGGTCGCGGAACAGCAGCCCCGCAGCCGCCCCGGGCAGCGTGGACGGATCCCCGGCCAGCACCACGTGTGCCCCGTCCCGCGTCGCCTCCAGCAGCGTCGCGCCCAACTCGATCCCGACCAGCTGCGCGTCGGCGATCACGATCACGTCCGCCGCACCGATCCGGCCCGGCGCCTCGGCGAGCATGCGCGCGTCCAAAGCCTCCGCCCCGGCCTCGGCCAGGGTCCGCAACCCCGCCGCCGACGGCGTCGCCAGCAACGCGGACGGGAACGCCGCCACCAGGTCCGCCAACTGCCGCGCCCCGGCCCCGGTGACCAGGGTCAGGCCGTGCTCGACCACCGCGCCGACCAGCGCGTCCGCCGCGTCCGCGTCCTGCTTCGCCTCCACCGCCTCGGGCGTGGCGGCCAACCGCTGCGCCGCCTCCGCCGCAGCCTGCTCCGCGAACGCCCACCGCTCCACCGCCAGCAGCGTGCGCGCACTGGTCAGCATCGCGGCCGGATCGTCATCATCCTGCGCATCCTGCTGCTCGAAGTCCTCGATCTCCTCGTCGTCCGCGTCCACGGACAGCGAGATCGGCTCCGCGAAGGCCAACGCCGCGCCGTGCTCGATCGCGTCGGCGATCGCCCCGGTCGCGTCCGGCACCCCGAACGTGCCCAACGCCGCGGCGATCACATCGGCGCCCTGGACCGTGCTGCCGGCCGCGCCCGCCCGCCGCAGCAGCCAGGAGACCAGTGCCCTGGTCCGGCGCGGATCGGTCGGCTCCGCGGTGTCCAGCACCACCCTTGCCAGCGCGTCGGCGGCCTGTGGCGCGACGCCCGGCACCTCCAGCACGCACCACGGATCCGCAGTCACCCGCGCGTCCGCTTCGGCGCCCAGCGCCTGCCCGATCCGTGCGGCCATCGCCTCCGGCGCGCCCGCCACCGTGAGCCAGGCAGTCAGCCCGCCCCCCTCGTCCATTGCGCCCTACCCTCTGTTCCAGCCGTGATCCGGATATCCGAGATACGGGGCCGACACGTCGTCCAGCGCATCCCGGATCGTCTGAGGCAGCATCAGGTCCTCTGCCGCCAGCGCCCCGCGCAACTGCGCCGCGGTACGCGCCCCTACGATCGGCGCGGTCACCCCGGGCCGGTCCCGCACCCAGGCCAACGCCACTTCCACCGGCGCGACCCCGAGCCCGTCCGAGGCCGTGGCCACCGCGTCGGCGATCCGCCGGGCCGGCCCGTCAAGGTACGGCTCGACGAAGCCACCGTACCGGTCCGAGGCCCCCCTCGAGTCCGAGGGAATCCCGGTCCGGTACTTGCCGGTCAACACGCCCCGGCCGAGCGGCGACCAGGGCAGCAGCCCTATCCCCAGCGCCAGCGCGGCCGGAGCGACCTCCCGTTCCACCCCGCGCTGCACCAGCGAGTACTCCATCTGCGCCGACGCGATCGGCGCCCGACCCGGCACCGCCCGCTGCCAGGAGGCCGCCGCCGCCAACTGCCAGCCAGAGTAGTTGGACACTCCGACATATCTCGCCCTGCCCGACGCGACCGCTGCGTCCAGGGCCGAGAGCGTCTCCTCGATCGGCGTGTGATCGTCGTACGCGTGCAGCTGCCACAGGTCCACGTAGTCGGTTCCCAGCCGGCTCAGCGAGGCGTCCAGGGCGGCGAGCAGATGCCCACGCGAGGCGTCGAACCGCCGCGGGCTGTGTGGTACCGACACCGCCTTCGTGGCGATCACGACGTCTGCCCGGATGCCCTCGACCAGCCGCCCGAGCAGGGCTTCGGACTCGCCGTCGGAGTACACGTCGGCGGTGTCCAACAACGTGCCCCCGGCGTCGAGGAAGGCCTTGAGCTGGTCGCCCGCGTCCGACTCGTCGGTGTCCCGGCCCCAGGTCATCGTGCCCAGACCCAGGCGGGACACACGCAGTCCGGTCCGCCCCAGATGTCGCTGCTCCATAGCTGTGAATGTAGTGGCTGGGGGCGAGCCGTTGCGGACCCCTCACCTGTTCGGCTGTGGACAAAGGCCGCTCATCGCCCGTTCGGAGGCACGGTTCAGCCGCCCTCGACGAGCTTGTTACCGGCGGGTAGGGTGATCCCGGAGACGAGCGGCAGGCGACGAGAACGAGAAGCGGAGCGGCAATGAAGCTGGGCGTGAACCTCGGGTACTGGGGCGCGGGCAACAACGGCGACAACCTGGCCCTGGCCCGCGAGGCCGACCGGCTCGGCTACGCGGTCTGCTGGGCCGCCGAGGCCTACGGCTCCGACGCCGCGACCGTGCTGTCCTGGGTCGCCGCGCAGACCGAGCGGATCGACATCGGCTCCGCGGTCTTCCAGATCCCCGGCCGCACCCCCGCCATGACCGCGATGACCGCCGCGACCCTCGACTCCCTCTCCGACGGCCGCTTCCGCCTCGGCCTCGGCGTCTCCGGTCCGCAGGTCTCCGAGGGCTGGCACGGCGTCCCGTTCAAGGCCCCGCTCGCCCGCACCCGTGAGTACGTGGACATCGTGAACATGGCACTCACCCGGCAGCGCGTCGCCTACGAGGGCAAGCACTTCCGGCTGCCGCTGCCCGACGGCCCCGGCAAGAAGCTCCAGCTGACGGTGCATCCGGTCCGCGAGCACATCCCGCTCTACCTGGCCGCGGTCGGCCCGAAGAACCTCGAGCTGGCCGGGGAGATCGCGGACGGCTGGCTCGCCGTGTTCTTCTCCCCGCAGTTCGCCGGCGAGCAGCTCGCCGCGATCGAGGCCGGCCGCAAGCAGGTCGGCAAGGACCTGGCCGGCTTCGACGTGGTGCCCACCGTCCCGGTCGTGATCGGCGACGACGTCGAGCGCGCCGCCGACGAGGTCCGCTGGTACGCCGCCCTCTACATCGGCGGGATGGGCAGCCGCGAGCAGAACTTCTACAACCAGCTCGCCTGCCGGATGGGCTTCGCCGACGAGGCCGCCCGGGTCCAGGAGCTGTACCTGGCCAGGGAGCACCGCAACGCCGCCGCGGCCGTGCCGCTGGAGTTCATCGACGCCACCAGCCTGCTCGGCCCGCCCGAGCGCATCGCCGAGCGGATGAAGGACTACGCCGCGGCCGGCGTCACGACCCTGACTCTCTCGCCGTTCGCGCCGACCCTGGAGGGACGCATCGCCGCCCTCGGTACCGCGAGCGAAGCCCTGCAAGCCGCCGGCCTGGGGGAATAGCCGGTCGCGACCGAAACCGGGACCCGGTCGGGCACGCGTCGCCGGGGGCCGATTCGAACCTGCGGGCTACCGGCCGGTACGTTGGAGCGATGACGACTGTCCTGCTGATCCGGCACGGCCGCACCACCGCGAACGCCTCCGGAATACTGGCCGGACGCACCCCGGGAATCGAGCTCGACGAGCGCGGCCGCGCGCAGGCCGCGGCGCTCGCCGCCCGCCTGGCCGCCGTGCCGCTGGCCGCCGTGGTCAGCAGCCCGCTGGAGCGCACGCATCAGACGGCTGAGGCGCTGCTCGCCGACCGTGAGGACACCCCGCTGCACCTGGACGGGTCGCTCACCGAGTGCGACTACGGGCACTGGTCCGGCCGCGATCTCAAGACCCTGGCCAAGGAACCGCTCTGGAAGACCGTGCAGGCGCACCCCGCCGCGGTGGTCTTCCCGGGTGGCGAGGCCATGGCGGCGATGTCCGCGCGGGCCATCACCGCCGTCCGCCGGTGGAACGAGGAGCTCGGCGAGGACGCGACGTACGCGGTCGTCTCGCACGGCGACGTGATCAAGGCGATCGCGGCCGACGCCCTCGGCATGCACCTCGACCTGTTCCAGCGCCTGCAGGTCGACCCCTGCTCCGTCACCGTCATCCGGTATACGGATACCCGGCCGTTCATGCTGCGCCTGAATGACACCGGCGGTGACGTTGCGGGGCTGATCCCGCCCAAGCGCCGCCCCCGGCGCACGTCTGCACGGGCACGTGCGGCGGAGGCGGACGCGGCGGTCGGCGGCGGCGCGGGGGCCGCGTGAGACAGGTGCCTGAACCGCGTAGGCTCAGACTCGACGCAATCGACGTGACCGTGCGTAATACAGCGACACGTGGTGCGGTAACGCGTAGTGCAGTAACACACAGTGCAGTAGAGGGAGGCTGACACAGTGCCGAGGCACCTGTTCGTTTACGACCCACCGGAGCGTTTCATTGCCGGCACCGTCGGCGAGCCCGGCTCCCGGTCCTTCTTCCTGCAGGCCCGCTCCGGCCCGCGCGTGACCTCGGTCGGCCTGGAGAAGGAGCAGGTGGCGCTGCTCGCCGAACGGCTCGAGGAACTGCTCGACGAGATCGTGCGCCGCACCGGGGGCAGTACCGCCGTGCCCGCCGCCGTGCCCTCCGATCTGACCGACAACGACCCGCTCGACCAGCCGATCCTGGAGGAGTTCCGGGTCGGCTCGCTCGCGCTGGCCTGGGACGAGCCGCACTCCCGGATCGTGATCGAGGCGGGGGCGATCACCGAGGACGAGAACCCGGCCGAACCGCTGTCGGATGATCAGACCGCCGAGGCGCCGGACGCGCTGCGCGTGCGGCTGACCGGGGGCCAGGCACGTGCCTTCGCCGCCCGCGCCCAGGCCGTGGTCAACGCGGGGCGCCCGCCGTGCCCGCTGTGCGAACTGCCGCTGGATCCGGAAGGACACGTGTGTCCGCGTCAGAACGGTTATCGGCGGCGGACCGCGGCGTGACCGAGGCGCTGCGCGAGGGTGAGCTGAAGGTCGAGGGCCGCCTGACCGAGGCGTCGAACGCGACCCTTTACTGCAAAGCCGTGCTTGGTCAGGCCAGCGATGACGCGGGGGAGCAGTCGTCGGTCACCTGCGTGTACAAGCCGATCGCGGGGGAGAAGCCGCTCTGGGACTTCCCCGACGGCACCCTCGCCGCCCGGGAAGTCGCCGCCTACGAGGTCAGCGAGGCGCTCGGCTGGGAATTGGTGCCGCTGACCCTGCTGCGCGACGGCCCGTTCGGTCTGGGCATGTGCCAGCAGTGGATCGACACCGAGGACGAGACGCGGCTGCTCGCCGTGCTGCCGGAGAACGCCCGTCCGGCCGATCTTGACGGCTGGTGCCCGATCATGACGGTCGGCCTCGGCGACGACGAGCAGGGCATCCTGGTGCACCGTGACGACGAGACGCTGCGGCGTATCGCGTTGTTCGATGCGGTAATCAACAACGCCGACCGTAAGGGCGGGCACTTGTTGCCCGGACTCGACGGACGTATCTACGCCATCGATCACGGCGTCTCGTTCCACGTCGAGGACAAGTTGCGCACCCTGCTGTGGGGCTTCGCCGACCGGCCGCTCAGCGAACCAGAGACGGCCGACCTCAAGCGGCTGCGCGAGGACGCCGCGTTCGCCGAACGTCTCACCGGGCTGCTCAGCGCGCCGGAGACCGAGGCGTTCCACGCCCGGATCGAGACGCTGCTCACCGTCCGCCGCCTCCCCGGACCCGCCGGTCGACGCCGCCCGATCCCCTGGCCGCTGGTCTGACGCCGTGTCGTTGTGTGTGACTCAGTATCGGCTCGCTCTTGATCGCGAGCAGCCCGTACAGTGGAACGCATGGATGCCTGGCCGACGAACAACCCGCCGACCCTGCCCGGACGTGGCGAATCTCTTCGCCTCTACGACACGTCCACCGGCACGCTGATCGACACCCCCGCGAAGCCGGCGGACGACGGGAGTCCGGCCCGCATCTATGTGTGCGGAATCACCCCTTACGACGCGACGCATATCGGCCATGCGGCGACGTACACGGCCTTCGACCTCGTGCAGCGGGCCTGGCGGGACGCCGGACACCAGGTGCGTTATGTGCAGAACGTCACCGATGTGGACGACCCGCTGCTTGAGCGGGCCACCAAGAACGGCACGGACTGGCAGGTTCTCGCGCTGAGCGAGACGGCGCTGTTCCGCGAGGACATGACCGCGCTGCGGATCCTGCCGCCCTACCGGTACGTCGGCGCGGTCGAGTCGATACCGCTCGTCGTCGCACTCGTCGAGCGGCTGCTGGAGAGCGGCGCGGCGTACCGCGTGGACGACGACGTGTACTTCGACGTGCACAGCGACCCGGACTTCGGCTCGATCTCAGGGCTCGACCCGGAGGTGCGCGAGAAGGTCTTCGCCGAGCGCGGCGGCGACCCGGACCGACCGGGCAAGCGCCACCCGCTCGACTGCCTGCTGTGGCTGGCCGGGCGGCCGGGCGAGCCGTCCTGGCAGACCAGCCTCGGCCCGGGGCGCCCCGGCTGGCACATCGAGTGCGCCGCGATCGCGCTGGAGTACCTCGGCAGCGGCATCGACGTGCAGGGCGGAGGCTCCGACCTGGCGTTTCCGCACCACGAGATGGGCGCGGCCGAGGCGCAGGTGGTGACCGGCGAGCGTCCGTTCGCGAAGGTCTACGCACACGCCGGCATGGTCGCGCTGGACGGCGAGAAGATGTCGAAGTCCAAGGGCAACCTGGTCTTCGTCTCCAAGCTGCGCGCGGCCGGCCACGACCCGATGGCGATCCGGCTGGCGATCCTCGCGCACCACTACCGCGCGGACTGGGAGTGGTTCCCGGCGGACCTGGAGGCGGCCGAGCAGCGCCTGGCCAGGTGGCGTGCGGCGGTCTCCCGCCCCGACGCCCCGTCGGCCGACGCCCTGCTCACCGAACTGCGTGAGCGTCTCGCCGACGACCTGGACACCCCCGGCGCCCTCGCGGCCGTGGACGCCTGGGTCGACTCCGTCCTGGACGGTTCAGCCACCGACAGCCCGGCTCTCACCGGTGCTGCATCCGACGCGCCGCGCGGCGAGTCTGCTCTCAACGGCGGCGCGTCCAGTCACTCATCCGTCGACGAAGCTGTATCCGATGCGCCGCACGGGAACTCTGCGCTCAACGGTGGCGCCTCCAACCATTCCCCGCTTGACGACACTGCATCCGACGGGCCGCACGGCGACTCCACCCGCAACGGTTCAGGGGCGGGCGAAGCGCACGACGAATCAGCCCTCAGCGACGCGCCCCTCACCGCAGATCCCGCTGCTCCCGGCCTGGTCTCCCGCGCCGTGGACGCCCTGCTCGGTGTCGCCCTGTAGCCATTAGCTGCACCGCCGCTCGCTTCACAGCTGTTCACCGCACCGCCGTTCACTGCGTAGTCATACCATCACACTTAGTTGCGATGCCTTGCGTTGCCTCCGAGTTCTGTCTAGTCTGTCTAGATAGAGGCTGACGAATCCGGGAGGTCACATGACTGCCACCACGCACGACTCGCACTGGCAGGTCCAAGAGGCCAAGCAGCGCTTCAGCGAGCTGCTCCGGTCCGTCCAGGCGGAGGGTCCGCAGTTCGTCACCAAACACGGGGAGGAGATCGCGGTCGTGATCGACATCGAGGAGTACCGGCGCCTGCATCCGGCGCCCAGACCGGAGACCTTCAAGGAGTGGTTGCTGAACGGTCCGAAACTGGACGACGAGTTCATCGACCTGATCAACGACCGGCAGAAGGACTACACGTCCGAGGAGGACCTCACCATGTTCGAGGGCTGGGACGAGGGTGAGTAATGTACCTGCTCGACACCAACATCCTGTCTGAGACGTATCGGCGGGTGCCGAACCACCGGGTGCTGGCCTGGATCGAGTCCATCCCGGAGGACCGTCTCTACACCAGCGTCATCGTCATCGGGGAGATCCGGCGCGGAGCCCGACTGCGGGCGCGGACCGACCTTCCCTCGGCGCAGCGGCTGGACCTGTGGCTCGACGGCATCATCGACTCGTACGCCTTCGAGAACCGGCTCCTGGCGGTGAAGCTCGAGGACGCGCTCACCTGGGGCCGGATCACGGCGGGCAACAAGGTGCCGCACGCCGACGCGCTCCTGGCGTCGCAGGCCCTGGTGCGGGACTGGACTGTGGTGACCCGCAACGTCCGGGACTTCGAGAGTACCGGAGTCCGGCTGCTCAATCCCTTCGAGTACGAGGGGTGATCCATGGACTGACGGGGCGGCGCGGCGGACTCCTCTCGTTGTTTCTCAACTACACAGAGATTCAGTGGTCACCAGTGTGGACCTGCCGAACCGTGTGAGTGCGCGCGCCGCCGGGCCATGCCCGTCTGTAGGTCGCACGGGCCTGCGATCGCGTGCGTCCGTGCGTCCGCACATGCAGTCGGCCGCGCACCGAGTGAGCCTGCGCGCCGAGTGTCACACCGGGTCATCATTAGTCGGCGCGCGGAGCCGGATTGGCACGCGGAGCCCGTGGTGCACGCAGCCTGTCAGCACACGCAGCCTGCCAGCGTACGCAGGCACTCGTCCTATGCGGGGCCGTCCTCGGTGCCGCCGCGGCGGCGGCGTTCGTGGCGGCGCAGGTAGCGCTCGAACTCCCGGGCGATGGCCTCGCCGCTGGCCTCGGGCAGCTCGGCGGTGTCCTTGGCCTCTTCGAGGGTGCGGACGTACTCGGCGACCTCGGAGTCCTCGGCCGCGAGTTCGTCCACGCCGGTCTCCCAGGCGCGGGCCTCCTCCGGCAGTTCGCCGAGCGGGATGGTCAGGTCCAGCACGTCCTCGATGCGGCGGATGAGGGCCAGGGTCGCCTTCGGGCACGGGGCCTGGGCGACGTAGTGCGGGACTGCGGCCCAGAAGGAGACCAGGTCGATCTCCTCGTGGCGGGCCATCTCCTGCAGCACCCCGTTGATCCCGGTCGGGCCCTGCAGGGTCGGCTTGTCCAGGCCGTGCGCGCCCTGCAGGTCCTCGTTGCTCGACGAGCCGCTGACGGGGACCGGGCGGGTGTGCGGCACGTCCGCGAGCAGCGCGCCGAGCGAGACGATCGTGGTCACGCCCAGATCGCGGGCCAGGTCGAACAGTTCCTCGCAGAAGGAGCGCCAGCGCATGTTCGGCTCGATACCGTGCACCAACACGACATCCCGGTACGCCGACTCCGTGGCGTCGGGGCGCGGGGTCGCCACCGGCACCCGGGCCACCGAGAACCGGGTGGTGGGCCAGATGATCTCGCGCTCGCCCTCGTCGTCCAGGGCCAGCACCGGCCGGTTGACCTGGAAGTCGTAGTAGTCCTCGGCATCCATCGCGCCGAACAGGTCAGCATCGAGCACTTCGGCGAGGTGCCGGACCGCGTTGGATGCGGCATCGGCGGCGTCGTTCCACCCCTCGAACGCCGCAACCATCACCGGGTCGACCAGCTCGGGCAGCTCCTCGAGCTCGATCACCCGCGCCTCCTCAGTCCTCGGGCCCTGCGCGACAGGCGCCCAAGGCAGTACACGATCCGATACACCAACACACTGCCCGGCCTTACGGGCTCGGCGCTAGCCGCTCCCAGCCTACGCCCGTGAGACGCTCCGCCGCTGAGTGCGCGCCCGTCGGTACCCTTGATAGGCGAAGTACGGGGTTCCTCTGTATGGAAAGGGCTGCTGATGGCGTCCACTGCTGCAGGTCTGCGTCAGGCGTTGAGCGAGCGCGTCGTAGTCGCCGACGGAGCGATGGGCACCATGCTCCAGGCCCAAGACCCCACCCTGGACGACTTCCAGGACTTGGAGGGTTGCAACGAAATCCTCAACGTCACACGCCCCGACATCGTGCGAGCCGTGCACGACGCCTACTTCGCCGTCGGCGTCGACTGCGTGGAGACCAACACCTTCGGCGCAAACCTGACCGCACTGGGGGAGTACGAGGTCGCGGACCGGATCTTCGAGCTGGCGCAGGCGGGCGCACGGCTGGCCCGCGAGGTCGCCGACGGCTACAGCACCCCGGACCGGCCGCGCTGGGTGATCGGCTCCATCGGACCCGGCACCAAGCTGCCCAGCCTCGGTCACCTGCCGTACGCCACCCTGCGCGACGGCTATGAGCAGAACGCCGCGGGCCTGATCGCGGGCGGAGCGCACGCGCTGCTGATCGAGACCAGCCAGGACCTGCTCCAGACCAAGGCGGCGATCATCGGCTCCCGGCGGGCACTCGCCGCCGCCGGGGCGGACCTGCCGGTGATTGCGCAGGTGACCGTCGAGACCACCGGCACCCTGCTGCTGGGCTCCGAGATCGGCGCTGCGCTCAACGCCCTCGAACCGCTCGGCATCGAACTGATCGGGCTCAACTGCGCCACTGGGCCGACCGAGATGAGCGAACACCTGCGCTATCTGGCCAAACAGGCCCGGATCGGCCTGTCCTGCATGCCCAACGCGGGCCTGCCCGTCCTCGGCAAGCACGGTGCGGTCTACCCGCTCACGCCGCCCGAGTTGGCCGACGCGCACGACACCTTCACCCGCGACTACGGGCTCTCACTCGTCGGCGGATGCTGCGGTACCACCCCGGAACACCTGCGCCAGGTCGTCGAGCGGGTACGCGGGCGGGAGCTCGCGCCGCGCTCGCCGAGGCCCGAGCCGGGGGCCTCCTCGCTCTACCAGACCGTCCCGTTCCGGCAGGACACCTCGTTCCTGGCGATCGGGGAGCGCACCAACGCCAACGGCTCCAAGGCCTTCCGCGAGGCGCTGCTGGCCGAGGACTGGAACGCCTGCATCGACATCGCCCGCGCCCAGATCCGGGACGGGGCGCACCTGCTGGACCTGTGCGTGGACTACGTCGGCCGCGACGGCGCCGCCGACATGCGCGAGGTGGCGAGCCGGATGGCTACCGCCTCCACCCTGCCGATCGTGCTGGACTCCACCGAGCCGGCGGTGCTTCAGGCCGGGCTGGAGTTGCTCGGCGGGCGCGCGGTCATCAACTCCGTGAACTACGAGGACGGCGACGGCCCGGACTCGCGCTTCGCCCGGATCGCCACGCTGGCCCGGGAACACGGCGCCGCGCTGATCGCCCTGACCATCGACGAAGAAGGCCAGGCGCGCACCGCCGAGCACAAGGTCGCGATCGCGGAGCGGCTGATCGCGGACCTCACCGCGAACTGGGGCGTGCTGGAGTCCTCGATCCTGATGGACTGCCTGACCTTCACCATCGCGACCGGGCAGGAGGAGTCCCGCCGCGACGGGCTGGAGACCATCGAGGCGATCCGGGAGCTCAAGCGGCGGCACCCGGACGTGCAGACCACGCTGGGTCTGTCGAATATCTCCTTCGGGCTGAATCCGGCGGCCCGTCAGGTGCTCAACTCCGTCTTCCTGCACGAGTGCGTGGCGGCCGGGCTGGACTCGGCGATCGTGCACGCCTCGAAGATCCAGCCGATCGCCCGGATTCCGCAGGAGCAGCGCGAGGTCGCGCTGGACCTGGTGTACGACCGGCGCCGGGAGGGCTACGACCCGCTGACCCGGTTCCTGGACCTGTTCGAGGGCGTCTCGACCGCCTCGGCGAGGGCCACCCGGGCGCAGGAGCTGGCCGCCCTGCCCCTGGAGGAGCGGCTGCAGCGGCGCATCGTGGACGGCGAGCGCAACGGGCTCGAGGCCGACCTGGAGGAGGCGCTGGCGACCCGTCCGGCCCTCGCGATCGTCAACGAGGTGCTGCTGGAGGGCATGAAGACCGTCGGGGAGCTGTTCGGCTCCGGGCAGATGCAGCTGCCGTTCGTGCTGCAGTCCGCCGAGGTGATGAAGAACTCGGTCGCCTACCTCGAGCCGCACATGGAGAAGACCGACTCCTCGGGCAAGGCGACGATCGTGCTGGCCACCGTCAAGGGCGACGTGCACGACATCGGCAAGAACCTGGTGGACATCATCCTGAGCAACAACGGCTACACGGTGGTGAACATCGGCATCAAGCAGCCGCTGTCCAACATCCTGCAGGCGGCCGAGGAGCACGGCGCGGACGCGATCGGGATGTCCGGGCTGCTGGTGAAGTCCACCGTGGTGATGAAGGAGAACCTGGCGGAGATGAACGCGCGCGGGGTGGCGGCGCGCTGGCCGGTGCTGCTCGGCGGCGCGGCGCTGACCCGGGCGTACGTCGAACAGGACCTGGCCGAGCTCTACGAGGGCGAGGTCCGCTACGCCCGCGACGCGTTCGAGGGACTGCGGCTGATGGACGCGGTCACGGCCGTGAAGGCCGGAGCGCCTGGAGCCGCCCTGCCCGCGTTGCGCAAGCGGCGGGTGCCGGCCCGAGCCGGCGCGGGCGCCGGCACAGGACCGGGCGGGCTGATCATCACGGAGCCCGAGCAGATGCCGAGCCGGTCGGATGTCGCCATCGACAACCCGGTGCCGACCCCGCCGTTCTGGGGCAGCCGGGTGATCAAGGGCATCGCCCTGGCGGACTACGCCTCCTGGCTCGACGAGCGCGCCACGTTCCTAGGACAGTGGGGCCTGCGCGGCACCAGGGGACCCGGCGCCGACGGGACGCAGGGCCCCAGCTACGAAGAGCTAGTCGAAACCGAGGGCCGGCCACGGCTGCGCATGTGGCTGGACCGGCTGCACACCGACAATCTGCTGCAGGCGGCGGTGGTCTACGGCTACTTCCCGGCGGTCGCCAAGGGCGACGACCTGATCGTCCTGGACGAGAAGAGCGGCGCGGAGCGCACCCGGTTCACCTTCCCCCGGCAGCGGCGCGACCGGCACCTGTGCCTGGCCGACTTCTTCCGCCCGCAGGACAGCGGCGAGACGGACGTGGTCGCCTTCCAGCTGGTCACCGTCGGCGGCCAGATCGCCGGGGAGACGGCGAAGCTGTTCGAGGCCAACGCCTACCGCGACTATCTCGAGCTGCACGGCCTCTCGGTCCAGCTGACCGAAGCGCTCGCAGAGTACTGGCACGCCCGGGTGCGCGCGGAGCTCGGCTACTCGGGACAGGATCCGGCCACCCTGGACGGGATGCTCAAGCTGGACTACCGCGGCGCGCGCTTCTCGCTGGGTTACGGGGCCTGCCCGAACCTGGAGGACCGGGCAAAGATCGTGGAACTGCTGGACCCCTCCCGGATCGGGGTGACGCTCTCCGAGGAGTACCAGCTGCACCCCGAGCAGGCCACCGACGCCATCGTCATCCACCACCCGGAGGCCAAGTACTTCAACACCTGATCCGCCCCTCGGGCCGGTTTCAAGCGGAGCGCGGCGCTGCTGAACTCGCCGCGTGACCGCTCGACGCGTGACCTCCCGACGCGTGCCTTCCGAGCCGAGCGCAGCAGCCCCGGCCGCACCGTCGAAACCGGCCCGAGCCCCAACCGTGAGCAACCGAAAGCAGAACCAGAACCGTGCCGATACCTCCCGACGCCGTCCTGTTCGACATGGACGGCACGCTGATCGACTCCGAGCCGATCTGGTTCGACACCGAGGTCGCCATCCTCGCCGACCACGGCTTCATGCTCGGCCGTGAGCACTGGATCAAGGTGCTGGGCCAGCCGAACGAGGTCGCGGTGCGCTACCTGCTCGAGGTGAGCGGCGTGCCGCTGACCCCGCGACAGCTCAACGAGCGGATCGAGGAGGCGATGGCCGCGCGGCTCGGCGCGGGCATCGAGCTGATGGCCGGAGCAAAGGAGCTGTTCACCGAGCTGGAGGCCGCGGGCATTCCATGCGCTCTGGTGTCCGCCTCATCCCGACACATCATCGAGGCCAGTCTCGGCTCGATCGGCGCGCACCACTTCCGGCTGACCGTCTCCGGGGACGACGTCGTGCACGGCAAGCCGCATCCCGAGCCCTACCTGACCGCCGCGCGGCTGCTCGGCGTGGACCCGGCGCGCTGCGCGGTGATCGAGGACTCGCCCAACGGCACCCGCTCCGGGGCCGCCGCGGGCTCCCGGGTCCTGGCCATCCCGCATGCCGCCCCGATCGACCCGCATCCGCTGATCACGGTGGCCGGCTCCCTGGCCGAGGTGAACCTGGCGACACTGCGCGCCTTGTTCGCCGCAGATGCCGGAGATGCCAGTGATGCGGCGGACACCGGGCCTGCTGTGGACAGCTCGGTGGACGAGGCGCCCGGTCAGCTCAGCGGTCGATGACACAGAGACGCGATGAACAGGCTCCCGTGAGCGGGCAGCCGACAGTCGAGGAATCGGCGAACGCGCAATTGACGGCCGGGCGCGGGGACGATCTGCACGGACCGAACCCGGGACGGTTGCGCAACCGTAGGCTCCTCGTCCTGGTGGCCTCGCTCGGTTTGGCGGGTGCTCTGGTCGCGGCCGGGCTCCTGGTAACTGGGACTTCGCACGGCACGAACGCCACGCAGGGGAGCCCGAACCCGTTGGGAGGCGCGACGAACACCAACGCAACCGGCTCAGGGGCCGACCCGAGTGCCTCGGCGACTGGCTCCGCGAGCGCCACGACGCCCGTCACCACGGCCGGCCCGGTCTCGCTGAGCGGCTGGAAGCTCACCCTCCCGGTGAGCTCCTCCGGCGCGCTGAGCGGCAATGCCAGTCAGCTGAGCACCGCCGCGGTCACCGCGCCGTGGCTGACTCGCAACGCCGACGGCAGCCTGTCCTTCTGGGCGCCCGTGACCGGGGCGACTACCCCGAACTCAGAGCACGCCCGCACCGAACTGGTCTCCACCAACGACTTCCTGTTCGGCAGCGCCGCACACACGCTCAGCGCCCAGGTCGCCGTCACCCAGGTGCCCAGCAGCGATCCGGACATCTGCCTCGGCCAGATCCACGGCGGCGGCAGCATCAACTCGGTGGCCTTCGTGATGCTGCACTGGCGCGCCGGCGACATCGTGGTGGTCATCAAGAAGGCGTTGAAGGGCTCGAGCTCGCAGACGGTGACCCTGCTCACCGGCGTACCGCTCGGCGCCGCCTTCACCTTCACCCTCTCCGACAACGGAGATGGCGGGATCGGCCTTTCCGCGACCTACGCGGGGACCAGCGCCCAGCTCAGCGTCACCGCGGCCTCGGCGTTCGTGGGCACCGATCAGCGCTTCCAGGTCGGTGACTATCAGCAGGCCGTCTCCGGCGCCTCGGCGAGTGACGGTGGCCGGGCTACGTTCTACGCGATCCGGCAGAGCTGAGGCGCTCGACCGAGTGACCTCGACCGAGTGACTCCGCGAGGTGCGACGGCTTGATCTACCTGCGGCGGCGCAGCGGGGCGCTAACTCGCGGGCAGGAACTCGACCAGTGGGGCGGGTGGCGGGGTTCCGCCATGGGCCGGGCAGATCGGCTTGAACGAGCACCAGTCGCACAGCCGCGACGTGCTCGTCGGCCACTCCCGGCGCTGGGCCGCCTCGCGGATGGCCGTCCAGACAGCCGCGATCTTCTGCTCCACGGCCCGCAGGTCGCCCTCGTCCGGGTCATAGGTCAGCACGCTCCCGCTGCCCAGGAAGATCAGCTGCAGCCGCTTGGGCACCACCCCGCGCAGGCGCCACAGCATCAGCGCGTAGAACTTCATCTGGAACATGGTCTTCGCCTCGTAGGCCGCGGGCGGGGCCTTGCCGGTCTTGTAGTCCACCACCCGCAGCAGGCCGTTCGGCGCGACGTCCAGCCGGTCGACCACCCCGCGCAGCACCAGCCGGTCCTCGCCCTCGCCGACCGTGGCACGCACGAACCACTCCCGTTCGGCCGGCTCCAACCGATTCGGGTCCTCCAAAGTGAAGTACCGGCCCAGCAGCGACTTCGCCGTGGCCAGCCACTCGGTCAGCTCCTGCGGCGTGTCGAACAGCGTGCCCAGCTCGGGATTCTTGGCCAGCAGCCGGTCCCACTCGGGCTGCAGCAGCGCCGCCGCCTCGTCCGGGGTGCGCGCCCCGGCCGGCAGGTCGAACAGCCGGTCCAGCACTGCGTGCACCAGGGTCCCGCGGGTCGCCGCCGAACTCGGCGGCTCGGGCACCTTGTCCACCACCCGCAGCCGGAACAGCAGCGGGCACTGCATGAAGTCGCCCGCCCGGGAGGGGGAGAGGGCCGAAGGCAGGCGCACCGGGATGTCGACGTGGAAGAGCGTGCCGGAGTCCATGGCCTCGGTTTCGCCCTGGGCCACGGACTTCGCGGACTTCGTGTCCTCCGTTTGAACCCCCAGGTCCTCCGACTGCGACCCTCCGGCCCCGGAATCGACCGTGCCAGGGCCGGAGACGGCCGCCGTCTCCGCCGCCACCGTGTCGCCTGCCGCCGCGCCGTCCATGCCGCGAACCTTAGCTCAGAGCACCGACAAACCCGGCCCTGCACCGCCCACGCCACCGTATCCACGTAGCATCGCCTATGTGAGCGACGAGAATCCGAACGAGGGCGCATCCACCGGGAATCCGGACCAGTCCCCACCGCCCGGCGGGGGGCGACCCTCGGGGGGCGGACTGGCGATGGGCCGTCCCTTCGGCATTCCGATCGTCGTCTCGCCCACCTGGTTCCTGATCGCCGCCTTCATCACCATCTACTTCGGCGGGCAGTTCGAGCACACCCGGCTCGGCGACCGGGTCGGCAACGGCCGCTACCTGGTCGCCTTCGGCTTCGCCGTGCTGCTCTACCTCTCCGTGCTGCTGCACGAACTGGCCCACTCGGTGGTGGCCAAGCACTTCGGGCTGCCGGTGCGGCGCATCGTGATCTACTTCCTCGGTGGCGTCTCCGAGATCGAGAAAGAACCGGAGTCTCCGGGCCAGGAGTTCGCCGTGGCGGTCGCCGGGCCCGCCCTCTCCTTCGTGCTGGCCGGGATCTTCTGGGGCATCTGGGAGGCGCTGCCCTCCACCACCGACAGTTCCCCGACCGCGTTGCTGGTGGCGATCTACCTGGTCTTCGCGGTGTGGACGGCGAACCTGGTGGTCGGCGTGTTCAACATGCTGCCCGGACTGCCGCTGGACGGCGGACGGGTGCTGCGCTCGGTGGTCTGGGCGGTGACGAAGAAGCCGATGAACGGCACCATCGCCGCCGCCTGGACCGGTCGCGCCCTGGCTGTCGCCGTCCTGATCAGCGCCATCTGGCAGGGCCGCAACAGCTCGGACGCGGGCAGCGACCTGTACACGGTCATGTGGGCTGCGTTCATCGCCTCGTTCATCTGGATCGGCGCGAGCCAGTCGCTCACCGTAGCCCGTTTGCGGGATCGCATCCCGCGGCTGCAGGTGCGTGCGCTGACCCGTCGGGCCATCCCGGTCGCCGCCGACCTGCCGCTGGCCGAGGCGCTGCGCCGGGCCGCCTCGGCAGGTGCGCGCGCCGTCGTCGTCGTGGACCACGACGGACGGCCCACGGCCATCGTGCACGAGGCGTCCGTCACAGCCACCCCGCCCGAACGGCACCCGTGGATACAGGTCGGCGCCCTGTCGCGCACGCTGCGGCCCGGCATGACACTGACCACGGACCTCGGTGGCGAGCGCCTGCTGGCCGCCCTGCGCGCCGCCCCGGCCCCCGAGTACCTGGTCACCGAACCCGGCGGCTCGATCTACGGTGTGCTGGCCGCCGCCGACGTCGAGCACGCCTTCCTGCACGGCTGATCCATCAAGCCATGAATAAGATCGACCCGCGGGTAGACTCCCGCCCGTGAGTGAAACCCCCGACACCCCGCACGGCACCGACCACCGCCGCGGCCCGTTCAAGCCCGGCGACCTGGTCCAGCTGACCGACACGAAGGGACGCCACCACACGTTCCCGCTCAAGCCGGGCAAGCAGTTCCACACTCACAAGGGCTACTTCGAGCACGACGCGCTGATCGGCAAGTCCGAGGGCAGCCTCGTGCGCTCCACCGGCGGCATGGACTACCTCGCGCTGCGCCCCCTGCTGGCCGACTACGTGCTGTCCATGCCGCGCGGCGCGGCCGTGGTCTACCCCAAGGACGCCGCCCAGATCGTGGCGATGGCCGACATCCACCCCGGCGCGCGCGTCCTGGAGGCCGGAGTCGGCTCCGGCGCGCTGACCTGCTCCCTGCTGCGCGCGGTCGGGGACAGCGGCGCGGTGTACTCCTACGAGCGGCGCGAGGACTTCGCGGCGATCGCCGCCAAGAACGTGCACGCCTTCTTCGGCGGCGAGCACCCCGCCTGGACCCTGACCGTCGGCGACCTGGCCGCGGCGCTGCGTCCCGACGAGGTGGACCGGGTCGTGCTGGACATGCTCGCCCCCTGGGAGTGCGTCGACCCGGTCGCCAAGGTGCTCACCCCCGGCGGCGTCCTGATCTGCTACGTCGCCACCACCACGCAGCTCTCGCGCACCGTGGAGACGATCCGCGACCACGGCCGCTACGCCGAGCCCGAGGCCACCGAGACCCTGCTGCGCAGCTGGCACGTCGAGGGCTTGGCGGTACGCCCCGACCACCGGATGATCGGACACACCGGCTTCCTGGTCACTGCCCGCCGGATCGCCGACGGGGTAGACCTGCCGCCGCGCCGCCGCCGCCCGGCCAAGGCCAACGACGCCGAGGACATGTGGAGCCCGGAGACCGCAGGCGAGGACCGCGAGGCCCAGGCGGTCGCCCGTGAGGCCCGGCTGGCCCGCCGCGGCGACCTGCCGTAGAGCGCCGCCACGATGGCCGGGCGGCCGAGCGCGCACCCACGGTGCACCGTCAAGCACCCCCTACCGTGATCCGGCGGGTCGGCGCCCTTACGAACTAAAGTCGCGCTGAAGCCAGCCGACTCTGCCTCTACTCGGCCTACTCCGCGTCCGGCCCGGCGACCATCGTCCCGTCGGTGACCCGGCGCACGTGGATGCAGTCGCCGGGGCACTCCTTCGCCGAATCGATCACGTTCAGCACCAGATCCGCCGGAACCGCCACCCGCGCGCCCGGCGCGGCCTGCAGTTCGCCTGCGCCATCCTTCACGTATGCGAGCCCGTCAATGTCGAGTTCGAACACGTCGGCGGCGTACTGTGCGCACAGGCCGTCTCCGGTGCACAGATCCTGGTCGATCCAGACCTCAAGCTGCTCGCCGCTCATCCGGGTCGTCATCCCCATCCGCCTCGTCGTCTGACTACGACCCTAACAAGTCGAACCGTGCGGGTGATATCCGCGTGTCGGTGGCGAGACAGGCACGGTGACGTAATAGGCATGGACAGGCGAAGGACGGGGGAGTAATGATCGAGTCCCGCAAGCGATCACGCCCGGCCGAGGCCGGGACACTGATCCGAACGGGTGCCCGCTGTGCCACATGAACGAGCACTGAAGGGGGAATCGTGTTGATGGCAGTGTTGCTGACACAACGGGGGACTACCGAGGTGGCGTCCAACCCACAGAGGGTCCCCGGAACCGCCGGCGTCCAAGCTGTTAGCGAGTCTTCAGTTTGGTCCGGGCGTACTCCAGGTAGGGTCGTAACGTCGCAACGCTCCGCGAGGAGGTGAGGACCGTGCCAGCCCACGAAGACGACAAGCCGCTGCGCGCACCCGGATCCCGGTCTGGTCGCGGTGGTGGTCCGATCGGCTCTGACGCCGATCCGATGGCCCAGGTCGCGTACCTCGAACAGGAGATCGCCGTGCTACGGCGACGCCTGGCCGAGGCGCCCCGGGGCAGCCGAGCGCTCGAGGAGCGGGTCGGCGAGCTGCAAGCCACGGTCGCCGGACTGACCGCGCAGAACGAGCGCCTCGTCGCCACTCTCCGGGACGCGCGCGACCAGATCGTCGCGCTCAAGGAGGAGATCGACCGGCTCGCCCAGCCCCCGTCCGGTTTCGGGGTGTTCCTCGAGGCCAACGAGGACGGCACCGCCGACATCTTCACCGGCGGGCGCAAGCTGCGGGTCACCGTCACGCCGAACATCGAGATCGCCGAACTGCGCCCCGGCCAGGAGGTCATGCTCAACGAGGCGCTCAACATCGTGGCCGGCTTCGGCTTCGAGCGCGTCGGCGAGATCGTGACGCTCAAGGAGATCCTCGAGGACGGCGAGCGCGCCCTGGTCGTCGGGCACACCGACGAGGAGCGCGTCGTGCGCCTCGCCGAGCCGCTGCTCGACACGGTCATCCGGACCGGCGACGCGCTGCTGCTGGAGCCCCGTTCCGGCTACGTCTACGAGCGGGTGCCGAAGTCCGAGGTCGAGGAACTGGTCCTCGAAGAGGTCCCGGACATCGACTACCACGACATCGGCGGCCTGTCCGGCCAGATCGAGCAGATCCGCGACGCGGTGGAGCTGCCCTACCTGCACGCCGACCTCTTCCGCGAGCACGAGCTGCGCCCGCCCAAGGGCGTTCTGCTCTACGGGCCTCCCGGCTGCGGCAAGACCCTCATCGCCAAGGCCGTGGCGAACTCGCTGGCCAAGAAGGTCGCCGAGCTCAACGGCAAGGACAAGGGCAAGAGCTACTTCCTCAACATCAAGGGTCCCGAGCTGCTCAACAAGTACGTCGGCGAGACCGAGCGGCACATCCGCCTGGTCTTCCAGCGTGCCCGCGAGAAGGCCAGCGAGGGCACCCCGGTGATCGTGTTCTTCGACGAGATGGACTCGCTGTTCCGCACCCGCGGCTCGGGCGTCTCCTCGGACGTGGAGAACACCATCGTGCCCCAGCTGCTCTCCGAGATCGACGGCGTGGAGGGCCTGGAGAACGTCATCGTCATCGGCGCCTCCAACCGCGAGGACATGATCGACCCGGCGATCCTGCGGCCCGGCCGCCTGGACGTCAAGATCAAGATCGAGAGGCCGGACGCCGAGGCGGCCAAGGACATCTTCTCCAAGTACGTCACCACCACCCTTCCGCTGCACCCGGACGACATCAAGGAGAACGGCGGAAGCAAGACCGCCTGCGTCACCGCGATGATCCAGAGCACCGTGGAGCGGATGTACTCGGAGACCGACGAGAACCGCTTCCTCGAGGTCACCTACGCCAACGGGGACAAGGAAGTCCTCTACTTCAAGGACTTCAACTCCGGCGCGATGATCCAGAACATCGTGGACCGGGCCAAGAAGGGCGCGATCAAGGACTTCCTGGACCACGGACAGAAGGGCCTGCGGGTCTCGCACCTGCTCGGTGCGTGCGTGGACGAGTTCAAGGAGAACGAGGACCTCCCGAACACCACCAACCCGGACGACTGGGCGCGCATCTCCGGCAAGAAGGGCGAGCGGATCGTGTTCATCCGCACGCTCGTCTCCGGGAAGAAGGGTGCTGAGACCGGTCGCTCGATCGACACCGTCAGCAACACCGGGCAGTACCTGTAGGCCCGGTGGTGAAGCGGCGTCACATCCGTAGCCGACGTGGGACGAAGGTGTCCCGCGTCGGCCCGATCCGGGGAGAACTCGTGTCCGTACTTGGTCCCGATCGCCGCCGAGGCGGCATAGGCTTGTCGTCATGAGCGTACAGCGAGTGATGGGCAGCGAGACGGAGTACGGGATCTCGGTCCCCGGGCACCCGAACGCGAACGCCATGCTCACCTCCTCCCAGATCGTCAACGCGTATGCGACCGCGATGCACCGCGCCCGGCGGGCGCGCTGGGACTTCGAGGAGGAGAACCCGCTGCGCGACGCGCGGGGCTTCGACCTGGCCCGCGAGCTGGCCGACGCCAGCCAGCTGACCGACGAGGACTCGGGCCTGGCCAACGTCATCCTCACCAACGGCGCCCGGCTCTACGTGGACCACGCGCACCCGGAGTACTCGACCCCCGAGGTCACCAACCCGCGCGACGCGGTGGTCTGGGACAAGGCGGGCGAGTGGATCATGGCCGAGGCCGCGCGGCACGCCGCCACCGTGCCCGGCTCGCTGCCGATCAACCTGTACAAGAACAACACGGACAACAAGGGCGCCTCCTACGGCTCGCACGAGAACTACCTGATGTCCCGCACCACCCCGTTCGCGGACATCGTGCGGCACCTGACCCCGTTCTTCGTCAGCCGCCAGGTGGTGGCCGGGGCCGGCCGGGTGGGCCTGGGCCAGGACGGGCGCGCGAACGGGTTCCAGATCTCTCAGCGCGCCGACTTCTTCGAGGTCGAGGTCGGCCTGGAGACCACCCTCAAGCGCCCGATCATCAATACCCGCGACGAGCCGCACGCTGATCCCGAGCGCTGGCGTCGCCTGCACGTCATCATCGGCGACGCGAACCTGTCCGAGGTCTCCATGTACCTCAAGATGGGCACCACCAGCCTGGTGCTGGCGATGATCGAGGATCGTTTCATCTCGGTGGACTTCGCGGTGGACCAGCCGGTGCGCACCCTGCACGAGGTGAGCCACGACCCGAGCCTCAAGCACCTGGTGACGCTGCGCTCCGGACGGAAGCTGACGGCGGTTCAGCTGCAGATGGAGTACTTCGAGCAGGCCCGCAAGTACGTCGAGGACAAGTACGGCACGGACGTGGACGAGGTGACCAGGGACGTCCTGGACCGGTGGGAGTCCGTGCTCACCCGGCTGGAGACCGACCCGATGTCGCTGAGCCGGGAGCTGGACTGGGTCGCCAAGCTGGAGATCCTGGACGGCTACCGCAAGCGCGACAACGTGGACTGGGACAACGCCCGGCTGCACCTGGTCGACCTGCAGTACTCCGACGTGCGCCCGGCCAAGGGCCTGTACCAGCGCCTGGCCGCCCGCGGCCGCTTCGAGCGCATCACCACCGACCAGGAGATCCGCCGGGCCGTGGACCAGCCCCCGGTGGACACGCGCGCCTACTTCCGCGGCCGCTGCCTGGACAAGTACGCCGACTCGGTCGCCGCGGCCTCGTGGGACTCCGTCATCTTCGACCTGCCGGACCGCGAGTCCCTGCAGCGGGTTCCCACCCTCGACCCGCTGCGCGGCACCAAGCAGCACGTCGAGGCCCTGATCGACCGCTGCCGTACCGCCGCCGACCTAGTGCGCGAGATCACCGGCAGTTAAGCCCCCACGAGCCGCGAAGCGCCCCTGCCCGCATGATTGAACACAGCGTAGTTCGCCCACAGCGTCCGAACGTGTGAAGCGCGCACGCCTGGGGAAGCTGTGATCAAAGGCCGGGCACCGGAGCCCGCGGGGCCGATTCCCCCTCCACTTGTCGGTCCTTCGGCGTAGGGTCTGATCATCGGGCCTCCGGTTCCCGGCAAGGCCTGGAGACATCGCAATAACCTGGCACGACAGTGTCTCGACACTACACAGAATGTGGGTGATCACCGTGGCAGCCAAGGACACCGGCGGGCAGGAGCGCGCCTCCAAGCAGACCGAGGACGTCGAGGAAGAGTTCGTCGACGAGACCAGCGATCTGAAGGACCGTCACGCCAAGCTCTCCGAGGATGTGGACGACGTCCTGGACGAGATCGACGAGGTCCTGGAGACGGATGCGGAGTCTTTCGTGAGGGGGTTCGTGCAGAAGGGCGGAGAATGATGCTCTGACCTGCAGATATAACAGGTAGTAGTCAGTGTATAGATAAGCGGGGCTGATGTGGAAGGTATCGCGGAGAAGCAGTGTAGGGACTGCGGCGAGACCAAGCGAATCACCGAGTTCTGGAAATGGAAGGGTTCGAAGGACGGCCACGCGCTGTACTGCCGTGACTGCTTCGGTTTCCGGAACGCCGGGACTGCCGCGCGGCGGCGAGCGAAGCAAGGGCTGCCGCCTGTGGTGCCGCGTGTGAAGCCCCCCGAAGTTCCCGAAGGCATGAAGTGGTGCCGCGACTGCGGCGAGGTCAAGCCACTCGAGGAGTTCGTCCGGAACAAGTCGGCTTCCAGCGGACGAGGAAGCTACTGCAAGCTGTGCCAGAACGCACGCGGAAATGAGAGCCGCCAACGGCTGCACGGGGGATCGCGGGAGTACCACCTGCGGCGGCGCTACGGGATCGGTGCCAAGGCTTTCGGCGAGATGCTCGAGGCCCAGGACGGTAAATGCCTGATCTGCGAGAAGCCTGAGCCGGAACACGTCGATCACGACCACGAGACGGGTAAGGTACGGGGCATCCTGTGCTTCAACTGCAACCAGGGACTCGGCAACTTCCGGGATGACATGCGCAGTCTGATCCGCGCGGTCAACTATCTGATGAGAGGGTGCTCGTGGAGCGGCAAGGGACTGGACGGTTTCCAGGTCAAACGGTTCCGTCGGGCGGCGGCCTGATGGGCGGCGCGTTCATGCAATCCGGGACTTCCTCGTTCACCGAGTTCCTCGCGGCGTACAACCCCGAGTACCTGCCGGGGCGGCGGATGGCCGCGCTGGGGGCGACGGGGGGCGGCAGCGTGCCGCTTGAGACGGTGCACGGGACCACGATTGTGGCGCTGACCTTCCCGGGCGGGGCGCTGATGGCGGGGGACCGCCGCGCGACCGCCGGGAACATGATCGCGCAGCGGGACATCGAGAAGGTCTTCCCGGCCGACGAGTACTCCGTGGTCGGGATCGCCGGGACCGCGGGCATCGCGGTGGAGATGGTCAAGCTGTTCCAGGTCGAGCTGGAGCACTACGAGAAGATCGAGGGCGTCGAGCTTTCCCTGGACGGCAAGGCCAACCGGCTCGCCACGATGATCCGGGGCAACCTGGGCCTGGCGATGCAGGGACTCGCGGTGGTGCCGCTGTTCGCCGGATACGACCCGGAGACCGGTGAGGGCCGGATCTTCAGTTACGACCCCGTCGGCGGGCAGTACCCGGAGACCAACTTCTACTCGGTGGGCTCGGGATCCGTCTTCGCGCGCGGCGCGCTGAAGAAGCTCTACCGGTCCGACTTCGACGCCACGAGCGCGGCCACCGCGGCCATCCAGGCGCTGTACGACGCCGCGGACGACGACTCGGCTACCGGCGGGCCCGACCTGACCCGGAAGATCTACCCGGTGATCGCGGTCGTCACCGAGGAGGGCTACCGCCGGCTGCCCGAGGACGAGGTCTCCGTACTGGTCCACGAGATCGTCGAGGCGCGTTACGGCGCCCCGGACGGTCCGCGGGCCCCGCTGCGTTAGCTCCCCGAGCCCTCTCTGACGGAAAGACGACGAGGAACCCATGACGACCCCGTTCTACGTGTCGCCCGAGCAGTTGATGAAGGACCGGGCCGACTATGTGCGCAAGAACATCGCGCGCGGCGGCTCGGTGGCGGTGCTCAACTACGACGGCGGCATCGTGTTCGTCGCCGAGAACCGCTCGCGTGTGCTGCACAAGATCAGCGAGATCTACGACCGGGTCGGCTTCGCGGCGGCCGGCAAGTACAACGAGTTCGAGAACCTGAGGCAGGCCGGGGTGCGGCTGGCCGACACGCGCGGATACCTGTACGACCGGCGGGACGTGTCGGCGCTGGGGCTGGCCAACGCGTACGCGCAGACGCTCGGCACCATCTTTTCCGAGGCCGGCGGCAAGCCCTACGAGGTCGAGCTCATCATCGCGGAGGTCGGCGACCGGGCCGACCAGGACCAGATCTACCGGCTGACCTACGACGGCTCGGTGGCCGACGCGCACGGCTTCGTGGTGATCGGCGGCGCGGCCGAGGCGGTCAGCGGCGTGCTGGAGAACAGCTATGTCGAGGGGGCTCACCTCGGCGCGGCTCTGCGCACCGCCGTCGCGGCGCTCGGGCGCGACGGCACCGAGACCCGCGAGCTGTCCCCGACCCAGCTGGAGGTCGCCGTCCTGGACCGCGACCGGCAGCGGGACCGCAAGTTCCGCCGCCTGGTCGGCGCGCAGCTGGCCCGTTTGCTGGCGGACGAGCCGGGGGCAGACGAATCGGCCTTCGCTGAGAACGGCAACGGCGAGGCGAACGGCGACGCGGCTGCGGAGAGCAGTGCTCCTGCGGCGGCCGGCGAGCAGGGCGACATTCTGGACGACATCGACGGCGTGCTCGACGAGGATGAGAACGGCGGCGGTGCGGAGGGCTGAGGCAGGCCTTCCCGGTGGTACGGGCGAGGTCCCCCGTCATGCGGCCCGTCGTCGATTTCGGCGACGGGCCAACCTGCGTACGGAGCCGCAGATGGCCGTGTGGGCGCTGGGACCGTTGCGCAGTGCGTACCGGGGCCGGGCACGGAGGCCGTCCGTCGTGCGTTGATCGAGAGGGATGGGCCACCCGGTGGACTGAGGCCCGGTGTGGGACCGCGCGGCAGTGGATAGGTACCTGTAAGAGTCCACATACTCCCCTAGGGACAGTTGAGGCGGTGGGGAACCGATGGACCGTCGGATCTTCGGACTAGAGAACGAATACGGCGTCACCTGCACGTTCCGCGGGCAGCGGCGGCTGTCCCCGGACGAGGTGGCCCGGTACCTGTTCCGCCGCGTGGTGTCCTGGGGGCGTTCCTCGAACGTGTTCCTGCGCAACGGGGCCCGGCTGTACCTGGACGTCGGTTCGCACCCCGAGTACGCCACTCCGGAGTGCGACTCCATCGAGGAACTCGTCGTGCACGACAAGGCGGGGGAGCGGATCCTCGAGGGCCTGCTCGTGGACGCCGAGCGACGGCTGCACGAGGAGGGCATCGCGGGCGATGTCTACCTGTTCAAGAACAATACCGACTCGGCCGGCAACTCCTACGGCTGCCACGAGAACTACCTGGTCACCCGGCACGGCGAGTTCTCCCGGCTGGCGGACGTGCTCATCCCGTTCCTGGTCACCCGGCAGCTGATCTGCGGCGCCGGAAAGGTGCTGCCGACCCCGCGCGGCGCGGTCTACTGCGTGAGCCAGCGGGCGGAACACATCTGGGAGGGCGTCAGCTCCGCGACGACCCGCTCCCGGCCGATCATCAACACCCGGGACGAGCCGCACGCCGACGCCGAGCGGTACCGGCGGCTGCACGTCATCGTGGGCGACTCGAACATGAGCGAGAGCACCATGCTGCTCAAGGTCGGGGCGACCGACCTGGTGCTGCGGATGGTGGAGGCCGGCCTGGTGATGCGGGACCTGACCCTGGAGAACCCGATCCGGGCGATCCGCGAGGTCAGCCACGACCTCACCGGGCAGCGCAAGATCCGGCTGGCCAACGGCCGGGAGGTCTCCGCGCTGGAGATCCAGCGCGAGTACCTGACCAAGGCGGCCGACTTCGCCGACCGGCGGGACCTGCGCACCGACTCGGTGGCCCGGGTGCTGGACCTGTGGGAGCGCACCCTGGACGCGATCGAGATGGGCGACCTGACCAAGATCGAGCGCGAGATCGACTGGGTGATCAAGTACCGGCTGATCCAGCGCTACCAGGAGAAGTACGACCTGCCGATCTCGCACCCGCGGATCGCCCAGCTGGACCTGGCCTACCACGACATCAGCCGCCGCCGCGGCCTGTACTACCTGCTGGAGCGGCGCGGCATGGTGGAGCGCACGGCGCGGGACCTGGACATCTTCACGGCCAAGTCGGTGCCGCCGCAGAACACCCGGGCCAAGTTGCGCGGCGAGTTCATCAAGCGCGCGCAGGAGCAGCGCAGGGACTTCACCGTGGACTGGGTGCACCTCAAGCTCAACGACCAGGCGCAGCGCACCGTGCTGTGCAAGGACCCGTTCCGCTCGGTGGACGAACGTGTCGAGAAACTCATCGCGTCCATGTAGCAGCCTTGTAGGGTGGCCCCGTGCTGCGAGACAGACAGATCATCGGACGGGGCGGGGCCGGGGCGGACAAGGGAGAGCGGGGCCGTGCGGCCGCGCCTCCCCGACGCTCTCAGGGCGCTGCGATTGCCGTGTGCGTGCTGGCCTTGGTGGCGGTCGCCGGGTGCAGCTCGTCCGGTTCCGGGCAGAAGACGAACGACGCGCTGCCGCAGGTCTCCGGAGCGGTCGGACAGAAGGCGACGATCACGCTGCCCTCCGGCGCCGCCGCGCCGACCTCGCTGCAGAAGCAGGTCCTGGTGCAGGGCAGCGGCGCCGCGCTGAGCGCCGGAGAGCTCGCGGCGGTGAACTACACGGTGGTGAACTGGACCGGCGCCAAACAGCTCGGCGACACCTACTCGCCGGACGGCGGCAAGACCCCGAACCAGCCCCAGGTGGTCACGCTCGGCTCGAGCAGCCTGCTGTCGGCCTGGAACACGGCACTGACCGGGGCTCGGGTGGGCAGCCGGATCGAGGTAGTGGCCCCGCCCTCGACGGCCTTCGGCAGCGAGGGCAACTCAACCAACGGAGTCGGCCCGACCGATGATCTGATCTTCGTGCTGGACGTGGTCGGCGGGTATCAGCCCACCGCGGACATAACCGGGAAGCTGGGCGCCCAGGCCGGATCCGGGCTGCCGACCGTGACCGGGGATCCGGGCTCCGGCAATCCGCAGATCGCCATCCCGACGGGGGCCAAGCCGCCCACGACGCTGGTGGCCGACACGCTGGTCCACGGGGCCGGCGAGACGGTACAGAGCGGCCACACGCTGGTGATCCAGTACACCGGGGTGGACTGGAACACCGGGAAGAACTTCGACTCCTCGTTCACCCGCAAGCAGGCCTTCAGCACCGTGATCGGCGGCGGCAAGGTCATCGCGGGCTGGGACCAGGGCCTGGTCGGCAAGCACGTGGGCGACCGGGTGCTGCTGGTCATACCGCCGGCGCTGGGCTACGGGCCGAGCGGCGGTCAGTCCACGGCCGGCATCGGCAAGGACGACACGCTTGTGTTCGTCGTAGACATCATCGACGAGTTGTAGGAGCTGCGCTGCGGGAACTGCGCACGGGCGGCACTCACGCCGCCCGTGCGCGGCTGAGCGGGCCCGTTCAGCTGACTCCGAGCAGGTCCACCACGAAGATCAGGGTCTCGCCCGGCTTGATGACCGGCGGGGCGCCGCGGTCGCCGTAGGCCAGGTGGGCGGGGATGGTCAGCTGGCGCCGGCCGCCGACCTTCATCCCGGCCACGCCGCGGTCCCAGCCCGCGATGACCCGGCCCTTGCCGAGCGGGAACTGGAACGGCGCGTTGCGGTTCCAGGAGGCGTCGAACTCCTCGCCCGAGGAGTGCGAGACGCCGACGTAGTGCACAGTCACGTTGTGTCCGGACGCGGCTTCGGGGCCGTCGCCCTCCCACAGGTCCTTGATGTCCAGATCCGCGGGCGGGGGCCCGTCCGGAAAGTCGATCTCAGGCTTCTGGAGCGCCATGTCGTGGGGATCCTCTCGAATTCGTCCTTCTCCGCCTCCTACCCTGCCACAGTCGGGCCCGGGGCGAGTGCGCAGTCCGTGCGTATAGTCACTTCAACAACCCGGCTGCCAGGCGTCCGGCGGCGGCGGCGGCGAGGAAGTTCGCCCGATCGGAGTCCGGCCCGCGGCCCATCGTGGACAGCCCGACCGGGCTGGCGGCCAGTGCCTCGTCGAGCCCGGAGCAGTCGATCTCGCGCAGGGTGTGACGCGGCGTCAGCTCCAGGGCCTGGCTGCGGACCCGGTTCCAGAACTCGCCCGGCTCGCCGGGGACGGCCAGCTCGGCGGGGGCCAGGGCGACCCGGCCGTACGAGGTCAGGCTGTGGTGGCTCAGGCCGCGGTGCCGCTCGCGCTGGTCGGCCTCGGAGACCCGAAGCACGCCCACGGGCCTGCCGCCGAGCACTCCGGCCGCGTTGACCGCCTCGCCGCAGGCCACCCCGGAGAAGCCCCAGCGGGTGCCGGTGCCCAGGTTGCCGGGGCCCTGGGTGATGATTGCGACCTCGGCCCCGAGGATCAGGCGCGCGGCGAGCAGTCCGGTGTGCACGGTGACCGCCTCGAGGTCGCCGCCGAAGGCCTGCCCTACGGTCACCGACCCGGCCAGCCAGCCCGCGTCGCGCAGGCCCGCCACCGTGCGGGAGAACCACAGCGGCAGCGCGCCCCCGTCGCTCATCACGTACACGATGCGGGTGTCCGGCCGGTCGGCCAGGATCGCCGCGCACACGGCGGGCAGCGCGGAGTGCAGGTCGGCGGTGACCACGGGCATCGCGTCGAGCGAGTCGGCGTCGCGCAGCAGCTCGTGGTGCGGGGAGTCCTGCTCGTCCGCGCCCAGTACGATGGCCTGCAACGGGGTGTAGCGGGCCTTGACCAGGTGCCCCGGTCCGGGCGGCGGGTCCTCGGGCAGTCGGTCGGGCAGGGCGACCACCATCGCGTAGCCCCCGGTACCCAGGCCCATGCTCTGCGCAGTCGTGTTGAGCAGGACGCGGTCGCCGACCGCGGGTTCGCCCGTCAGTTCGGGATAGGCCAGCGCCTTCACGGGGGTGCCGCCGACGTCGGCGGTCAACTCGCGGGCGCCGCGCCACGCGCGGCCGAGGGCGGTTACGTGTCCGGCTCGCCAACTGATCACGGCTGCCAGCCTATTGGGTCCAGCCTATTGGGTATTGTGCATCCCCCGGGGCGAGATAGTGGAGCGGGAGCCGACGTAAAGGCAGTAGCGTCGGTACTCGCAACCGGGCACGGGGCGCGGACGGCGAGGAGGGAGTCGGCGTATGCCAGCGAGCAAGACCGAGCGGCTGGTCAACCTGGTGATCTGCCTGCTCGCGTCGCGGACCTTCGTCACGAAGGAGCGGTTGCGCACGACCTTGGAGCCGTACCGCAACTGTCCCACCGACGAGGCCTTCGAGCGGATGTTCGAGCGGGACAAGGAAGAGCTGCGCGAGCTCGGGATCCCGCTCGAGGTGGGCACGGTCAGCGCGCTGTTCGAGGACGAGGTCGGCTACCGGATCGCCCCGGGGGAGTACGCGCTGCCCGAGCTGCGGCTGGAGCCGGACGAGGCGGCGGCGCTCGGCGTCGCGGCCCGGTTCTGGCAGCAGGCCACGCTGGCCCAGGCGGCCTCCTCGGCGCTGCTCAAGCTCAAGGCGGCGGGCCTGGACATCGGCGAGGCCGCCCCGGCCGGGATCGAACCGCGAGTGCGCGCGGAGGCCCCGGCCTTCGAGCCGCTGCTGGAGGCGGTGTACGACCGTCAGGTGGTGCGATTCTCCTACCGGCGCTCGGACGGCGAGGTCCGGCTGCGCGAGGTCGAGCCGTGGACCATCGACTCCTGGCGCGGCCGCTGGTACCTGGCCGGTTTCGACCTGGACCGCGACGCCGCGCGGGTCTTCCGGCTGGACCGGATCACCGGACCGGTGCTACTCACCGGGCGCCCGCCGGAGCACAAGGTGCCCGACCGGCTGGACGTGCGCACGCAGGTGGATGCCTTTGCCGAGCGCAGCAGCGGTGACTTGGGCGAGGCGACGCTGCGGGTACGCGAGGGCACCTGCTTCCCGCTGCGCCGCGGCGCGATGTCCGTGGTCGAGGACGGGGACGGCTGGGACACGATCGTGATCACCGCGTACGCGGACTCGGCCGGCTGGCTGGCGGAGTACGGCGCGAACGTGGTGGTACTGGAGCCCGCCTCGCTGCGCGCCGAAGTGATCGCCAATCTGCGCGCCGTCGCGGCGCCGGGAGCAGAGGCGGACGAGAAAGCAGACGCAAACGCGAACGCGGGTTCCGCCGCGGACGCGAGACCGGGTGGGGGCACGCGGCTGGGGGTGGCCTCGTGAGCACTGCCGTCGCGCAGGTCGAGCGGCTGCTGAACCTGGTGCCGTACCTGCTCAGCCATCCGGGCAGCACGGTCACCCAGGTCGCCGAGGAGTTCGGGGTCACCTCGAAGCAGGTCGCCAAGGACCTGAACGTGCTGTGGTTCTGCGGGCTGCCCGGCGGCTTCGCGGACGACCTGATGGAGGCGCACGTCGAGGAGGGCGGCGCGATCCACCTGGAGAACGTCGCGGTGCCGATCGTGCGCCCGCTGCGGCTGTCCACCCGGGAGGCGGTGGCGCTGCTGGTCGCCCTGCGGGCGCTGGCCCAGGTGCCGGGGATCGCGGACCGCGACGCGCTGGACCGGGCGGTGGCCAAGCTGGAGGCGGCCACCGGCGAGGCGGCCACCGTGGCCGAGCGGCTGTCGGTGGCCTTCGAGGCCCGGGACGTGGTCTTCGAGGCGGCGCAGCGGGCGCTGGCCGAGAAGCGGCTGGTGCACCTGCGCTACTACGTGCCCTCGCGCGACGAGGTGACGGAGCGGGACGTGGACCCGATGCGCGTCGCGCTGCTGTCCGGGCACGCGTACCTGGAGGGCTGGTGCCGCGTCTCCAAGGGGGTGCGGCTCTTCCGCCTGGATCGGGTGGTCGGGATCGAAGTGCTCGAGCAGCCGGCCGAGCCGCCCGCGGAGGCGGTGGGGCTGGACCTGACCGAGCAGGCCCCGGCGTCCGCACTGCGGGTCGGTGAACGCGACCTGCTGGTGACCCTGGACCTGGCCCCCGCGGTGCGCTGGGTGCCCGAGTACTACCCCTGCGAGAGCGTGCAGGAGTCCGCGGACGGCGACGGCGGGCTGCGGGTGACCCTGCGGGCGGCCGATCCGGACCGGATCCGGAGGCTGGTGCTGCGGCTCGGCGGCGCGGCGCGGGTGCTCGGCCCGGAGCAGTTCGCGGCCGAAGTGCGGGACACGGCCGTGGCGGCGCTGGCCGCGTACGGGCCGGACGCTGCGGGGTGACGCAGCAGCAAGTCCGGGTGCGCTGCGACGGCTGCGGGCCGCGGCTGCTGGCGGTGTCCGCATTGCGGCTGCTCGGGCGCTCCGACCGCTGGGAGTATGCGTTCACCTGCCCCGGTTGCAGCGCACGGGTCCGCCGTACGGCCGATCCGGCGCTGCGGGCCGCGTTGCGCAGTGCGGGCGCCGCCGAACTCAGGGTGCAGACCCCGGGCGCCGTTCATGACGCCGGTCCGGAGCAGCCGAAAGGCCCCTGATCCCCGCATTGGGTGGCCGGGTGCCAAGCATTCCAGGACATCAGAAAGCTTAGAAAATAGCAAGAGCGTGTCCGCATTGTTCTCTCAACCTTAGTCCGTTCGTAACACAGCACCGTTTCACTGCTCGGTGTCCGAGTTCGGATTCCGACCTGAGGAACGCCCGCACGTGTCAGTCACCCTCGCAGACCCCGCCTCGCGGCCGACCGCCGCGAAACGGGCGATCCGGCGCTCCCACAAGGCGCGCGACTTCCGCGACACCCCGCGCGGCTGGCTGTACTCGGCCCCCGCCGTGCTCATCTTCGCCGCGTTCGTCATCGGCCCGACCTTCTACACGTTCTACATCTCCCTGTGGAAGTGGAACGTGCTCAACCCGAAGCTGTCGACCTACGTCGGCCTCGGCAACTACCGGCGGATGTTCCAGTCGGTCGAGCCGAGCTTCCTGGGCAGCCTGTGGCACTCGCTGTACTTCACCGGGGGCATGGTGATCGGCGGCACCGTGATCTCGCTCGCCCTGGCCCTGCTGCTGCAGCGCGGCGGCGCCCTGCTCAACGCCTCCCGGCTGGCGATCTACCTGCCGCACGCCACCCCGCTGATCGCCACCTCGATGGCCTGGACCTGGATCCTCAACCCGCAGTTCGGGCTGGCGAACTGGGCGCTGCGCGGCCTGCACCTGCCCACCTCGCAGTGGACCCAGTCGGCCGGCTCCTCGATGCCCTCGATCCTGGTGTTCAGCCTGTGGCACGAGGTCGGCTTCACCGTGATCGTCTTCCTCGGCGGCCTCGCGGTGATCTCCGACGAGTACGGCGAGGCGGCCCGGGTGGACGGCTGCGGGCCGTGGCGCGAGTTCTGGCACATCACCTGGCCGCAGCTGCGCCCGGTGACCGTGTTCGTGGTCGTCATCACCGCGATCGGCTCGCTGCAGGCCTTCACCCAGTTCTACGAGCTGACCAACGGCGGCGGCTTCGACTACGCCACCACCACCCTGAGCGTGCTGGTCTACCAGGAGGTCACCCTCGCGGGCGGGGACACCGGCTACGGCGCCTCGCTGGCCATCGTGCTGTTCCTCGTCACGGTCTTCTTCACCCTCGTCCGGCGGCGCACCTCCTCCGTCGGAGGTGCCGGGCTGACCGGTTGACGCGCGGCGGATCCGGCTCCGCCGCCGCGCGCCTCCGACCTCCTACTCGGCCCGGCACCGCTGCACCACCCGCACTACCACCCACGCATCCACGCAGCCCGATCCTCCCGACACGACAAGGGGAAGTCGCGACCATGCGATCTCGTCTCACCGCGCCCAACCACATGGGCCCGCAGCACCCGGGCGTCCACCTTCGGCCCAGGAGCACCTCCGCGGCCGCGTTCGTCGCCGCACTGGCACTGGCCGGCACCGCGGCCTGCGCGGGCGGCGGCAGTACCGCCGCCTCGTCCAGCACCAGCGCCTCGCCGCTGCCCACGGTCACCGGCCCGGTCACCATCACCTTCGACGAGGCGATGTCCTCCGGCGCGCAGAAGACCACCCTGGACAAGCTGGTCTCGCAGTTCGAGGCCACCAACCCGAACATCACGGTCAAGCTGTCCGCCTCGGCCAACTACGGCGTGCTGCTGACCAAGGAGAAGGCAGAGGTCGCGGCCGGCACCGCGCCGACCGTCGCGCAGGTCTACGAGAGCTGGGCCGCGGACTACGCGAACAGCCAGGTGATCACCCCGGTCAGCGACCTGGCCGGCACGAGCAGCCCGACGCAGCTGTCCACGTTCTACACCGGCGTGCAGAAGGACCTGTACCTGCCGGACGGCAAGCTCTGGGAGTGGCCGTTCAACAAGAGCCTGCAGGTGATCTTCTACAACCAGGACCTGCTCACCGCCAGGGCCCTGGCCACCCCCACCACCTGGGACGACTTCGCCACCACGCTCAAGGCGGCCACCGGCAGCGGCGTCACCGGCATCTCGATTGACCCGGGCGGCGTCTCCGGGGTGACCTCCGGCGAGGAGATGCTCGAGGAGATCGCCGCCTCCAACGGCGCGACCGTGTACGGCACCGACGGCACGCCCAAGTTCACCTCCACCGGCGCCGTCGCCGCGCTGCAGTACCTGATCGACCTGAAGACCGCCAAGGCGCTGGTCACCGGCACCAACTACCCGGGTGAGACGGCGCTGGGCAACAAGACCGGCCTGGCCGACATCTCCTCCTCGGCCGGCTACTACTACGAGAACCAGGCGGTGGGCGGCAAGTTCAAGCTCACCACCACCGGGCTGCCCAAGGGCAGCGCGGGCTCCGCGGACATGATGGCCGGCACGAACCTGGTCGTCTTCTCCTCGGCCACCGCGCAGCAGAAGGCCGCGGCCTGGACCTTCATGCAGTACCTGACCACCGCCCCGGTGCAGGCGCAGTGGGCGGCCGCGACCGGATACCTGCCGGTGACCGCGCAGGCCCTGACCGACCCGGCGATGACCTCATACCTGGCCGACAACGCCTGGGTCACCGCGGTCATCCCGAGCCTGAACTCGGCGATCACCGACCCGCCGTACACCTGGGTCACCAAGTGCGGCACGTACCTGTCCGCCGCGATCCAGGCCGGGCTGAGCGGCACGTCCGCCGCGTCCGCGATGAACACCGCGCAGACCGCGTGCACGGCGGCGAAGGCCAACTCGTGACCCTCGTTCCACAGCTCGCGTCGCGCCGGGGCACCGCGCCCCGGCGCGGCGCGGCGCGCCACCACGAGGTCGGCTCCAAACGGGGCTGGCGCTGGGTGCGCCGGGCCGCCGCGGTGCTGCTCGGCCTCTGCTTCGTGGTGCCGTTCTACTGGACGGTGGTCGTCTCGCTGTCCAGGCCCGGGGAGTTCGCCTCGTACCCGCCCGTGCTGCTGCCGCACTGGGACTGGGCGAACTGGTCCCGGGCCTGGGCCGCGGCCCCCTGGCCGCGGCTGTTCCTCAACACGGTGCTGATCGCCTCGTGCACCGTGGCGCTCTGCCTGGTCACCTCGGTGCTGGCCGGGTTCGCCTTCGGGGTGCTGCGGTTCCGCGGCCGCAGGTTCCTCATGGTGCTGACGCTCTCGGTGCTGATGATGCCGGCCACCGTGCTGATCATCCCGGACTACGTGCTGGCCTCGGACATCCACTGGGTCGACACCTACTGGGTGCAGATCGTCCCGTGGGGCGCGAGCGTGTTCGGGATCTTCCTGGTCCGCCAGTTCTTCCTGACCATGCCGGGCGACCTGCTGGACGCCGCCGCGCTGGACGGGGCGGGACGTCTGCGGGTGCTGCGTTACATCGGGCTGCCGATGGTCCGGCCGGCGCTGGCGATCATCGCCATCAACGTGTTCATGGCGACCTGGAACTCGTTCCTGTGGCCCCAGGTGATGACCCGCAGCGGCACCGGCTCGTCCACGGTGCAGCCGGTGGAGGTCGGCCTGGCCACCTACGCCGGGACCGAGGGCACCGACTACTCCGCGCTGGCCGCGGCGGCGACCTTCACCACCTTGCCGGTGATGGTGTTCTTCCTGGTCCTGCAGCGCCAGTTCATCCGCGGCGCGCTCTCGGCGGCCGGAGGCGTGCGTGGCTGACCTGCTGCTCGTCGTCGACTTCGACGGCACGGTCTACCGCGGCGACGAACCGGTCCGGTTCTACGCGCGCCAGGTCGCCGAGTCGCTGCCGTCCGCCCAGGCCGAGGCGATGCTCTCCTCCTTCGAGCGTTACCTCGCCGTGGGCGTGCGTGCCGCGGACTCCTGCGAGGACATGGTGGAGGCCGCCGCGCTGCGCGAGTCCTACGACGCGTGGGGCGCGGCAGTGCACCTGGCCCAGCGAGTCCACGGCGTCCCGAACGAGATCGTCGAAGCGTCCTTCGCCGCCAGCCGGATCCACATGCTCGAATCGGGCTGCGAACTGGAGCCGGTCACCGCCCTGCTCGACACCCTGCGCGAGGTACGCGGCCTGGCCCGCGTCGTGCTCGCGACGAACAGCCCGCCGGAGGGACTCATGCCGGTGCTCGGCCTGCTCGGCGTGACAGACCTCTTCGACGAGGTGGTGATGGGCGTCGGCAAGCCGGACGGACTGCGCCGCTACCTGCGCGCCGAACTGGGCCCCGACCTTTGTGAACAGTCCTGGCGGCTGTTCTCCGTCGGCGACCACTACCGCAACGAGATCGAGCCCGCCGTGGAGATCGGCGCCGGCTCCGGCTACATCGACCGCTTCGGCCGCGCGGACGGACCGGCCACCGCCGTCGCCGCCACCGCGGAGGGCGTCCTGCCCACCCTGCTCGCCTGGGCTGACGACCCACAGGCCGTCGTCCGTGCAGCCACGAACTAGAGAGTCAGCACCGCACCATGGCAAGTTTCGAAATCTGGGGCGGCGTCGGGGTGATCGGGTCCAGCAAGGTCCTGATCCGCGACGGCGGCCACCGGGTCCTGCTCGACCTCGGGCTCGACGTGCCCCGGGAGGGCGACCTGCTGCGCTCCCCGGCCGCCCCGCGCCCCGGCCGGGAGCTGTCCGACCGACTGGCGCTGGGCGCGGCCCCGCGCATCCCGGGCCTGTTCGACCCGGCGTTCCTGGAGCGCGCGGACCCGATCGCCGACCCGGCCGAGCCCACCGCCGTGTTCATCACCCATCCGCACATCGACCACGTCGGCCTGACCGGGTTCGTGCGCGACGACATCCCGGTGCGCACCTCCCCGGACGCCGCACGCATCCTGCGGTCGCTGACCGCCGCAGGCGAGGGCCTCAAGGGCGGCGATCCGGACTGGATAGAGATGGCCGCGGGGGAGCGGGTGCAGGTCGGCCCGATCGAGGTCGAGCGGGTTCCGGTGGACCACGACGTGCCCGGGGCCAGCGGCTATATCGTGCGCACCTCCGACGGCACGCTCGCGTTCACCGGCGACTTCCGCTTCCACGGCCACCACCCCGAGCTGTCCTGGGCCTTCGCCGAGCGCGCGGCCGGCTGCGACGTGCTGGTCACCGAGGGCACCACGCTCAGCTGGGAGGACCAGCATCCGCTGCGCACCGAACAGCACGTCAACGCGGACTTCGCCGCCGAGCTGGACGGCAACCCGGACCTGGTGCTGATGGCGATCTACCCGCGCGACCTGGAACGGGTCGAGCAGTTCGCCGCCATCGCCAAGGCTGCCGGGCGCACCATCGTGTGGCCGGACCGCACCGCCGCCTTCCTGGCCGCCGCCGGGATCGCCGACCCGGTCGGCTTCGGCGCGGTCGGCCTGGACGGGCTGCGCGCCGCCCCGGGCTCCTTCGTGGTGCAGCCGGACCCGGACCGCGTTCCCGAGCTGCTCGACCTGCCGATCGGCCCGAAGACCGTGTTCGTGCACGCCAACGGCGAGCCGCTGGGCCCGTACGAGCCGCGATGGCAGCTGTTCACCGACTGGCTGGCCAAGCTGGGCGTCGAGCTCAAGCGCTACGGCTGCTCCGGGCACGCCTACCAGGACGACCTGCACGAGTTCGTCTACCGGATCGCGCCGAGGACGCTGGTGCCGATCCACACGTTCAGCCCGTACCGGGTTCACCCGGTCGGCGCGACCAGGCGGCTGGTCGTGGACTACGCGCAGGGCTACGACTTCGACGGCCGTCCGATCGGCTGAGCGCGAGCGCGGGCACGGCAGCCAGTAGGGTCGTGCCCGTGACGGTGATGGTCTGGGTGATTGTTGCAGCGGGTCTCGCGGTCGCGGCGCTCGTCGCGATCGGCTACTACGCGCTCGGCGTGTTCCGCGCCGTCAAGGGGCTGTCGAAAGAGGTCGGCCGGGCGGGCCGGTCGGTGAACGAGGCACTCGTCCCGGTACAGGCCGCTCTGGCCCGCACGCAGGCCGGCCCCGGCGCCGAGTCCCGATCTTCATCCGCCGACCGTTGACAATCGCCGGGACCGGCTGAAACCTTGATGCGGCGTGGTGGGTCGGTTCCGCCGCGCCCGCAGACCGGCAGTTGAAGGGATCCGTCACGATGTTGCTCCGCGCTGAGGGGCTGTTCCTGGTCGTCGCGATCGGGCTGATCCTCTTCGGTTGGAAGCGGCTGCCGGGTGCGATGCGCGATCTGGGCCGCGCCCGCCGTATCCTCAAGGCCGAGGCGCAGGCGCTGCGCGACAACGTCCCGCCGCCGCAGAAGCGCACCATCGTGGCCGATCCGGCGGACGTGACCGAACGCGCGCCGGACGCGCAGCGGTAGCAGGATCACGACGACGAGAACGGGTGACAGGCAACGTGGCTGGTAAGGCCGGGCGCTCCGCGGACGACGCGGCGCGGATGCCGCTCATGGAGCACATCCGGGAACTGCGCTCGCGGCTGGTGAAAGCGGCGCTCGCCATCCTCATCGGCGGGGTCATCGGCTTCATCTTCCGCAATCACGTCATCGGCCTGCTGGAGAGCCAGGTCTGCAACGATCGTTCGATCCACGGGGTGGGCCAGCCCACCGCGCAGTGCCCGAACGGCGTGCTGACCATCACCGGCCCGACCACGGGCATCACTCTGGCGTTCAAGATCGCCATCTTCTCCGGCCTGGTGCTGGCCGCGCCGGTCTGGCTGTACCAGCTCTGGGCTTTCCTGGCGCCGGGCCTGTACAAGCGGGAGAAGAAGTACGGCCTGACGTTCGTCGCCGCGGCCGTCCCGCTGTTCCTCGTGGGCGCCTACTGCGCCTACTTCTTCCTGCGCGCGATCATGAAGGCGCTGCTCGGCTTCAACCCGGCCGGAGTGGCCGCGCAGCTGCCGGTGGACACCTTCCTGACCTTCGTGCTGCGGATGATGGCGGTCTTCGGCGTCTCCTTCGTGCTGCCGCTTATCCTGGTGGTCTTCAACTTCATCGGGATCCTCAGTGGCGCCCGGATGGCGAAGCACTGGCGGGTCGTGGTCCTGGTCATCTTCGTGTTCGCCGCCATCGCGGTGCCCACCGGCGACCCGATCGGCATGACCGTGCTGGCCGCACCGATCTGTGTGCTCTACTTCGGCGCAGTCGGCATCGCATTGGTCAACGACAAGCGCCGGGCGGCCCGTCAGGCCGCCGATCCGTTGCACAACCTCTCCCCGGACGAGGCCTCGGAGCTCGACCTGAGCCCGGCCCCGGTCGAGCGGGCCAGCGACCTCGAAGACATCTCGTGACGCCGGGCCGTAGGTGAGCAGGGCACTCAAGCCGCTGCTCGTCGTCAACCCCACCTCCGGCAAGGGCCGGGGGTGGCCGTACGGCGAGCGGGCACGCGCGGTCCTGGAGGCCGCCGGCTGCGACGTGCGGTTCATCGTCGGACATGACGCCGACGAGGCCGCCAAGAAGGCCCGCGCCGGCCTCGACCACAACGCGGACTCGGTCATCGTGGTAGGCGGCGACGGGATGGTCAGCCTCGGCCTGCAACTCACGGCCGGGACCGGCATCCCGCTCGGCGTCATCCCGGCCGGAACCGGCAACGACGTCGCCCGATTCCTAGGTCTGCCGCTGCGCGACCCGGAGGCCGCCGCTCGGATCGTGACCGCCGGACACACCGGAACCTACGACCTCGGCCGGATCACCCGTTCCGACTTGGCCACCCCGCGCTGGTTCGGCACCGTGCTCGCCTGCGGCCTGGACTCGAAGGTCAACGAGCGGGCCAACCGAATGCGCCACCCGCGCGGCCCGTCCCGCTACACCCTCGCGCTGCTGGCGGAACTCGCGCCGTTCAAGGCACTGCCCTTCACCATGGATGCGGACGGCGCGACCAGCGAGTTCGACGGAATGCTCATCGCAGTCGGCAACGGCCCGTCCTACGGTGGCGGCATGATGATCTGCCCGCAGGCCGATCCACGCGACGGCCGGTTCCAGATCACCGTGGTCGAGAAGGTCGGCAAGCCCACCCTGCTGCGGATCTTCCCGAAAGTCTTTTCCGGCCGGCACATCGAGCATCCGAAGGTCCACGTGCACCACGCCACAAGCGTCGAGCTGTCCGGCCGCACGCAGCAGCCGGTTTCAATCTGGGCCGACGGCGAGCGGGCCGGGGTGCTTCCGGCACGCCTGGACACCATGCCCGGCGCCTTGCTGGCCTACGTGCCCGAAACCGGCGACTCAGCAGACTGATCAGCAAGCCCCGCAAGCGCCGCCGGTCCCCGCGCTCGGTCGCTTCTCCGCACCGGCACCACCGCAAGAACCGGGAACACCAGCTCCACCGACAACCCACCGTCAGACCGCGGCCGCGCGACCGCAGTTGCCCCGTGCGCCTTAGCCGCCGCCCGCACGATGGACAGCCCAAGGCCGAGCCCCCGCACGTGCCCCGTCCACGCCCCCGAGTTCGCCAACGCCGCCCCCGGCCTCCGCCACCACGGCGACCACCACCGAGCAGGCCTACCACTGCATCATCGACAACTACTACAGCGGATCAGTGATCGATGACCGCACCCTGCTCGTGGGCGCGTTCGCAGCCTTCGCCCAGCAGTTGGAGCAGATCGACAGAGACCCGTCCGACGCCGTGCTGCCCACGCTCTCCGGCAATCACGATGCGGACTGGGCCTATCCGGCATCCCTCCCGGCAGGATACGTAGACGGCGACACCTACGGCTTCGGGTTCCTGACCTCACCGATGGCCGGGCTCGCCGAAACGGTCCCGCAGGAAGCATTGGCGCCGCTGTTCCTCACGACGGTGGATCCCGGATCTCCCGCTGCCAAGCTGGGCCTGCGACCCGGCGACGTGATCGAGGCCGTGAACGGCAACGCGCCGTTCGCCGACGGCGTGCTCTCGCCCGGCGTCGTCGAGCCGCTCTTCAACCCGGACGTGAAGGGCACAGCCGTGCGGCTCACGCTGCACCGGCCCTGGACCGGCCGCACCTGGACAGTCACCGCGAAGCCCGACGTGTACACCGCGCCCCCGCCGACCGTGTCCTCGAAACTGTTGGCCGGCGACGTCGCCTACATCGAACTTCCCGTGTTCGACCCGGACGCGGCGGACGACGTGTTGAAGGCCATTGCGAACCTCGCGCAGGGCCGGACGTTGCACGGGGTGGTGCTAGACCTGCGCGGTAACGGGGGACGGGATCGGCGTCGCGCCCGACCACTACCTTCCACGAACCGCGCAGGACCTGTCCGCCGGACGTGACACCGACGTCGCCGAGGCGCTCAAACTGCTCCACAGCTAGTCGCCCCACCCCCCCGTGGCGCGCCAGGTACTTCCAAGCACCCGGCGCGCCGCACGATTCTGTGCGTCGTCAGAGAAACCCTTTGACCCGCAAAACCTTCGATGCGACCGTGGCCGAATCGCCGCCGCTGTAGCGCTTCGCCCACCGGAGTGCTCCCGAACCACGGGAGTCACGTGCTCGCCGCCGTCCACGATCGAATCAGGCTCCTGCGCCCGTTGGCCGCCGCAGGCCCACTGCTCATCACACTGTTCGCCGCTGTGCTGCTGGTAGAAAGTCTGCTGCCAGCCGCGTCGGCCGTGACCATGGCGCTCGTGATCGGCCGGGCGCAGCACACCGCAGCAGCCGGCGTGTTCGGGGCCGTACTCGCTCCATTGATCGCGTTCGCCGCCGTGCTCTTCGTCGGGCACACGGTCGAGGCCGCCAACAAGCCGCTGGATTTCCTGCTGCGCGCCCGGATCGACGGAGCGCACCGGGCCGCTGTCGCCCGGCTCGCCGCGAGCAGCCCGACCGTCGCTCCGTTGGAGCACCCTGAGACACAGCGGCTGATCAGGGTGGCCCGCGCCGATCCGGACAACTGGACCGAGCGCACCCCCGCCGCCGGGGCCATCGCGCAGTTCAGAATGATCGTGAGCGTGATCGGACTGGCCGCCTCGTGCGCGGTGCTCGCCCGGTACGCCTGGTGGCTGGTCCCGCTGCTCGTGGTCCCGGCCTACGCGGCGCACGCGCTGCGCGTTCGCAAAATTCGCGGCGGGGCGGAGCGCTGGCTGGCCGGAGCCGGGGCCTCCCAGCAGATCGAGGTCTGGGGCAAGGCGACGCTGGATCCGGGCAGGGGCAAGGACGTGCGCATCTTCGGGTTCGGCGACTGGATGGTCGACCGCTTCGAGCGCGGGCTGCTCGGCATGTTCGAGCCCTTATGGTCCAGGATCCTGCGCGACGCGCGCACCGCCTGGATCGAGGGCCTGCTCGTCGGCGTGCCGCTCGTCATCGCGTTCACCACGGTGGCCGCCGGCGCGGTGCACGGGCGCAGCAGCGTCGCGGTCGAGGCGGCGGTCTTCGGCGCGGCCTGGTCGGTCTTCGCAGCGATGGGCTACCGCGACGCCGACAGAGACATCGTCGGCGCCCGAGAGTGCCTAGCCGCGTACCGCGAACTGCGTATCCGGCTAGCCGCCGACTCCACCGAATCCGCGACCGCCACACCACTCGTCACCCCGCCCCCACCCCTGGCCACCCCACCAACGCCCTCCCTAATCCGCTTCGAACAAGTCAGCTTCAGCTACCCCGGCACTGAGCGCACCGTCCTAGCCGGCCTGGACCTGGAGATCCTCCCCGGCGAACTGCTCGCCATCGTGGGCCTCAACGGCGCGGGCAAGTCCACCCTGATCAAGCTGCTGTCAGGCCTCTACAATCCGACCGCCGGCCGGATCACCGCCGACGGCACGGACCTGGCCGAGCTCGGCGTGTACGCGTGGCGAGACAGGATCTCCGTGGTCTTCCAAGACTTCGTGCGCTACCACCTGTCCGCCGCCGACAACGTCGCCCTTGGTCGTGGTGCGTACCCCCGCAATCAGGCCGCCATCGACGCCGCCGCGCACGAGGCCGGGTTCGACGCCGTTCTGGAACGGCTCCCGGACGGCTGGGACACCAAACTGTCCCGCTCCCGAAGCGGCGGGGTGGACCTGTCCGGCGGCCAGTGGCAGCAGGTGGTGCTGGCCCGCGCGCTATACGCCGTGCACGAGGGCGCCACGTTGCTCGTGCTCGACGAGCCGACCGCACACCTGGACGTGCGCACCGAGTTCGAGGTCTTCAACCGGCTGGCCGAGCGGCGCGGCGCCGCGAGTGTGGTGCTGATCTCGCACCGGCTGTCCACCGTCCGCTACGCCGACCGCATCGTGCTGCTCGACGGCGGCCGGATCACGGAGTCGGGCACGCACGAGGAACTGATCGCGCTCGGCGGCGGCTACGCCGAGCTGTTCGCGATCCAGGCCGAGCGGTTCAACCATGGCTACGACGACCGGATCGAGGAGGGGGAACTGCTCTGAAGCGCTACCTGAGCCTGTGGGTCGAACTGCTGCGCCTGTCCTGGCGTACAGTCCCCGGACTGACCGCCGGGCTGCTGGCCAGCAACACGCTCATTGTCGCTGCCAGCGTCAGCATCGCGCTGACACTGCGATACGCGGTCAACGCGACGATTGACGGCGAGGCTGCGACTGCCATCGCCTGCGCGGCTGGAGCAGCATTCGCATATGCGGCCACGTACCTACTGGATCTGCTCTCGGACAGCTTCTTCATCGTGGCGCTGGAACGCGTCGCGCTCGGCGTCATCATGCCCGCCACGTACCGCGACCTGGTCAGGCTCGAAGGGCTCGAGCACCTGGAGCGCAGTGAATTCCTGGACCGGGTCACCGTCGTGGAAGGCTCGGCTTGGGGCATCATGGCGGGATTCTGGAGTTCGATCGGCGCGGCGTTCAGCGTCGTGCAGCTCACCGCCTCGCTGCTGTTGCTCGGTTCCGTCGACCCCTGGCTGCTGCTCCTGCTCGGCTTCGCCGCCGCTCCGCTGTGGTTCGACCAGCGCGGCCAACGCGCGGTGAAGCAGGCTGAGACCGATACGGCCGAGGCGTTCCGGTTGCAGCGCCACCTGTTCGATCTGGGCACGGATCCGGCTGCGGGCAAGGAGATTCGTGTCGCCCGGGCTGGCGACGAGCTCGCTCGCCGCCAGGCCGAAGCGTGGCAGGAGGCAATGACCGGACGTTTCCGCGCGCAACTGAGCGCCGCGCTGTGGAAAGCCGGCGGCTGGACCCTGTTCACCGCGGGCTTCGCCGCGGGGCTGTTGCTAGTGGCTTACCGCACCACGCACGGCAACGGCTCGGCGGGCGACCTCGTGCTGGCGATCACCGTCGCAACCAGCCTGCGCCAGAGCGTGCACGACGCCGTCAGCCGCAGCACCCAGAGCGCCACGGCCGGCCGACTGATCGAGCCCTACCTCTGGCTGCGCGAATACCTGGCCGCCGAGCGCGCGCAGAGCCACGGCACCGTGCCGACACCGCCGAGCCTGCGCGACGGAATCACCTTCGATCAGGTCGCGTACACGTACCCCGGCACAGATCATCCGGCGATCGATGGCTTCAGCGCGCACATCCCGGCCGGGGCCATCGTCGCGATCGTAGGCGAGTACGGCTCCGGCAAAACGACGCTGATCAAACTGCTGCACAAGTTCTACCGCCCCGACTCCGGCGCGATCCGGATCGACGGCACGGACTTGGCCGACCTGGACACCGTGCATTGGCGGGCCCGCTCCAGCGCCGCCTTCCAGGACTTCGGCCGATTCGAGACCATCTTCGCCGAGACCGTCGGCCTCGGCGACCTGCCGCGAATCGACGATCGCGAGCGGATCACCCGCGCCGTGCACGACGCCGATGCTGACTCGCTGGTGGCCCGACTGCCGGACGGTCTGGACACCCAGTTGGGCCGAAAGCTCGGCGGTGTGGACCTGTCCGAGGGACAGTGGCAGCGCACCGCGCTCGCCCGAGCCTGCATGCGTGAGGATCCGCTGCTGTTCGTGCTGGACGAGCCGACTGCGTCGCTCGACGCGCCCAGTGAGCACGCCATCTTCGAGCACTACATGCGCCGCGCGCGTGAGTTGGCTGCTGCGTCCGGCGCGATCACCGTGATCATCTCGCACCGCTTCTCCACCGTTGCGGGCGCGGACCTGATCCTGGTCATGGACCAGGGCAAGCTGGCCGAGGCGGGCACTCATGAGGAACTGTTGGCGAGTGGCGGAACGTACGCCGAGCTCTACAGCATCACCAGCGCCGCATATGCCGACGCTGAGGCCTGATCAAGAAGCTGAATTAGTAGGTGCAGTGGCGGTTTGGTGGTGGGCTGAAAGGCCCCCGACGCGTGTCCCTCGTGGCGGGTCGTTGGCCGTCGGCGAAGCTATCGCGGGAATGCCGAGGCACCAAGGACGTCTGTGCGCCATTTCGACCGTGAACGCTACTCGCCGCCCACCCCGAGCCGCGTACCGGTCTGTTCATCACGGGTTTTGTGTTTTACCGGCCACGCTGGATGCTGCAACTCCCAGCGTGGATTTCCCCCATTAAAACCCCTGGATGACATCAAACGACACGCGGCCGGTCCGGGCTGGGAAGCAGCGCTCCCTACCTGGCCTGGCCACAGACGCCCTTGCCGCCTCGGGGTTCCCGCGATAGCTTCGCCGACGGCGGATGACCCGCCACGAGGGATACGCGTCGGGGGCCTTTCATCCACAGCCCGACCGCAGTTATCCACATTCTCCGGAAACCACGCCAAAACCCTTGCGGGAAACGGGAAAATAATGGTATGCGAACCCGCTAATACAGTGGGTTCCGGGAACCGGGGAGTGGTGGCGATGGAAAACACGCGGGAAAGCATCACCGAATTAGACCAGGACCAACTGGACGAGGTGGAGCGGGTTCTGGTGGCCATGATGGATGACCGTGTTCTGGCACGGTTGGATGACGATGGGGTGGTCGAGTTGACGTTGCGGTTCGAGCGCTTGACGCGGATGTCGCAGGCGGGGCGCTACAAGTCGTTCTCGACGTTGTCACAGCGCCCGGCCTACGGGGACAACCCGGTTGCGGACACGGCGACGGAGGTGGCCTGCGCGCTGCGCATCTCCCAGGGCGCGGCCGAGACGCAGGTCGCCGAGGCGCGCCTCCTGACCCAGGTCTTCCCCGAGGCGCTCGAGGAACTGGCCGCCGGGAACGTGCAGGTCGCGCAGGTCCGGGCCCTGATCGAGACCACCGCGGCCCTGGACGATGACACGGCGCGGGCGGTGCAGGAACGGGTGCTGGGCCGCATGAGCGAACAGAACCCCGCCACCACCCGAAGAGCACTCCTGCGCGCGGTCCTGAAGGGGGATCCGGAGGGTGCGCAGCGTCGGCATGAGGCGGCACGCAAGGGCCGGCGGGTGGTGCAGTATCCGGAGGCGGACGGGATGGGCACGATGCGTGCGACGTTGACGGCGGAGCGCGCGGTGCACGCGATGGCGGTCATCGACACGCACGCGCGTGCGGCCAAGCAGTCAGGTGATGAGCGGACGTTGGATCAGGCGCGGGCGGACTCCTTCTACCAACTGGTGACCGGAGAGCAGCGGGAGTACCCGCCGGCGGTGGTCACCGTGACGGTCGGGATCGACACACTGCTGGGGATCGACCAGGAACCGGGGGAACTGGAGCGGTACGGGCCGGTGACTGCGGATACGGCGCGGATGCTGGCGGCGGGGGAGGATGCGGTGTGGCGCAGGCTGCTGACCGCACCGGAGTCGGGTCTGGTGGTCAAGACCGACCCTCACACGTACCGGCCGACGGCGGAAGTGCGTCGGCATGTGTCTGCGCGAGACGGTCACTGTAGTTTTCCGGGTTGCGCGATGCCGGCCGCCAGGACGGATCTGGATCATGTGGTCGCGTTCGATCACCGGAGGCCGGAGCGCGGGGGGTTGACGGTTCCGGAGAACTTGCAGGCTCTATGCCGTCGGCACCACGGGCTCAAGACACGCGGCGACTGGACTGTCCGACTCAGCCAGACCGATGTAAACACCACCCCGACCACCACCTGGACCGCACCGAGCGGACGCCGCTACGAGACAGCGGCGTGACGCGAGTGGGGAGCGCGCTTGGGCGAGACGGGGGTGGCTGGACGACGCGTGGTTTAAAGAACTTTGTCGATGGTGCTTGGGCTGACGGGTGCTCAGGCGTGGTCTTCGAAGCCCTTCGGTGGGCCCTCCTGCGGGCCGAGCGTGGGCTCGAAGGCGGCGGTGTACTGCGCGAACAGTGGTTTCCAGGCGTAGTCCGACGGGGTGTGCCCAGCTAGCCGGTCCAGGCAGAGCTGCCAGCCGGCGGCGTTGCGTGCGGCGATCCCGGGGGCTAGCTCGTCGAACAGCACCAAGTGGGTGCCGCCGGAGGCGGTGGGTGTCAGCGCGAAGCGCAGCGTCTCGTCGCCCCAGGTGTAGGCGAGTAGGCGTGGCTCGTCGCATTCGAGGACTGTGCCGGTCATGTTGTATTCCTCGTGTTCCGGGAACACGAAGCTCAGCCGCGCGCCGACCTCCCAGCGGTCGACCGCGATCTCGGTGGGGAACCAGGACTTCAGCTCTTCCGGATCGGTCAGTGCGCGCCACACCTGGTGTGGTGGGTCGGGTAGGTCGCGTTCCAGGCGGACTGAGGAGCGGCTCGTGGGGGCGCCTGGCAGTGTGGTGAGGGTGCCGGTGGCTTGGTTGTCTGTGGTGTGTGCGGATGCAGCCTCGGTCGAGGCGGGGGTCGGAGTGTTCTCGTTCACGGGCTTGGCCTCTCCTTGAGGTGGCGCTCGAGCAGGTCTAGCCGCTCGTTCCACAGCCGCCGATACGGTTCCAGCCAGGCGTCCAGCTCGGCCAGCGGTTCCGGACGTATCCGGTAGAGCCGCCGCTGTGCCTGCCGTCGTACCTCCACAAGCCCGGCTTCCCTGAGCACGCGCAGGTGTTTCGAGACTGCGGGCTGTGCAAGTCCCGTGCTGCCTACTAGCTCGCTCACTGACCGCTCGCCGCCCTGCAGTAGCTCCACGATCCGGCGGCGGCTGGGCTCCGCCAGCGCCTCCAGCACCGTGGTGACCGACATGCTCTCAATATGCCTCTGTGGGAATATTCCCGTCAAGGAATACGCTGTGGGCGATCCCGTCCGTATTGATCAGCGGACTGTCTGACGCGTCGCCTAGGATTAAGACATGACCTCGCCCGCCGAGCGGTACGCCGCCGCCCGCCGTCGTCAGGCCGAAGAGCAGACCGAGTTGCACGGGTTCGCGCAGCTCTATCCGTTCGGCCTCGACCAGTTCCAGACCGACGGGTGCGCCGCCCTCGAGGAGGGGCACGGGGTCCTGGTCGCCGCGCCCACCGGGGCCGGCAAGACCGTGGTGGGTGAGTTCGCCGTGCACATGGCCCTGGCCCGGGGCCGCAAATGCTTCTACACCACCCCCATCAAGGCCCTGTCGAACCAGAAGTTCGGCGACCTGGTCAAGCGGCACGGCGCGGAGAACGTCGGCCTGCTGACCGGCGACAACTCGATCAACGGGGACGCGCCGGTGGTGGTGATGACCACCGAGGTGCTGCGCAACATGCTCTACGCCGGCTCCTCGGCGCTGGACGGGCTCGGCTACGTGGTGATGGACGAGGTGCACTACCTCGCCGACCGCTTCCGCGGCGCGGTCTGGGAGGAGGTCATCATCCACCTTCCTGAGTCGGTGCAGCTGGTCTCCCTGTCCGCGACCGTCTCCAACGCCGAGGAGTTCGGCGAGTGGCTGGAGACCGTGCGCGGCGAGACGAAGATCATCGTCTCCGAGCACCGACCGGTGCCGCTCTGGCAGCACGTGTTGGCTTCGGGGCGACTGTATGACTTGTACGCCGGGGCGGATCCGCATGAGGTGGATGTGGCCCGTGTGAATCCGGAGTTGGTGCGCTTCGCTCGGGAGGAGGAGCGGTTCGGGTTTGCGCCGCGGGGCGGGCGTCCTGGGGCTGGGGGACGGGGTGGTCGGCCGCGCCGGATGTCGCCGCCGCCTAGCCGGGTGGACGTTGTTGAGCGGCTCGACGCGGCTGGGCTGCTACCGGCGATTACGTTCATCTTTTCTCGGGCCGGTTGCGACGCCGCGGTGCAGCAGTTCCTGCGCTCCGGGGTGCGGCTGCTGACCGAGGAGCAGCGTATGCGGGTGCGCGCGCACGTCGCTGCTCGATGTGCTGATCTTCCCGCAGAGGATCTTAATGTTCTGGGGTATCACGACTTCGCGGACGGGCTGGAGCGCGGGGTCGCCGCTCACCACGCTGGGATGCTGCCCACGTTCAAGGAGATCGTCGAGGAGCTGTTCGCGGGCGGCCTCGTCAAAGCGGTCTTCGCGACTGAGACCCTGGCGCTGGGCATCAACATGCCGGCCCGCAGCGTGGTGCTGGAGGCCCTCACCAAGTGGAACGGCGAGTTCCACGCCGACATCACGCCGGGGGAGTACACCCAGCTGACCGGCCGGGCCGGGCGGCGCGGCATCGACGTGGAGGGCCACGCGGTGGTGGTCTGGCGCCCTGGGCTCGATGCGCGGGCGCTGGCCGGCCTGGCGTCCACGCGTACGTATCCGCTGCGTTCCTCGTTCAAGCCCTCGTACAACATGGCGGTTAACCTGGTCGGCCAGGTTGGCAAGGTGCGTGCTCGGGCTTTGCTGGAGAGTTCGTTTGCCCAGTTCCAGGCGGACAAGGGCGTGGTCGGACTTACCCGGCAGCTGCGGCGCAACAGCGAGGCTTTGGACGGGTATCGCGAGGCGATGACCTGTCACCTCGGCGACTTTGACGAGTACATGGGCCTGCGCCGCTCGTTGTCCGAGCGGGAGGCCGAGCTGTCCCGGCAGGGCGCCACCCAGCGCCGGGCCACGGCCGCCGCCTCGGTGGAGGCGCTCAAGACCGGTGACATCATCATCGTGCCCGCCGGGCGCAAGTCCGGGCTGGCGGTCGTGCTCGACCCGGGCCTCGGCCCGGCCCGCGACGGCCTGCGGCTGCGGGTGCTCACCGCCCAGCGCCAGGTGGCGACGCTCTCGCTGCTCGACTTCCCGGTCGCGGTCGAGCCGATCGGCTGGATGCGCATCCCGAAGACCTTCAACGACAAGTCGCCCCAGGCTCGCAAGGACCTGGCCGCCACGCTGCGCACCAAGGCGCCGGTCGGCGAGGACGGCGACGGGTCGGGCCGCTCGCGCCGGGAGCGGGAGCGCTCGGCCGCGGCCGAGGACGACGAGATCGCACGTCTGCGCAAGGCCCTGCGCAACCACCCCTGCCACGGCTGCGAGGACCGCGAGCACCACGCCCGCTGGGCCGAGCGCCACCAGCGGCTGGAGCGGGAGAACGAGGGCCTGGACAAGCGGGTCAAGGGCCGTACCCACTCGATCGCGCGCACCTTCGACCGGGTCTGCTCGGTACTCACCGTGCTCGGCTACCTCGACGAGGAGCGGGTGACCACGGAGGGCCGGCGGCTGGCCCGGATCTACTCGGAGCTGGACCTGCTGGCCGCCGAGTGCCTGCGCGAGGGGCTGTGGGACGGGCTGACCCCCGCGGAGCTGGCCTCGGCGGTCTCGCTGCTGGTCTACGAGGCCCGCAGCACCGAGGAGCACGGGCCGCCCCGGCTGCCTAAGGGCAAGGCGCGCGAGGCGATCGAGCGCACCCTGCGGCTGTGGCTGACCGTGCACGACCTCGAAGGCGACTACACGGTGGACTTCCAGCGCGAGCCGGACGCCGGCTTCGCGTGGGCGGCGTACCAGTGGGCGACCGGGCACCGGCTGGACACGGTGCTGGAGGAGGTCGGGCTGCCCGCGGGCGACTTCGTGCGCTGGTGCAAGCAGCTCATCGACCTGCTCGGCCAGCTCGCCGACGCGGCCGGCACCCTGGCGCCGCAGAACTCGGACTCAGCCCGGATCCGGGACACCGCCCGCGCCGCGGTGGACCTGCTGCGGCGCGGCGTCGTGGCCTACTCCTCGGTCGGCTGACGCTTGGCGCGGGCGCACTTCGTGTGGGGTGGGCCCGCTGGACGTGGCGAAGATGCTACGGGCTGGATGACGCAGAAGAGCCGGGCCGCATACCTGCTGCGGCCCGGCTCTCGTGCTGTGGTGAGGCGGCTTCTGCTAGGAGGAAATGCCCCGCCTGCTCTTCTTGCGCTGCTTGGGCCTGCGCTGGTAGCCCAGCGAGAGGCAGAGCACGAGCAGCGCTCCGCCCAGGGCCCAGAACACCCGCGAGTTCATCACGCTGAACCCGGCGGACGCGGTCATCGGATTCGGGCCGGCCAGGGCGCTGTTGGGGTTGTTCGAGCCGGCCGAAGTGTAGTTGTGTTCGAACCCGATGACGCTGATCGCGGTGGTGCTCGCCGCGGTCACCGGCTGCTTGGCGCCGGGCGTGCCGGCCTTGCCGCTGCCCGCGCCGTCGAATCCGGTGACCCCCGCCGCAGCGGGTGACGTGGTCGTGGTCGCCGGGTGCGTCGACTGCTGCGGCGCGACCGCCGAGGCGCTCACGCTCGCGGCTGTTGACGCGGAGGCGCTTGCGGACGTGGCGGCGTTGTTCGCACTGGTCGAAGCTGCCGGTGACGTGGTGACCGCCGCGGGCGAGGTGCTCGCCGCGGGAGGCGGAGTGACTGTGACCGTGACTGTCACCGGTGGTGCGGCCTTCGATGTGCTTGGCGTCACGGTTGGACTGGTGCTTGCGCTGGCACTGGTACTGGCGCTTGCACTCGGGCTGGCCGAGGTCGAGGTTACGGTGCTTCCACTGGCGCTGGCACTCGGGCTGGTTGTGCTGCCGGTGCCCACCTTGGAGAAGGTCGCGTCGATGACCAGCCCGTCGGCGTTCGTCTTCAGGTGCACCGGGTTGCCCTGGTTCAGCAGTTGCTGGCAGCCGAGGTTCACATAGGACTGCTGCAGCCGCATCGCCAGGAAGGTGAACAGGTTGCTCGCCGCGCCCGTGTCAGGGGACGTGGTCGTGTTGGTGAGCGTATGGTCCAGCTTGGTCCGGGTGACCCCGATGGTCCGCAGGTTGGAGCAGTAGTCGGTGGGCGAACCGGAGACCTGGGCCAGCGGGAGTTGGCCCACGCCCGCGCGATACAGGTCGGTCTTGGTGTCGTTCGTCGCTCCGTTGTTGTCCAGCACCATCGGGTCGTTGAGCGGCACGATCGCGACCGGAGTCTTCTGGTCGGCCTCGGCCTGCAGCTCGTTCAGGCCCAGCGAGGTGGCCTGGATCCCGGCGTTCGCCAGGTCCGGCGCGGTCCACGGGGTGCAGCCGAGCGCCGGGTCGACAAAGTGGTCGAGCAGCAGGTTGTCGCTGCCGTTGGCCAGGATCGTGGGTGCCTTGCCGGCCAGCGCCTTCGCGGCGGCTTGGGTGTTCTGCGCGGTGCGCCCGTTCCCCAGCGCGAGGTACGTGGTGGTCACGTTGTCGCTCTGGTCCTGATCCACGATGCCGAAGTCGCGAGTGGTCGGGCAGGACAGCCCGTCGGACGCGATGCCCAGCGCCGGGACGGTGATCTTCCCGGCGGCGATCGCGGTATGCGCCGCGCTGAACAGAGCCGGCGCGTTGCAGTAGGAGAACTGTCCGAACGGCGAGTCCTGGATGCCGTTGACGCAGTTGCCCGCGGCGACGCCCTGGCCGTGCAGGGTGAGCGTGGTGCCGTTGAACCCGAACCAGAGCGCGACGACGGCGTTCGCCGGCAGTGTCGGTGCCGTCGGAGCGACCGCGGCCCGCGATCCCGCGTCGACCACCAGCGGGTCGTACACGGACAGCTGGCCCGTGGCCGGGTCCAGGATGAGACCTTGCACGAAGGCGGCGGTGCCTGCGTCGTTCTCGTGGCAGTTCGTGCCGTCGACGCCGACGAGCTTGAACGGCGTCGCCAGGCCCTGCGCCGTCAGCGGCTGCGCGGGCAGGTCGAGCGCACAGGTCACCGCGGGTGGATTCGCCGCGGGTGCGGCCGCCGGGGCTGCGAATGCGGCCACTGCGCCGCCGATGGCCATGGCCAGGGCGATCGGAGCGGCCTTGACCAGGCGGCCGGATAAGTGGGGCCGGGCGCTCTCGGGCACGGCGGCGCGCCGTCGTCCGGGAGTGCGCGGCCGGCCCGGGTTGGTCTGATGAACCGTCAGACGCCGCGAGCCGTGTTGGTCGGTGTACTTTCCACCGTCCGGGACGGCGCCCTGATCCTCGATCCCGGCGCGCCGTCTACCAGTGTACTGATTAACAGTGTCCTGATTCATATCGTGCTGATTCAAGCCGTGCTGAGTGTTGCCGAAGTGGCCGTGTTGCCCGTTCTGCGTCACGTCCACCTCGTCCATCCGGCCGCTGCGCCTAGCGGCAGCCCGGCTCTCCGTTTGTGGAGCCGGCTTGCGTATATGCCCAGACATGGTGCGACCCCTCGCAGTTCTGCGCCGCGGCCCAGCCACTACCCGAAGGGCTGCAACTGCCGCGGTCGCTTTTGGCGTCCCCACCTTGCCAGTCCGAGAGCTCAAGGCGACAGCCTTTGTAAGAAAATATTACGTTCGAATAACTCTAGGATTGGATCGCCAAATCGGCGCTTTCCGTGCACTGTCGGGCGAACCGGTCGGCTGCGCCCGCGCGCGCCACCCCGTGTTTGCCGAACGGTGTTCGACGAACACGATCTGTCGCGGGCGCCGTGTTGACCCGGAAGATATCGCGTGCTGACACCGCGTCACCTGCCGCGCTCCTGCTCGGCGGCTCCGGGACGCTACGCTCGCTCCCATCCAGTCCGAAGCTCCACAAGTACCGGCCCGCACGTCCGAGTTCCTTGAACGGGGTCGGTTTTCGTACTGCAAAGAAGGAATCCAGGCGTGAACCGTTTTAAGGCACTGATCGTCGATTTCGGCGGCGTGCTGACCAATCCGCTGGCCGCAGTGATGCGCGACTTCTGCCGCGCGGAGGGGCTGGCCGACGATGCACTGGACGAACTGTTCACGCGGGACCCGGCCGGCCGCGCCGTGTTCGCCGCGATCGAGCGCGGGGCGATCGCCCAGTCCGCCTGGGAGGAGACGGCCGCCGCGCTGCTCCGGGTGCCCTCGAAGGATCTGCTGCGGCGGATGCTGGCCACCATGTGCGCCGCTCCGGCGATGCTCGACGTCGTCGAGGCCGCACGCCAGGCGGGCTACGCCACCGGCTGCCTGACCAACTCCTTCGGCGTACAGCCGTTCGACCCGTTCGCGCCGTGGAAGCTGTCCGAGCGCTTCGACGTGGTCGTCACCTCCGACCGGGAGCGGCTGCGCAAGCCGGATCCGGAGATCTACCAGCGCACCCTCGATCGGCTCGGACTGCCGGGCGACGCCTGCCTGTACCTCGACGACTTCGAGGTCAATCTCGCCCCGGCCCGGCAACTCGGCATGACCGCGTGGCTGGTGGAGGAGGCCGAGATCGCGGCCGCCCAGGTCGCCGCCGAACTCGGCCTGGACGACGGGATTCGCTGACTGATCGGCCGATGGAGGCCCGTGCACCGGCGGATTGCGGCGGTGCACGGGCCTCGTTCGTCGGAAGCGGTGTCGGCCGTTAGTTGTCGTTAGATGTACAGCCCGGTGGAGATCGGCTCCGTCATGACGGCCGCGGCGCCGTTCTCGCCGCCCTCCTCGGCGCGGGCCTTGAGGGCGTAGAGCTCCGCCAGGGTGGCGGACGGGCCGATCAGGCCCGCCTCGGTGCCCAGCCAGGCCGCCGCCTCCTCGCGGGGGAGCGGGCCGACCTCGATCTGGGCCAGGCAGCGGCCCGGACGCACCACCGCGGGGTGCAGCCGGCCGAGCTCCTCGTTGGTGGTGATCGCGACCAGCACGTTCTGGCCCTGGCCGAGCAGCCCGTCGGTCAGGTTGAGCAGCCGGGAGAGCGCCTGCCCGGTGGACTGCTTGGCCCCGCCCCGGATCAGCTCGTCGCAGTCCTCGAGGATGAGCAGCCGCCACGTGCGGCCGTCCGCGTTCGAGCCGTGGCCGTACTCGGCGCCCATCACCACCTGCAGCAGGTAGCCGGGCGAGCCGAGCAGCACCTCCGGGTCCAGCACGCAGTCGATCTTGCACCAGCGCTGCCAGGCCAGGCCGAGCGCGCGCAGCGCCGTGGTCTTGCCGGTGCCGGGCGGGCCGTGCAGCAGGATCAGCCGGCCGTTGATCGTCTCCGGGGTGAACGCCATGACCCGCTCCAGCTGGCCGGCCACGCTGCCGGCGTAGTTGCGGCGCACCTGCTCCCACGTCGGCGCCTCGATCGCGCGCACCTGGCGCTGGGCGGTGTTGGCCAGGTGCCAGAAGCCCATCCGGACCGCGCCGTCCTTCTTCTTGACCCGTTTGCCGACCAGCTTCGCGGCCCGCAGCGCCACCTCCCGGGCCAGGTTCGCCGAGATCGCGGTGACCAGGGCCTGCCCGTTGCCGCCGCTCCAGCGGCTCAGCTCCATCGTCCAGCCGTCGCCGACCACGACCTGCACGGTGTAGTTCTTCTGCTCCAGGCGGCGCAGCACCCGGCCGCCTTCGGGCAGCGCCCACTCGCCCTTCTTGAACCCGGGGACGCCGACCCCGTGCGCGTACGGCTCGCGGCCGTCGGCGAAGGCGGCGTAGCTGAGGTACTCGGCGATGTTGCTGAGGCCGCCGTTCTCGGTGGTCAGGCCCCAGGTGAGCCAGCGGCTGCTGGGCTCCGGGACGTGGGGCAGCGCCGGAGCGGGGTCCTCGGGAAGCTCGGTCCTCTCCGTGTGCGGGGTCAGCTCGTCGGGCGCGATGGTCATGCCCTTGATGATCAGGGTTCAGATGGCCGCCGGTCCACGGGTTTTCGGCGCGGTCAGTCCCCGCCGAGGGTGACGTCCTCGAGGTCGAGCATGCGCTGCAGCTTGCGCCGGGTCTTGTCGGCGATCTCGCCGGACGAGTGCAGCCGGTCCAGCTCGCCCTGCTCGACCTCGATCAGGTCCCGGCGCAGCAGCCGGTAGGCCGTCACCAGCGCCGGGGTCTCGCCGAGGTCCGCGGCATCGGCGGTGTACGCGATCCGGGTGGCGTACTCGCCGCGCAGCCGTTCGATCACCATCGGGGGCGCGCCGTCGGTGTCCGCCAGCTCCTCCAGCCGGATCAGCGCCGCGCGGGCCAGCCGCAGCCGGGCGGCGGTGTCCTCCTGCTGCAGCGTGCCCGGGGCCACCGCGACCCCGGCCCAGGCGACCATCGGCGCGAGCGTGAAGCCCTGCACCAGCAGGGTGATCACGACGGTGCCGGTCACCAGCACGAGCAGCAGCGCGCGATTCGGCAGCGTACTGCCGTCCTCGGCGGTCAGCGGCAGGGACAGCGCGGCGGCCAGCGGCACCACCCCGCGGGTGCCCGACCAGGAGATGACGATCGGCACCCGCCAGGACAGCCGGTGCTCGCGCGCGCGAAGCTGGGCGGCGGCCGACAGCGGGAAGACGCCGAGGAAGCGCGTCGCCACCAGCGTCGCGGTGATCGCGAGCACGGGCAGCACCCACAGCCGGTCCGAGGCGGGAAGCTCGCGCACCAACACCGGCAGCTCCAGTCCGATCAGTCCGAAGACCGTCGACTCGAGCAGGAAGATCAGCGTCTCGTAGACCGCGTGCCGCTGGATCCGGGTGTGCGCGTTGGTCACCTTCGTCACCTGCGTACCCAGGATCACCGCCGCCACGACCACCGCCGTGACGCCCGAGGCGCCCAGCGACTCGCCGACCACGTAGGCCGCGTACGGGGTCACCAGTGAGATGACCGTGTCGACCAAGGGGTCCTCGACGCGCCGGCGTACCAGCCGGGCGGCCCCGGCGACCGCCGCGCCGAGCAGCGCCCCGCCCCCGCCCAGCTTCAGGAACTCCACCCCGATGTGCCCGGCCGACATCGACCCGCCGGCCACCGCCACCGACAGCGCGATCTTGAACAGCAGCAGCGAGGTCGCGTCGTTGAACAGCGACTCGGCCTGCACCAGGGTCTGCATCCGCGGCGGCAGCGAGAGCCGGCGGCCCAGCGCGGTGACCGCGACCGGGTCGGTGGAGGCCAGGATCGCGCCGAGTACGAAGGCCAGCGCGGGGCGCAGCGGAGTCAGCACGGAGGCCACGAAGGCGACGGCGAAGGCCGAGACCAGCACCAGGCCGACCGACAGGATCGCCACCGGTCGCCAGACCGCGCGCAGGTCGCGCACGGACAGCTCCTCGCCCGAGGCGTACAGCAGCGGCGGCAGCACGACGAGGCTGATCACTTCCGGCGAGACGCGCACCGCGGGCACCCCGGGCAGCAGTCCGGCGACGACACCGACGGCGACGAGCAGCGAGGGCGCGGGGATCGCCAGCCGGTTGGCGAAGGCGGCGACCACGGTGGCGACGGCTACCAAGAGCAACACAGTCTCGACACTGCGCACGCCGCCGCCTCCTCACCGGGTGAATGCGATCACGATATCGGTATGGAGGCGGGTGGGTACTGCACGTGTCCGGAGCTGCGCTTTACCGGTATACGGCAGTGATTGTCAAGTCGCGCTCAGTGAAACATTGGTCTAGACCTTGACGTATCGGCAAATGTAGCGCAGAGTGACCATTGACGGTTCAGGTTCAGTGATCGAGTGCGGCGATCAACCGGAGTGGAACAGAGGTGATCGGCCGTGCGGCGCCAAGCCCGCCGTCTGGCCCGTCGGATGCTCACCGCGGTTGGCCCGACTTTCGTGGACTACGTCCCCACCCGCGCCAGACGCGCCGTCCTGCCCACCCCGTTCGACCGCTTCGTGGTCACCATGCTGCCCGGGCCGACTTCGGTGGCCGACGCCCGCCGCCTGACCGTACGGACCCTGGACCGCTGGGGGCTGGCCGAGCGCGCCGCGGACGCCGCGGTGGTCGTCAGCGAACTGGCCGGGAACGCGTTCCGGCACGGACGCGGCCCGGTGCACCTCGTCCTGCGGTGCGAGCCCTCCGCCTACGGACCGGCGGCCGCCTGCACGGTGCGCGACGCGGGCCGGTGGACTGGCGGACACATACCCGACCGCGCCGCGATCGAGGCGGCGTCGTGTGAAGAGGGTGGCCGGGGGCTGTACATAGCGCGGGAGTTGGCGGATTCGCTGACAGTGCGCGCGGCACGTTACCGGCCGGGCACCGTAGTGACGGCAACGTTCACGACGCGGGGCGCGGCGTAAGCGGGAGCCGAACCAGGAGCTGAGGCTCCGTCGGTGGTCGGCGGTCAGTGTTCGGCTATCAGTGGTCCCACTGGGAGGTCGCGGCGCGCCTGTCGTTCTTGCTGCCGGTCGCAACCAGCGTCGTGCCCGAGACGCGCGCGCTGAGCGGGTCCACCGCCGCCGGGACGGAGGTCGGCAGTGCATGCGTCCGGGCAGTCCTGCGGTCGACCGAGACGCGGATCTCGACCGGACGGCCCCCGGCGGCGTAGACGGTGTACGCCTCGGCCGTAGCTGTGGCGGTCGCGGCGGCTCCGGCCACGGCCTTGCTGGAGTAGGCGATCGTGTGGGCGGCGGCGGCGTTCGCAATGAAGGTCATGTCCCTGACTCTTCCGCGCGAACTTGAGACGGGAATGAGAGCCGCCGCAGACCTCGCTGATGATGCACAGTACGGTCCGGCGTGATCGAATGAGGGCGCGATGGACGGCGAGGACCGGGCGGCGGCGGACGATCTGGCGCTGCTGCGCGCCCACGAGCCCGTGCTCGCCTACACCCGCGGCGAACTGTTCCTTCCGGCCTCGGCCGAACGGTATGTGACGCTCTGTTCGCTGCGCGGCCGCCGCGGCGAGGCCCCGGACGAGGAACTGGTGCCCGCCGGGGGACTGACCCTCGAACGGCTGGCCGGGCTGGGCGCCGAGTTCCCCGGCTACGACCTCGCGCTGCGCCTCGTGCAGCAGCCGGCCGACCGCCGCGCGGTGCGCACCGCCCGCCACCAGGCCCCGCGCGTCATCAGCCGCTCCGCGAAGCTCGCCGCGGTCGGGCTGCTGGCCCGGCTGGTCGACGTGCTGGTGCGCCTGTCCCTGGTCATCCGCGGCTCGGTGCCCGGCGGGGTGACCACCGAGGCGGCCCGGATACACCGCGAACGCCTGGCCGACGGCCCGCGCTGCTACTACGGCCGGGTGGTGCGCTCGCACGGCTACGTCGCGCTGCAGTACTGGTTCTTCTACGCGATGAACGACTGGCGCACCACCTTCGGCGGCCTCAACGACCACGAGGCCGACTGGGAGACGGTCACCGTCTTCCTCAGCGCGACGGACCTGCGGCCGCGCTGGATCGCCGTCGCCTCGCACGACTACACCGGGGACGATCTGCGCCGTCGCTGGGACGATCCCGACCTGCGCCGGGAGGGTGGGCACCCGGTGGTGTTCATCGGCGCGGGCTCGCACTCCGGGGCCGTGCTCCCGGGCGACTACCTGGTGCGGGTGCGGCCGCGCTTCCTGACCGGGATCGTGCACTGGCTCAAGCGGATCCTCGCGTGGATCTCGCCGTGGGTGCCCCAGCCCGACGATGACGGCATCGGCATCCCGTACGTGGACTACGCGCGCGGGGACGGCACGCGGGTCGGCCCCGGCACCGGACAGCCGTGGACGCCGGTGCTCGTCGACGAGAAAACGCCGTGGGTGACCGGGTTCACCGGGCTGTGGGGCCGCGACACCGGGGACCGCTTCGGCGGCGAGCGCGCCCCGGCCGGGCCCCGCTACGAGCGGGCCGGCACGATCCGCCCGTACTGGGCCGATCCGGTCGGCTGGGCCGGGCTGCACAAGGTGCCCGCCGACTCGGCGGACCTGCGCCGGGCGCTGATCGCGGAACTGGCCGCGCTGTGCGAACGTGAGGCCGGGCAGCGGGCGAAGATGCGCGAGCTGGAGGAGTCGGTGCGGGCCGACGGCTCGCTGGCGGCCGCGCTGCGATGGCAGGCCGCTGATCTGCCGCTGCGGCAGCGCTCGGCTCGGCGGGTGCGCGACGGCGAGCGCGAACTGGCGGCGTCGGCGGGCGATCTGGCCGCGCTGCGGCTGGAGATCGAGGCGGTCGAGCACGCCCTGCGCAACCCGCCCGGAGCGGGCGATCCGCAGGAGCACCTGAGCCGCCCGCACCTGCCGCACCGGCGCGGCGGCCGCACGCACCGGCGGCTGCTGCAGGTCTGGGCGGCGCTCTCCACCCCGCTGCTGCTGGCCGGGATGATCCTGCTGCTGTTCACCCCGGGGCTGCCGCTGCTGGACCTCGTGGTGCTGCTGCTGTTCCTGTTCGCGGGGGTCGAGGCGCTGACCCGGCGCAGGCTGCTGCCCTTCGCGCTGACCGCGCTGCTGCTGGTGCTCAGTCTGGTGGGGGCGTACCTGCTGGTGGCCGTGCTGCTCTCCAGCTGGCGCGCTGCGCTGGCGGTGCTGCTCGGCTCCGCGGCGGCGGCCGTGCTGGCCGTGAATCTCAGGGATCTGTTCCGAGGTTAAACACCCCGCGCGTTCAAGCGTATCACCGGTATACAAGAGCCCTGCGGTATGTCTCGCAATCGTTGTCCAGAAGTCATGCCCGCGTCATTTTCCATCAGTGTCCTGAGTGGGAACGCCGTGATGTCCTGTCGCTGTGTCGGGAGATTCACGGCGAAGCAGTTCGACACCCACCACTCGGAGGAACCCAGAAGTGTCCCGGATACTCCGCCGCGCGGCCCTGGCCGCCGGCGCGGCCGGGGTCGGCGTGGTCTACTCCTCGACCGCGAACTATGTGTACACCCACCAGAAGACGATCACGGTGGACGGCGCCGAGTCGCTCATCCTGACCGGCAACCTGACCTCGCAGTACTACTCGACCGGACGCGACTACGGGGTCTTCGACTCCAACCAGGTCGACGTCAACGCGATCGAGAAGGCCTTCGCCAAGGACTACGCGCTGACCGCCTTCACCGCCACCGACGGCGACAACCTGCTGTGGTCGCCGAACACCGCCCAGTCCCGGCTGCTGTCGATCATCAACGGCGCCACCACCACGCTCGACGTCGAAGAGCTCGAATTCAGCGACAGCGCGATCGTCGACGCGATCGCGGCGCGGGCCGCGGCGGGCGTGAAGGTGCGCATCGTGGTCGAGACCCCGGCCTCCTACTCCTCGGAGCTGGCCACGGTCAAGGCGGACGGCGCGACGGTCAGGGGCTACTCCTCCAGCACCGGCACCTACATCCACGCCAAGGTGATCATCGCGGACTACGGCCTGTCCGGCGGCAGGACCGAGGTGGGCTCGATGAACATCTCCAGCAACTCGCTGGGGAACAACCGCGAGCTCGGCATCATTACCACGGACTCCGGGGTCGCGTCCACCGTCGAGACCCAGTTCGCCGGCGACTACGCGAGCGGCACGACCTACTAGCCACCAGCCCGACCCAGATCGCGGCGCTGCGCCGCCGTGCGGTGACCCGCCAGTCCGAGCGGGCGGCGGTCCGGACCCCTCCTACGAGTCCGGACCGCCGCCCAGAGGATATCCGGTGAACCGGTCGGGCAGTACGGCTGCACCGAAGTACAGGGGAGTGCCCGCGCCGGTACCACCCGGCGCGGGCACCCTGTACTTTTATGAGGTGAGCATCTTCTTCGACCTGTTCAACCCGAACAACCGGCACCGCACCGAGGAACTGCGCCGGTTGGAGAACACGCGGGAGGATGAGTCACCGGCCGAGCCCGGACGCGGCCCGATCGACCTGAACTCCGGCACGGTGCTGATCCGCGTCCCGGAGAAGGACGAGAACGACGCCGAGCCCTCGCAGGACACCGATCCGGAGGACGCCCTCCCGGACGAGGATGAGCCGGAGGACTCCGCGCGGCGGGAGGCGGAGCAATACGCCGCCTACCAGGCCACGCTCCAGGACCAGAACGCCCCGGAAGACGGCGACGCCGCCGACCCCGGTGAGGAGGACGGCGGCGCCTGAGCCGAGCTGCCGCGCGGTTGCCGCTACGCGGCGACCAGGTTCGGGGCGGTGGCGGGGGACAGCGCCAGGTTCAGCACCTCGCGCACGTCCGAGACCAGGTGGATCTCCAGCGCCTCGCGCACCTCGGCCGGCACGTCGTCCAGGTCCGGCTCGTTGCGTGCGGGCAGCAGCACCGTGGTCGCCCCGGCCCGCTGGGCCGCCAGCAGCTTCTGCTTGACCCCGCCGATCGGCAGCACCCGCCCGGTCAGCGAGACCTCGCCGGTCATCGCCACCTCGGCGCGCACCGGCCGCCCGGAGAGCAGCGAGCCCAGCGCGGTCACCATCGTCACCCCGGCGCTCGGGCCGTCCTTCGGGACCGCCCCGGCGGGCACGTGAATGTGCACGCCGCGGTCCTTCAGGTCGCCCACCGGCAGTTCCAGCTCCGCGCCATGCGAGCGTAGGTAGGACAGCGCGATGTGCGCAGACTCCTTCATCACCTCGCCCAGCTGCCCGGTCAGGCTGACCCCGGTCGACCCGGTCTCCGGATCGGCCAGCGAGGCCTCGACGAACAGCACCTCGCCGCCCGCCCCGGTCACCGCGAGCCCGGTGGCCACGCCCGGCACCGCCGTGCGCTCCGCCGTCTCCGGGGTGTGCCGCGGCCTGCCGACGTAGTCGCGCAGCGAGTCCGGCCCGACCGTCACCGGCAGCTCCAGTGCGCCGGTCGCGGTCTTCGCCGCCACCTTGCGCAACACGCGGGCGACCGCGCGCTCCAGGTCGCGCACCCCGGCCTCCCGGGTGTACTCGGCGGCCAGCCGGCGCAGCGCCGTGTCCTCGAACACGACCTCCTCGCCGGTCAGCCCGGCCCGGTCCAGCTGGCGGCGCAGCAGGTGGTCGCGGGCGATGACGACCTTCTCGTCCTCGGTGTAGCCGTCCAGGCGGACCAGCTCCATCCGGTCCAGCAGCGGGCCGGGGATCGACTCCAGGACGTTCGCGGTGGCCAGGAAGACCACGTCGGACAGGTCCAGGTCGACCTCGAGGTAGTGGTCGCGGAAGGTGTGGTTCTGCGCCGGGTCGAGCACCTCGAGCAGCGCGGCGGTCGGGTCGCCCCGGTAGTCCGCGCCGACCTTGTCGATCTCGTCCAGCAGGATCACCGGGTTCATCGTCCCGGCCTCCTTGACCGCGCGCACGATCCGGCCGGGCAGCGCGCCGACGTAGGTGCGCCGGTGCCCGCGGATCTCCGCCTCGTCCCGGATGCCGCCGAGGGCGACCCGGGTGAACTTGCGGCCCATGGCGCGGGCCACCGACTCGCCCAGCGAGGTCTTGCCGACCCCGGGCGGGCCGACCAGGGCCAGCACCGCCCCGGAGCGGCGGCCCTCCACGACGCCCAGGCCGCGGTCGGCCCTGCGCTTGCGCACGGCCAGGTACTCGACGATGCGCTCCTTCACGTCGTCCAGGCCCGCGTGGTCCGCGTCCAGGACGGCGCGCGCGGCCGGGATGTCGTAGGAGTCCTCGGTGCGCTCGTTCCACGGCAGTTCGAGGACGGTGTCCAGCCAGGTGCGGATCCAGCCGGCCTCGGGGGACTGCTCGCTGCCGCGCTCCAGCTTGTCGACCTCCTTCATGGCCGCCTCGCGCACCTTCTCGGGCAGGTCGGCGGACTCGACCTGGGCGCGGTAGTCGTCCTTCTCGTCGGCCGGGCGGCCGTCCAGCTCGGCCAGCTCCTTGCGGATGGCCTCCAGCTGGCGGCGCAGCAGGAACTCGCGCTGCTGCTTCTCCATGCCCTCGTCGACGTCCTTGCGGATGGTCTCGGCGACCTCCAGCTCGGCGAGGCGCGCCCGCGCCCAGCCCAGCACGGTCTCCAGCCGCTCGGCCGGGTCGGCGGTCTCCAGCAGCGAGGTCTTCTGCTCCAGGGTCAGGTACTGGGCGTACCCGGCGGAGTCGGCCAGCGCCGACGGGTCCTGGATCTGCCGGATCACGTCGACGACCTGGAAGGCGCCGCTCTGCTGCAGGATCTTCACCGCGATCTCGCGGTAGGTCTCGGCCAGCTCGCGCGCCCGCTCGGTGGTGGCGGGCTCGGGCAGCACGTCGGCGAGCACCCACAGGGCGGCGCCGGGGCCGGTGGTGCCGCGGCCGATCTTGGCCCGGCGGGTGCCGCGCACGACCGCGACGGCCTGTCCGCCGCGCAGCCGGCCGACCTGTTCGATCACCGCGAGGGTGCCGTAGGCCGCATATTTTCCATCGGGGCGCGGAACCAGCAGTATTTCCGCGTTGTCGGTGCGCTCGGCTCGCGCCGCGTCGATCGCAGCGCTCACCTCGCGGTCGGTCAGGTCGAGCGGCACGACCATGCCGGGGAGCACCACCGCGTCGTCCAGGGGCAGGACGGGCAGTGCTCGGGTGGTCGGGGCGAGAGCCATCGGAACTCCTAGCGGGTCGCGAGGTTGAGTCTGTCCTGCTCAACTTCGGACCGGGCCGTGATGTTCCTGGGGCGTGTTCGCTGTCAGCGAGCAGCGGGCTGGGTGCTGATCGCCGCGTTGATCTGCGCGGCGAACTCCAGGTCGGCGAGGGTGACCTTGTCGCCCGCGTCGTGTGTGCTGAGGGTGAAGGTCACGGTGCGCCAGCGGATGTCGATGTCCGGGTGGTGGCGGGCCGACTCGGCCAGTACGGCGACCACGTTGACCAGGTGGATCGCCCCGGGGAAGTCCTCGGCCTGGTAGATCCGCCGGATCGTGTCGCCCTCCACGTACCAGCCGTCCAGATTGAGCAGCAGGTGCTCGATGGCGTCCATCGAGAGCGGTTCACGGGCCATCGGTACCTCCGGGAAGTGGTGCTGTTGCGGCGTCTGGGGCTGGTGCTGAGTCTGGGTTTGGGCCTGGGCCTGGGGCTGCGGCTGCCGTGGTGGCGGGATCGGGCAGGTTGACGGTTACCCCGTGCTCGGCGGCCCATCCGCGGGCGTGCGCGATCCGGGCCGGGATGGCGGGGTGGGTGCCGAACCAGGCCTGGTTCAGCGGATGCGGCTCGAGGTCGGAGACCCCGCGCACGGCGAGGTTGCGCCAAGTGGCCACGACCGCGGCGGGATCGCGGGTCAGGTCGAGCGCGAACTGGTCGGCGCGCGCCTCGATCCGCCTGCTGTAGTGGTTGTAGAGCGGGGAGCCGACCGCGCCGAGCACGCTGCCGACAGCCATGATCAGGGCCAGCGAGCGGGGGTCGCCGGCGGAGGGCGTGCCCGCCGCGTCGAGTAGGGCGCGCCAGTGCAGCGCGCCGGCCAGCAGCACGATCCCGGCGACCATGCCGAGCGCGCCGGCGGCGGTGCCGGTCACCACGTCGCGCCGGGCCGCGTGGCCGAGCTCGTGCGCCGAGATCGCGGCGATCTGGTCCGGGTCGGCCTGGTCGAGCGTGGTGTCCCAGACCACGATCCGGCGGGTGCGGCCCATTCCGGAGACGTAGGCGTTCATCGAGTTCGTGCGCCGGGAGGCGTCGCTGACCAGGATGTCGCGCACGGTGACGTCGGTGCGTGCCGCGACGCCCAGCAGCCGGTCGCGCAGCGGCCCGTCTGGCATCGGCTCGAAGCGGTTGAACAAGGGCTCGATGACGACCGGCACCAGGAAGGAGAGCACGAAGACCAGCGCGACGGCGGCCAGCGCGGCCGGAATCCACCAGGTGCCGGGCAGCGCGCGGATCAGGGCGAAGAGCCCGAGGCTCACCGCCGCCAGGATCGCCGCGCCGATCAGGAAGCCCTTGGCGGTGTCCGCCCAGAACAGCCGCCAGGAGCGGTTCGACAGGCCCCAGTCGCGGTTCACCGTCTCCAGGCGCGCGGCGATCGGCAGGCCGACCAGCAGCAGCGCCAGGTCCAGGGCGGCCGCGCCGAGCGTCGCCGTCGCGGCCCAGCCGCCGCCGGCCGCGGAACCGGCCGCGTGCACCAGATCCGCGCCGAGCCGGGTGAATCCGAATACGCAGACCGCAGCGAAGCCGATCACCCCGGAGGCCAGGCGCAGCGGCAGGACCGCGCGTTTGCGCCGCCGGGAGCGCTCGATCTGGTCCGCGGTGAAATCCTCCAGCAGTGCGTGCACGCTCCCAGTGTCCCGCTGTTTCGGGCTGGGCGGTGCCGCGGGGGGCCTTTCCGGCGGGCTGCGCGCCGTGGCCGCCCGGTAGGCCGGTGACAAAGTTACCGGCCGGTAGTAACGTCCACGGACATGACAGGCGCGACTGCCCTCGACGGCGAGGGCGCTTCCGGCGGTTTCGACTACGACGTGCTGGTGATCGGGTCCGGCTTCGGTGGCTCGGTGACCGCGCTGCGGCTGACCGAGAAGGGCTACCGGGTCGGGGTCCTGGAGGCCGGGCGGCGCTTCGCCGACCACGAGTTCGCGGAGAACTCCTGGCACCTGAAGGACTTCCTGTTCGCCCCCGGGCTCGGGCTGACCGGAATCCAGCGCATCCACCGCCTCGACAATGCCCTGATCCTGGCCGGGGCGGGCGTCGGCGGCGGCTCGCTGGTGTACGCCAACACGCTGTACAAGCCGCCGCGCGCGTTCTTCGAGGACCCGCAGTGGCGCGGCATCACCGACTGGGAAAGCGAACTGGACCCGTACTACGACCAGGCGCAGCGCATGCTCGGCGTCGTCACGTACCGGCAGATGACCCCCGCGGACCGGGAGCTCAAGCGGGTGGCCGAGCAGATGGGCGTCGGCGAGAGCTATCACCAGGCCCCGGTCGGGGTGTACTTCGGGCAGGACGGGGAGCAGCCCGGCACTGAGGCCGCAGACCCGTACTTCGGCGGCGTCGGGCCGAGCCGGCGTAGTTGTGTGGACTGCGGCGAGTGCATGACCGGCTGCCGTCATAACGCAAAGAACACGCTGGTGAAGAACTACCTCTACCTCGCCGAGCAGAACGGCGCCGAGGTGCACGCCCTGACCACAGTTACTGAGGTGGTCGCGCTGGATGGCGGCGGCTACCGGGTCGGTACCCGACGAACCGTTGGCAGGCGGCGGTCACGCGGAAGCCGCAGGCAGTTCACGGCGCGGCAGGTGGTGTTCTCCGCAGGGGCCTACAACACCCAGCGACTGATGCACCGGCTGCGCGCCACGGGCAAGCTGCCCGAGTTGTCGGCGGCGCTCGGTCGGCTGACCCGGACCAACTCGGAGGCCTTGCTCGGCGCGTCGGCCCGCGATGACCGCGTGGACTTCACCGAGGGCGTCGCGATCACCTCGTCGATCCACCCCGACGCGAACACGCACATTGAGCCGGTGCGCTACGGCAAGGGCAGCAACGCGATGGGACTGTTGCGTGCGCCGCTGACCGACGGCGGCGGCCGGGTTCCGCGCGCGTTGAAGGCGGCGGGCGAGATGCTGCGCCACCCGACCCAGGTGCCCGTGCTGCTCACCACCCGCAAGTTCGCCGAGCGCACCGTGATCCTGCTGGTGATGCAGTCGCTCGACAACTCGCTGACGGTCTACCCGAAGCGCACACTCACCGGGCGGGTCAAGATCAAGAGTCGCCAGGGGCACGGCGAGCCGAACCCGGACTGGATCCCGGCAGCCAACCAGGCCGCGCGGCTGATGTCCGAGAACCTCTCCGGGGTGCCCGGCGGGACGGTCGGCGACCTGCTCGGCATGCCGATGACCGCGCACATCCTCGGCGGCGCGGTGATCGGCGCAGGCCCGGAGCACGGCGTCATCGACCCCTACCACCGGGTCTTCGGGTACGAGGGCCTGCACGTGGTGGACGGCTCGGCGGTCCCGGCGAACCTCGGGGTGAACCCCTCGCTGACCATCACGGCGCTGGCCGAGCGGGCGATGTCGTTCTGGCCGAACCGGGGGGAGGCCGACCCGCGCCCGCGCGCCGACGAGGAGTACCGCCGGATCGCCCCGGTCGCGCCGAGTCGTCCGGCGGTGCCCGAGGCGGCGCCGGGCGCACTGCGGCTGCCGATTGTGGGAGTGTCCTGAGGCGGTGATGCCGCGATGCCGTGAGGTCCTAAGGTTCCGGCTGTCCCGTCACAGTGTCTGTTTGAGACGGACGAGTCTGCATCCCGTTGCGGTGCCCGTCTGAGGAGGACAAGTCCGCCGCGCCGTCACGGTGTCCGTTTGAGATGGACGAGTCCGCCTGCCCGTCACAGTGTCCGTCTCACGAAGACAAGTCCGCCTCGGCACCGCATCGGGCGTCCCGCATCTCGCGTCCCGCATCCCACGTCCCGCGTCTTACGTGCGCGGCACGTAGTCCGCGCCCGGCCCCGGCGCGGGGATCACATCATGCAACCCGAATGCGTACTCCGTCACGCCGTGCTTGCGCAGGTGCTCCAGTCGCTCGCGGGCCTGCGGAATCGTCGGCGGCTGCCCGGTCGGCACCCACCACAGTGCCGTGACCGCTTCGCCGAGCTTCTCGAACCACTCGCGCCGCCGCTTCAGGTATGAACGGTGCGCGTCGTCGAACACGAAGGTGCGCAGCGTCTCCGGGGACTGCCACACCGACATGTTGATCAAAATCCAGTCGTCGTCGAACATCCGCAGCGAGGTCGCGTCGTCCGTGGCCTCGTCCTTCAGCCGCCAGACGAAGCCCGGTGCGGCCTCCGCCAGTGTATTGATGTGCTCCAGTCCGCCGGCGAAGTCCGCCAGCTGCGGCGAGTCCAGCGGGGCGAGGAGCCGTCCGATGTTGAGCTGCGCGAGCTCGTAGCCGTGCGTGTCGTGGTCCATGGGGCTCAAGCTAATCGCCGCCCGCGCCGTGTGCTGCGAATTATTGGGCGGATCCGAACTCACAGGTCCATGGCCCAGAACTGCTCGCGGGCGCCCTGCGCCAGGGTCTCGTCGGCGGTTTCCTCAATCAACTTGAAGCCGGCCCGGCCGTAGATCCGCGCCGCCTCGCGTTGCAGTTCGGTGGTGAACAGGACCATCCGGCGGTACCCGGCCTGTCGGGCGAATCGCACGCACTCCTCGACCAGCCGCGCGCCGATGCCCAGGCCGCGGGCGCTCGGCTCCAGCAGCAGCAACCGCAACTGCGCGGTGTCCTCGTCGCGCTTGACGCAGAAGATCGAGCCGACCGGTGCGCCATCCACCTCGGCGATCCACGCGTTCTCCCGCTGCGGATCGTGCTTGTCCACGTAGTCGGCCACGATCCGCGCGCAGTACGCCTCGATCCCCGGGCCCCAGCCGAGTTCCTCGGCGTAGAGCGCGCCGTGCCTGCTCACCACCCAGCCGTAGTCGCCCGGCCGCGCGGGCCGCAGCAGGTAGGCGTCCCGGCGCGACTCGCTGCCGAGCAGTTCCCGGACGGTGTCCATCGCGGCGGTCAGCCGCTGGATCTGCTCCGGCGCCAGCGGCTTGAGCAGTTCGCGCACCTGCTCGTTCGAGCGCTGGTCCAGCAGCGCGAAGGCCTGCCGCCCGGCGTCGGTGAGGGTGATCGTCTGCCGCCGCGCGTCGCCGTCGGCCGGACGCCGCGTGACCAGCCCGTCCGTCTCGAACCTGGCCAACAGCCTGCTCAGATACCCGGCGTCCAGGCCGAGCGCCCGGCGCAGGTCCGCGCTGTCCGCGCTGCCGAGCCGGCTCAACTCGAAGAAGATCCGCCCCTCGGTCATCGAGTACGGGGTGTCCAGCAGCCCCTCACGCAGCACCTGCAACTGCGCGGTGTAGAACCGGGTGAAGGCGCGCACGGCGGCCACCGGATCGGCGTCCGACTCCATTGTTGACTCCCACAATGAGTTTCATTGACTGAGTCAACAGTGCTGCACCTGGCCGTCGAAGTCCAGCGTTTTTGTCGCCGAGGGTTTTTTGTCACCGGGGCCGGGTTCACTGGAACCGACCGTTGGTCTCGTTGAGGGAGACACTGTGACCGATTCCGGTGAGCAACTGCTCTCGTTTTACCGGCAGCCTGCGGCGATGACGTTGGCGGGACGCCACGCTGCACTGTTCGAAGCCCTGCCCGCCGACGTGGGCGAACTGGCCGCCGTCGCGCAGGGACTGCTGATCCACGAACACATCGCCCCGGCCTACGGCGTCACCCTGCCGGACGAACGGCGGGCGAGCGTGCACGTGCGCCCGGTCGAGCGGCTGCTGGACTTGATCGTGGCCGAGGACGACGTGCCGCTGACCACCGCGCGCACCCCCGACCGCCGACTACCCGGCAACTGCCGCCACTTCACCGTGCTGATGGTCGCCTTCCTGCGCGCACAGGGCACTCCGGCACGGGCCCGTTGCGGCTTCGGCGGCTACTTCGGCGGCGGCTTCTTCGAGGACCACTGGGTCTGCGAGTACTGGAACGTCGAACAGCGGCGCTGGATCCTGGTCGACGCGCAGATCGACCAGACCCAGCTGGGGATGTTCGAGGTCGACTTCGACCTGCTGGACGTGCCGCGGGACCGCTTTCTGGTAGCCGGTGACGCCTGGGCGCGCTGCCGGGCGGGGCAGGACGACCCGGACCGCTTCGGCCTGAGCTTCATGAAGGAGGCCGGTTACTGGTGGATCGCGGGCAACCAGATGCGCGACGTGGCCGCTTTGAACAACCTGGAGCTGCTGCCCTGGGACGTGTGGGGCGCGATGCCCACGCCCGAGGAGGAGATCGACGACGGGCGAGTGGCGCTGTTCGACCGCCTCGCCGAGCTCACCACCGTGCCGGATGCCTCGTTCGGCGAGCTGAGCGGGCTCTACCGGCAGGACGAGCGGATCGCCGTCCGGGGAACCGTACGCAACGTCCTGCTGAACCGGGATGAGGAGGTCTGAGCGCGCACGCACACGCGTCCACGCCCTGGCCCGCGCCTGGGCCCTGCTCCACGAGTCAGAGCTCGAACCAGCCGCGTCCGCCGTACCAGTGCGCTCCGGAGCGCAGGTGGTCGACCACCGCGCGTTGCAGGGTGCTGTCACGCGGCAGCGTGTCCAGCGGCAGGTCCGGGTCGCCGAAGACGAAGCCGAGCGTGTCGCGGTCGTAGTTCTCCTGCGGCGCGTGGGCACTGCGGAACCGGCGCTGGAAGCGGACGATGTTCGAGTCCGCCGGCAGATACTGCGCCAGTTGCGGGTCGAGCAGCCAGGAGGCGCAGCTCGCGACGGTGTGGCTCTCCTCGGGGTAGTGCTTCGGGAAGAACTCCCGGGCCAGGTCCAGCGAGCGGTCGCAGGCCACCGGGCTGAGCGGACCGGAGAAGTCCGCGATGTGCAGTTCCAGGTACGAGCTGCCGGGCCCCACCGGTGCGCCGGCCGCCGCCGCGGCCTGCCCGGTGCGCTCGCCGAGCTTCTCCCGCTGGAACTGCAACCGCCCGAGCTGGTAGAGCTCCCCGCTCAGGTGCAGGGAGAGCCAGTCCGGGGCCAACAGCCCGCCCACGCCGTTCCGGCGCCGGTGTACCGCGATGTGGCGGCCGAGATCCGCCAGCGTGCGGCGCGAAACCTCTGCGGAGACGCCGACGCGCTCGTGTTCCGCACGGGCGTAAGGGGCCGTCGCGATGAACACGTACACATAGAAGTAGCGGCCCAGGTCGCCCCAGGACTGCGGCAACGGGGGCAGTCGCGGACGGTCGCCGACGGAGCCGACCCGGGCCGCCAGCAGGCGCACGGTGCGCTCCAGCAGCCAGTAGGTCTCAGTGTTCTGTATCACTGCGTCGCGGTGCGCGACGAGCGTGTTGATCTCCTCGTGCGGGACCGCGAGGTCGAGCAGCACCTCGGGCAGCTCGTCGGCTTCGGGCAGGGTGACGTCGATCGGCGCGACGTCGGCGGCTTCGAGGACGCGCAGCCAGTCGGCGAGCTTCTGGTCGGAGCGCAGGGTTTCCAGCACGTCCCCATTCCAGCATGACTTTGATCGGGACACGCGCGGATTTTCGGTGGTCCGGCGCCCGCGGACCGGGCGGTCCCTGGTGCGTTCGGGCCGCGCGGCTGGGATGATCTGCACGACGCAGGTCCGTTTCCGTGGAAGGAGCGCGCATGCCCCGGGCTGAGGCGAACGGCATCGAACTCGAATACGACACCTTCGGCGACCCGGCGGATCCCGTGCTGCTGCTGATCATGGGCCTGGGCACCCAGATGACCGCCTGGGATCCGCGGCTGTGCGCGCTGCTGGCGGAGCGCGGCTTCCACGTGATCCGCTACGACAACCGGGACGCCGGGCTGTCCACCCAGTTCGACCAGCTTCCCGAGCCGGACGTCTTCGCCATCCTCGGCGGCGACACGAGCACCGCGCCGTACGTGCTGGCCGACCTGGCCGCCGACGCGGTCGGACTGCTGGACGCGCTCGGCATCGAGCGGGCGCACGTGGTCGGCGTCTCGATGGGTGGGATGATCGGGCAGGAGCTGGCGATCAACCACCCCGAGCGCGTGCTGTCGCTGTGCTCGATCATGTCCACCACCGGCGACCATGCGGTCGGCCAGCCCTCGCACGAGGCGCTGGCGGCCATCCTCGCGCCCCGGGGCGCGGACCGCGAGCAGTCCATCGAGGGCGGAGTGAGCGTGCTGCGGGTGATCGGCTCGCCGGCCCCGGAGTTGGCCGTGACGGACGAGTGGCGCTATCAGCGCACCGCCGCCGCGTACGACCGCGCGTACCGGCCGACCGGCGGCGCGCGGCAGTTCGCCGCGATCGTCGCCTCTCCGGATCGCACCCAGGGGCTCGGGAAGCTGGCCATCCCGGTCCTGGTGATGCACGGCGACCAGGACCAGCTGGTCAACCTCAGCGGCGGCGAGGCGACCGCGGCAGCCGTCCCCGGGGCCGAGCTGATCGTGTTCCCGGGCCTCGGGCACGACCTGCCCGAGCCGCTGTGGCCCGCGTTCGCCGAGGCCATCGCCAGTACCGCTGCCAAGGCGGGCTGATTCGGGCGAGCCTGGGCGTACCGGGACGGGCCCGGCCGCGTTCGACGACCGCCGTTCATCGACCCACCTGCCGGTCTGGCAGACTCAGGCTCCATGAGCATCTACAGTCCGCTCGAGTCGGCGCAGTGGTTCGCTGGACTGCCCAAGCTGGCGCTGTCGGCGAACGCCGTCCTGCGCGACGCGAGTGGTCGGGTGGCCCTGGTGCGCAACACCTACCGGGACGGCTGGGCGCTGCCCGGCGGTGTGGTGGACGACAACGAGCCGCCGACCGCGGCCTGTGTGCGCGAGCTGGCCGAGGAACTGGGCTTCGAGGTCGAGCGGCTGGGCCCGCTGCTGGCCGTGCAGTGGGCGCAGCGCTTGGACGGCAACCCGTTGCAGTTCCTGAGCCTGACCTTCGACGCGGGCGTCTGCCCGGACCCGGACCTGCTGCGGGCGCAGCCGGAGGAGATCGCCGAGATCGGGTTCTTCGACCCGGCCGACCTGCCGCCCGGCACCCGCCCGTTCATCGCGCGGCGGCTGCGGGCGATCCGCGACGCGCCCGGCACCGTGGCGTACCTCGAGGAGACCTGGCACGTGCGCGGCGGCAGTGCCCCGCTCTGAGCCGTCTGATCTGACCTACGCTGTCTGACCTGCCCGGTCTGAGCTGCCCGTCCGCGCCTACACCCGCCCGCCTCAGCGGTTGTTGTTCACCTTCGGGTCCAGCAACCCGTGCTCCGCGAGGTACTCGCGAAGCGGGTAGCGGTCCTCGCCCAGACCCCAGTACGAGATCGCGTCCTTGCCGCCACCGAGCAGCTGCCGCTGAATCGGCGTCAGCCCGTCCCACCACGCGTGCCCCGGCACGATGACCCGGTCCTCGTGCGGCGCGATCCACCGGTAGGTCCAGCCCATGAACAGCGCTCGGCGGGTGATCGGCGAGTAGTTGTCGGACCGGCCGTGGTAGATCCGCCGGTCGAAAACCACCACATCACCCCGATTCGGGCATACTTCGATCACTCCGTCCGGGTCCTCGAACTCCAGTTCGGGATGCTCCGGGCGGGCCAGCCGGCTGGAGTGGTGCGAGCCGGGGATGCACATGAGGTTCCCGCGGCCCGGCTGCGAGGCGTCGGAGAGCCAGAACGAGGTGCGGATGGACAGCAGCGGGCGCACCGGCTCGGTCTCGATCTCCAGGTTCTGCCGGCCGCCGTCCTGGTGCCAGCGCCAGGCCTTCGCCCGTGGCCGGGGGATCTGCGGGTGCACGTCGAGGTGGTGGTGGTACGCGTGGATGTTCCAGCCGAGGATGCCCCACACGAGAGGCAGCACAGTCGGCAACTCCAGCAGCTCCAGGAACGTCTTGTCCCGATGGAGGAACCCCATCAGGTGCAGGCTCCGGTCCTCCGGATGCAGGCTCCCGGCGGCCTCCTCCTGGGCGTAGACGCGGTCCATGGCGGCGTCCAGCCGGTCCAGCAGATCCTCCGGGATGGCGTTGCGGGCAATGAAGTACCCGTCCCGTTCGAAGTCTGCGCGTTGCTCGTCGGTGATGCCGACCCCGTTATGCAACAAAGTGGTATTCAAGACTTCCTCCCGAGTTGGTAAGTAGTCGTCGTCAATAACAGACGCCTCGACCCCGGCGCGGGGTGCGCGCCGATTTCCGGGAAATCTGCTCTGCGCGAAAGTCGTTGCCCCGGACCGGGCCGCGCCGGAGCATGGGGGAATGAGAATCCTCATCCTCGGGGGCGGCCGGTTCCTCGGCCGCGCCTTCGCCGCAGAAGCCCTCGACTCCGGCCACCGGGTCACCGTCTTCAACCGCGGCCGGACCAGCGTCGACCTGCCCGGAACCGAGGTGGTACGCGGCGACCGCGAGGATCCGGCGGATCTGGAGCGCCTGGCTGCCGAGGGGCCGTGGGACGCGATAGTCGACACGTCCGGCTACGTCCCGAAGACCGTCGGCGCCACCGCGCGGGCACTTGCCGGGTCGGCCGGGGCGTACCTGTTCATCTCCAGCATCTCGGCCTTCGCCGAGTACCCGGGCAAGTCGGCCGGCTACGGTTCGCCGGTGTACGAGTGCGCGCCGGACGCGACCGAAGGCGAGTACGGCGAGCTGAAGGCAGGGTGCGAGCGCGCGGTCCGCGAGGCGTTCCCCGGCAGGGTGCTGGTCCACTATCCCGGGCTGATCATCGGCCCGCACGAGAACGCGGGCCGGTCCTGGTGGTACTCCCGGATCGCCCGGGGCGGCGACGTGCTCGCGCCCGGGGATCCCGACCGCGGGATACAGCTGATCGACGCCCGGGACGTCGCCCGCTTCGGACTGCGCTGCCTCGGGTCAGGCACCGAGGACGGCAGCGACGGCGACGCGCTGCTGCTCACCAGCCTGCCCGGTCACACCACCTTCGGCGCCTGGCTCACCGCCTGCGTCGCCGAGACCGGTTCGGACGCCCGCCTGCGATGGGCCCCCGACGAGCTGCTTCTGGAGCGCGAGGTCGCCATTTGGTCCGGACTGCCGCTGTGGGCGCCGGTCCGCGAGGATCTGGCCGGGACCTGGGCCAACGACGTCTCGCGGAGCGTTGCTGCCGGGCTGGTCTGCCGCCCGATCGAGGAGACGGTCCGGGACACGTGCGCCTGGCTGCGTGGCACGCCGCTGCAGACCGAGGAGGACGGCCGGATCAACGGTCATGGCCTGCCTCCGGCTGATGAAAAGCGCATCCTTGATGCTCTTGATGGTCTGGGGTAGCGGTAGCGGGCTTGGCTAGTCGGCTGAGCGCTAGCTACATGCAGCTCCACCGAAAATCAGTTGCACCCCCGCCTCCCGCGATGTGAGTATCTTCCCGCCCGGCCGCACTGCGGCCCGAGTCTTGGAGTGATCCGCCCTCGATGCTGATCTGAGGACTACACCGAGCCGTTCAGGCCCGACCTGATGCGAACTCCCCGTGCCGTCGTACCGGGGAGAAGCGTGTACCTCCTCAATCCGCGATCGTTCTGCCGCTTGCAACGGCTGATCGCCATCTCAGCATCGTGAAGGACGCACCGTGCCCCACCCTTATCTCAAGGCCCATAATCTCTCGCACCACTACGGTGGCGAGACCCTGTTCGCCGGCGCCGAACTCGTCGTCAACCCGGGGGACCGGATCGGCCTGGTCGGCCCGAACGGCGTCGGCAAGTCGACCCTGCTGGCCGTGCTTGCCGGTCGGATCGCGCCGGTCGGCGGGCAGGTCGTGCGTACGCCGGACACCAGCATCGGCTGGTTCGAGCAGCAGGTCCCCGAGCCGGACGCGACGGTCGGCGACTATCTGGCGGCCGGCCTCGGCGAGGTTCCGGACCTGCTGCGGCGCCTGCGCGCGCTCGAGGTCGTACTCGCGGGCCCAGGATCGCAGGATCCTCATCACGAGCCGGAACTCGCGGCCGCGCTGGACGAATACGGCCGTGTACAAGAACGCTGGGCCGCACTCGACGGCTGGACCGCGCAGTCCCGGCTGGACCAGGTGCGCGACCGGTTGGGCCTGGCGGACCTCCCGGACGACCTGGCGCTCGCCCGGGTGAGCGGCGGCGAACAGGCCCGGCTCACCCTCGCCCGGCTGCTGTTGTCGGACCCTGACGTGCTGATCCTGGACGAGCCGACCAACCACCTCGACGCGGACGGTGCGGCCTGGCTCGGCGAGTACCTGGCCGGGTTCCCCGGCGGCGTGCTGTTGGTCAGCCACGACCGCGCGCTGCTGGATCGCGCGGTGACCCGCATCGTCGAACTCGACGGCATTCACGAGGAACCACAGCTCTACACCGGTGGCTACACGCAATACCGGCGGGAGAAGGCGCACCGCTGGCAGACGCTGCTGCTCGGCTTCGAGGCGCAGGAGAAGTACCGCAGGCGCCTGGAGGACGATATCGGCCGGACCAAGGGCCAAGCCGATCACACCCAGCAGGCGACCACGGACTCGAAGCTGCGCCGCTACGCCAAGAAGGTCGCGAAGAAGGCCAAGGCCAGGGAGCGTCGGCTCGAGCGCCAGATCGCGTCCGTCCGCTGGATCGAGCAGCCGCAGACCAGGCCGAGTCTGGTTCTCGGGTTCCCTGGTGAACCTGATGGTCCGGATGAGTATCACGGTCCGGATGGCTCCGGTGCAGCTGACGACGTGGTGCTCAGTGCGCGCGGCCTGTCCGCCAAACGCGGTGGCCGGGTTCTGTTCGACGGCCTCGATCTGGATCTCCACCGTGGTGACAGAGTCTTGATCTCCGGCCCGAACGGGGCTGGCAAGACCACCTTGCTGCGCATGCTCGCCGGGGAGGTCGAACCGGACACCGGGACCGTCGAATCGCCGTCGGCAGCGCAGTCCTCCGTGTCCGCACCGAGCTCGGCGGCCCGTGGTTTGGCCACGCTGCCGCAGACGCACGATGCGCTTCGCATCGGCCCGACCGGCACGACGACCGTGTTCGAGTTCTTCCGCCGACACGTCCCGGTCCACGCCGAGGAAGCCGAATCAATGCTCGATGGCTACCTCTTCGGCCCGGACCAGTGGGACGCGCGCCTGCGCGAGCTGTCCGCCGGTGAGCTGCGCAGGCTGCTGCTCGCCGTCCTGGTCAACAGTCCGAGCCGGATCCTGCTGCTCGACGAGCCCACCAACTACCTCGACTTCGACGCTCTCGACGTGATCGAGGAGGCGCTACGGGCCTATCGCGGCACGCTGGTGGCCGTGACGCACGATCGCTACTTCGCCGAGCGGGTCGGCTTCAGTCGGCACTGGAGCATCGACGGCGGATTGTTCGAGGAGACGGGCCCAGCCGCTCACCACTGCGCGAAGGTGTGAGCGGCGATGCATTCGAGGCCGAATCCCGTGGCCGGTGACCCGAGACCGGGGGCAGGGCCGGGGCCAGTTCGTTCAGGCCCCGGCCCTGCCCCCGGTCGCTCCGATCGCCGCAGAGCTCAGATCTTTCCGGTGCCCGCGCCGGCCGTGACCAGGCTGATCACGCTGCTGGTCGCGTCGAGGCTGTAGGAGTAGGGCGGGCTGGTGAAGCTGCCCGTCCGGGTGATGTCGTTGGTGCCGCCGCCGAAGTCGTTGCCGGACTGGTTGACGTACCCGTCCACGCTGCTCTCGCAGCAGGTCTCGATCGGGGTGCCGACGCTGCGGAAGACGTTGTTCTGCACGAGCATCTGCGCGTTCTCGCGGGAGTCCACGGCGGTGCTGCCGTTGCTGAAGTAGTTGTCGTACACGTGGCCGGTGCCGAAGCGCAGGCTCGGGGCGCGCGAACCGTAGTTCTGGAAGTAGTTGTGGTCGTAGGTCACCTTCAGGTGCCCGGTGTCCTGCGAGCTGTTGCTGTCGGAGTGGCCGACCAGCGAGACCTTGTAGTGGTCGTGGAAGTAGTTCCAGGACACGGTGACGAAGTCGCCGGCGTGGCTGATGTCGAGCAGCCCGTCGTAGTAGTCCTTGCCGTGGCTCACGTCGCTGAACAGCGTGTTGTGGTCGATCCAGAGGTGGTCGCTGGTCTCGATGTGGATGGCGTCCCCGTCGCCGCTGGCCGCGGTCACGGCGGAGATGTTCATGTTCTGCACGATGTCGTTGTGCACGCCCTTGAACTTCAGCCCGATCCCCTTGAGCCCGGAGCCCGATCCCACTCCGATGATCGACTTGTTCGAGGTGACGGTGACCTCGCCGGAACCGGTGAGCAGCCCGCTGACCTTGATGATCTCCGTGCTGCTGCTGGCCGCCGCGGTCTCCAGGGCGGACAGCGAGGTGACGGTGACCGTGCTGCCGCCCGCGCCGCCGGTGGTCGTGCCGCGCCCGTCGCCGCTGACGGACGCGTACCCGTGCACGACGGGGGTGGCGAGCGGCACGACACTCGGCGCGAGCGTCGAGACCGGGGCCGCGGAGGACATTCCCGCGGTCGCCGCGACCACCGCGGTGGCCAGCAGCGGGACCGCGAGCAGGCCGGCCGCGCGGATACGCCGCGTCCGGTGGGCTCGGCGGGGCGGGTTCGGGTGGCTCTGGTGCATCGGGGACTCCTTTGTCCGCATGCGGGTGGAGATATCGTTCATATACGTGAACTGATATCTCATATGCGAACGGACCCTAGGAGTGCCCGCGAGGGCCGTCAACGCGCGGCCTCGAAATGACATATGCGATATACGATCGTCCGGACGCGTCGTCGGACACGTATTCGCCCGGAAGTGTTCGGCGGCAGGTCGCGCCACCGTCCTCGATCAGGCCGATTTCGACTCAGACGGTTGACTCACTGGTAGTGACCACTCGACCGCACACGGTCGGACGGGCGAATCCGGGCAGGCTGAAAGTTTCGGGATCAGGCCTCGGCGGCGTCCTCGCGGGTGCGCTCGCGGATGAAGGCGGCGGCCTCCTCGCCGGTGCGCGGCGCGGGCACGTGCGCGCCGGCCGGGACCTCGCGGGCCAACAGGTCGGCCTGCACCTGCTGCAGATGGCTGATCTGCCCGGCGGCCGGGCTGACGCCGCCGGAGACCGGCACCACCACGCCGGCCAGCATGTCGTCCGTGCGCGGGGTGCTCAGCGTCAGGACACTGCCGACGTGCTCGGCCGCCGCGTCGCGTGCGGTGAGCGCGGCCAGGTTCCAGCGGGCCTCGATGGTCTTGAGGACCGAGGTGTGGTCCAGCGGGGTCGCGCCGTCCGGAACCCGGAACACCGTGCCCGGGGCGATCAGCGGGGAGACCAGCACCGTCGGCACCCGGGGGCCGAAGCGGGTGAAGTCGAACCCGAACTCACCCGCCGAGTTGTCCGGCGGGACCGCTCCGGAAGGCGGGGGCACGTGGTCGTAGCAGCCCCCGTGCTCGTCGTAGGTGATGATCAGCAGGGTGCTGTCCCAGACCGGGCTGCTGCGCAGCGCCGCGTACACGTCGTGGATCAGCTGCTCGCCGAGCGCCACGTTGTAGTTAGGGTGCTGGCTGTTGCCGGTGGTGCCCCAGGACGGCTCCAGGAACACGAAGTTCGCCAGCGAGCCGTTCGCGGCGTCCTTGCGGAAGTCGGAGAACAGCCCGAAGTTCGCGGCCGGGGCCCGGGTGATGTCCGGGAAGTTGTGCTTGGTCAGCGGTTGCGCGTCGTAGCCGTAGACCTTCCAGCCCACGCCCGCCGCCGTCAGCGAGCCGAAGATCGACGGCGAGGTGAAGGTCTTGGTCTTGTCGTCCATGTGCCCCTGGCTGGTCCCGGCCAGGGCGATGGCCCGGTTCGGCAGGGTCTCGGTCGGCGCCGAGCCGAACCAGTGGTCGCACACCGCGTAGCCGCGGGCCAGGGCGGAGAGCACCGGCAGGACCTCCGGGGTGAAGCAGCCCATGATGTCCTGCGGCTGCGTCCCGGCGACGATCGCCCAGTGCTCGCGGGTCTCCCAGCCGATCGTGTAGGCGAAGTTCGTCACGAAGCCCCGCATCGCCGGGGCCACCGGCGGGCTCGGCTGCGTGTTGGAGCCGAACAGCTGGCTGTTGGTGGCCATGTACCCCTCGCCGGGGTCCGCCCCGGGCATGAAGTACGCGTTCGGGGTGCCCGGCGTGATCGGGAAGACCGGCACCGGCTTGCCGTCCGCGCCGGGGTTCGACTCCGCCCCGGTCAGCCCCTCGAAGGGCGCGCCGCCGGGCGTGACGTTCCCGGTGTCATGGTAGAGGTAGCCGAGCATGTGGTCGAAGGACCGGTTCTCCAGCATCAGCACGACGATGTGGTCGATCGCCGCCAGGCCGGCGGGCTGCGTCACCTCCTCCGCGGCGGGGCTGGTGCGCTGCGGGCCGATCCCCGTGTTTCCCCCGGTGCCAGCGTCGTGCGTCATCTGAAGCCGCCTTCCCTCCCGTGCCGCCACTCGCCGAGCAGTGTCTCAGAGTCCTCGCAGCCACGAGGTGGAATCGGCCGACTTCACCTGGACGGGCGTACCGGGCGCCAGGCCAGCGGCGAGGACAGCACCATCGTCGAGGAGGGCTGTCCGTGGTCGGCCAGCCGGTCGATGAGCTCCTCGAACTCGGCCATCGACGCCACCGCCACGCGCAGCAGGCAGCAGGCGTCGCCGGTCAGCCGGTGCACCTCCAGGATCTCAGGACTCTGGGTTATCACGTCCGGATGCCGCAGCAGGCAGCGCGGACCGTAGCAGGCCATCCGGACCAGCGCCTCGACGGTGCGGCCGGCCCGCGCCGGGTCCACGTGCGCGTGGTAGCCGGTGATCACGCCCTGCTCCTCCAGCCGGCGCACCCGCTCGGCCACGGCCGGGGCGGACAGGTTGATCCGCCGGGCCAACTCGTTGTAGGACAGCCGGCCGTCCTGCTGCAGCTCGTCGAGCAACAGCCAGTCGGTCGCGTCCGGAAACTCAGATCGGACTGACACCTTGCAATCGTAAGGCCGATGGGGCCGTGGTGGCCTCGATGGCCATTCCGACTCCGGGTTCGCCGTAGTTTCATGGTCTGATGGCTGCGAACATGACCGCCGCGGAGCGGACCGCCCCGAACGAGTACGAGGACTACGCGGAGTTGCGCGCGCTGCTCACCCTGCAGCGCCCGCGCACCGACGCCCCGGCCGAGCTCTCGTTCATCGTGGTGACCCAGGTGATGGAGCTCTACTTCACGCTGCTGCGCCACGAGTGGGAGAGCGCCCGCGACAACCTCGCCGCACCGGACGCCGATGTGCGCGGCGTGATACGTACCCTGCGACGCGGGCACGGTGCGCAGGACGCGCTGATCGCCGGGTGGGACGCACTGCGTACCCTGACTCCGGCCGAGTTCGACGCCTTCCGGGAGTCCTTCGGCGTCGCCTCCGGCATCCAGTCGTATCAGTACCGGCACATCGAGTTCCTGCTCGGCGCCCGGCACCCGCGTGCGCTCGCCGTCCACGAGCAGACCCCGCACATCCACGATGAACTCGCAGCCCAGGCCGCCGCGCCCTCGCTCTACGACGCGACGCTGACGCTGTTGCGCCGCCGTGGATTCGACGTGCCGGACGCGCTCGCCCACCGCGACCACCGCAGCGAATACGTGGGCGACGATCGGGTGGTCGCGGTCTGGCGCGCCGTGTACGCCGACGCCCAGGGGGCGCGTAGCGAGCACGTAGATCTGGCCGATCTCGGCGACGCGCTGTTCGACACCGCCGAGCGGCATCTACGTTGGAAGCAGCGCCACCTGCTGTCGGTCTGGCGGTCGATGGGTGACAAGCCCGGCTCGGCGGGGACCTCCGGTGCACAGTGGCTGGAGCGCGGCGTGCATCGCAAGTACTTCCCCGATCTGTGGACCCTGCGCGACCAAGGATGGGCCTAGCCGATGAACTCTCCGCTGACCACGACTCCGACCGCGTCCGGCCCCGCGACCACCGACACTGTGACTACCGCCTACTACGTGTCCACGCTGGCCGACCAGGCCGCGCAACTCGACGCCGCCAGCCCGCTCGGGCACACCCGCGAACGCTTCCTGATCCCGCCCGGCACGGTCTACCTCGACGGCAATTCGCTCGGCGCGCTCCCGGCCGCGGTGCCCGCAGCCCTCGACGACGCGGTACGCCGACAGTGGGGCGAGCGCCTGATCTCCGCCTGGTTCGAGGAGGGCTGGTGGGAGGCTCCGCTGCGCGTCGGCGACCGGATCGGCGCGCTCATCGGGGCGGCACCAGGCCAGGTCGTCTGCGGCGACTCGACCTCGGTGCAACTGTTCAACACGCTGACGGCAGCGGCCCGGCTGCGGCCCGATCGCAGGCTGCTGCTGACCGACCCGGACAACTTCCCGACCGACGCGTATCTCGCCGACTCGGTCGCCAAGCTGCTCGGCCTCGACGTGCGCCGAGTGCCGGCGTCCGGCCTGGCCGCGGCTCTGGCCGAGTACGGCGAGCAGGTCGCCGTGGTCTCCTATCCGATCGTCGACTACCGCACCGGCGAGCGCTGGGATCTGCCGGGCCTGACCCAGGCCGCGCACGAGGCCGGGGCGGTGGCCCTCTGGGACCTGTGCCACGGCGCCGGCGCGATGCCGGTCGGCGTGGACGAAGCAGGGGTCGACTTCGCCGTCGGCTGCACGTACAAGTACCTGTCCGGCGGTCCCGGTTCGCCTGCCTACGTCTACGTTGCAGCGCGCCACCAGGATGTGGCCGAGCACCCGCTGACCGGCTGGCACGGCCATACCGATCCGTTCGCGATGCAGGGCACGTACACACCGGCCGGCAGCGTGGCCCGTGCCCGGATCGGCTGCCCGCCGATGCTCTCGCTGCTCGCGCTGGAGGCCGCGCTCACCGCCTTCGACGGCGTGGACCTGGCGGACCTGCGCACGGCCAGTCTCGACCTGACCGACTTCTTCATCAGGTGCTGCGAGGTATTGCTCGCCGGGCGCGGCTTCACGCTCGCCACTCCGCGTGAACCGGACCGCCGCGGCAGCCAGGTCGCGCTGCGCCACCCGGACGCCGAGCGGCTGGTGCCGGAACTGGCCGGGCGATCAGTGCTCTGCGACAAGCGGGAGCCGGACCTGCTGCGCTTCGGCTTCAACGCGCTCTACAACACCCACGCCGACGCGCTCGCCGCCGCCGTCGCGCTGCGCGAACTCGTGCCCGGCGCCGACTCCGCCGGACCGGGCCAGACCTCAGAGCTCTGAGGAACGGCCTTACGGCGTGAGCGCGTGCACCGAGAGCATGATGAACAGCGGCAGCGCCGCGAGGATCACCAGCGCCGCGCCGGCGAGCTGTTCGAACGTCCCGTAGGCGATGTTCGGCTCCTCGCTGGTGCGCACGTGCGGCGCCCGGCCCTCGGCCGCCATCACCTCGATCCGGTCGCCGACCCGGTAGCTGTCCTGCGGCGTGCGGGCGAGCATGATGATGTCGCGGCGCACGGCCCCCTCGAACTCGTACTCGACCACGATGCGGGCCGCGTCCGAGGGGAAGGACTGCCCGGCCTGGTGCTGCGGTATCGCCTCCACCACCTGCGCGGTGACGTGTGATCCACAGGACAGCAGCCGCCGCGACCGGGCGAACTGCAGCGCGCACAGCCGTGCCCCCGCTGCGGCGCACGCGACGCTGAGTGCGATAGCTATGCCAAACGCGACGACATGACCGGCCGCCACGACCCGCCTCCTGGCGCGTGAAAACCTCTTGGTGATGTCTTGTCACGGTAGCGCGACATACCGCTGCCCGCACGTGGTCCGAATGTGCGAACAGTGAACATTCCGGAGGCTGGGGGAGCGCGCCGAACGGGGGGCGCCGCGGTCAGCCGTGGAAAGCTACGGCAGCTGCCAGTCGATCGGCTCGGCGCCCTGCTTGACCAGGAGTTCGTTGGCCCGGCTGAACGGCCGCGAGCCGAAGAAGCCGCGGTCCGCGGACATCGGGCTCGGGTGGGCCGACTCGATGCACGGCACCGCCGAGCCGAGCAGCGGCTTGAGGTCGCGCGCGTCCCGGCCCCAGAGGATCGCCACCAACGGGGTGCCGCGCTGGGCGAGCGCGGTGATCGCCTGCGCGGTCACCGCCTCCCAGCCCTTGCCACGGTGCGCCCCCGGCTTGCCGGGCGCGGTGGTCAGTGCCCGGTTGAGCAGCAGCACGCCGCGCTCGGTCCAGGGCGACAGGTCTCCGGTGGACGGGGCGGGCAGCCCGAGGTCCTGGCCGTACTCCCGGAAGATGTTGATCAGGCTGGCCGGGATCGGCCGCACCTGCGGGGCCACCGAGAAGCTCAGCCCCACCGCGTGCCCGGGGGTCGGATAGGGGTCCTGGCCCATGATCAGGACCCGGACGGACTCGAAGGGCTGCTGAAAGGCCCGCAGCACGTTCGACCCGGCCGGCAGGTAGGTCCGGCCCGCCGTCACCTCGGTCCGCAGGAAATCGCCCATCGCGGCGATCTGGGCGGCTACCGGTTCGAGGGCCTTCGCCCAACCGGCTTCTACGACTTCGTTCAGTGGGCGTGCGGCCATGGCGCATCACTGTACCCGGATCGCGCACGGCCGAGGCCCGGATCCGGGCTGTTGGCCGGATCCGGGCCTCGGGTGGTGCCGGTACTGGTGTACATGTGTCCTGATGTGCTCGTGCGCGCGTTCCGCGCACGCTGTGTCACGTGGACGGCGCTGCATCACTTGGACGGAACCGCGTCACTCGGACGGCGTTGCGTCCTGCGGCTCCTCGGCGGCGAGGATCTTGTACAGCGCCTGGCGGGCCTTGGTGAGCACCGCCCGGGCCTCCTCGCGCTGTGCGGTACTGCCGACCTGGGCCACCTGCTTGTAGGCCATGGCCAGCTGGCCGATCAGCTCGCGGTCCTTGATGAACTCCTCGAACCGGGCGCCGGGGCCGCCGATCGCGTCCTGCCAGATCCGGGCCAGGTGCTCGGCGTTCTGCTCGGCGTGCTCGCGGCCCGCCGCGGTGAGGGTGAACAGCTTGCGCCCGCCCTCGCCGACCGGCTCGATCAGGCCCTCGTCCTCGAGCTGGGCCAGCGCCGGGTAGACGGAGCCGGAACTGGCCCGCCACACCCCGTCGGTGCGCTGCTCGATCTCCTGGATGATCTGGTAGCCGTTGCGCGGCTCCTCGGCGAGCAGCGCGACGATCGCCGCGCGTACGTCGCCGCGTCCGGCCCGGCCGCGCCCGCGCCGGGGTCCGTGCGGACCGCCGAAGCCGGGGGCGCCCCAGAACTCGGGGCCGGGCCCGCCGAAGCCGAACGGACCGCCGGGTCCGCCCGGGCCGAAGGGCCCGCCGTGCCGGCCACGTCCGCGGCCGCGGTGCTCATGTGGCTCGTCGTGCTCTGTGTGCTCGCCGCGCTCCCAACGGGCGCGGCGCTCTTCGCGGCCGCCCTGGTCCACCGGGGCGTGCTTGTCACGCCGACGGCGGTCCCGGAACGGGCCGTCCATGGGGAAAGAATAGGCAGTCATAGCTATCTCCTTAGTAGTCGGGCGACTTACCCGATGCATCAACGATATATCGCTAACTATCGGAACGCAAGTGTTCTACCCGGAGTCGGGCGGCTGCCGCGGTACTAAGCTGGTCCGGGTGATCACGCCCGAGCCGAAGCCGCAGGCCGCGCCGCACATACGCACGTTCCACCCGCGCCGCGGCCGGATGGGCGCGGTCCGCGCGGACGCCCTCGCCCGGCTCTGGCCGGAGCGCGGCTACGACATCGACCCGCACGGCGAGGCCCCCGGCGGCGTCCCCGGTGCCTTCGTTCCGGCCCCTTTCGACCCGGCCGCCCTCTTCGGCCGGTCCGCCCCGCTGGTCCTGGAGATCGGCTGCGGCATGGGCGAGGCCACCGCCGCCATGGCCGCCGCCGATCCGGACCGGGACTACCTCGGCGTGGACGTGCACACCCCGGGCCTGGCCAACCTGCTGGCCCTGGCCGAGCGCGACGGCCTGCGGAACCTGCGGGCGGCCCGCGGCGACGCGGTCGAACTGCTCAGGGACCTGATGAAGCCCGGCTCGCTCGACGCGGTGCACGTCTTCTTCCCCGATCCGTGGCCCAAGGCGAAGCACCACAAGCGGCGGATCGTGCGCCCGGACGTGGTGGCTCTGATCCGCGAGCGGCTGGTCCCCGGCGGCCTGCTGCGCTGCGCGACCGACTGGGCGCCTTACGCCGAGCAGATGCTGGAGGTGCTGAGCGCGGATCCCGGGCTGCGCGCCGTGCATGTCGGCTACGCCCCACGTCCGGCGCAGCGGCCGGTGACCAAGTTCGAGCGCCGAGCGCTCACCGCCGGGCGCCAGGTCTTCGATCTCGAGTACGTACGGGCGTAGCGCCGGGGGTTCTGTCGCCGCCGACCGGGTACTCGGCTGCGAACGGAGCCCGGGCCACGGGCTCCGAGATTTGATCGGAGGTCGACTGTCGTGGGCGCGGATCGTGCCGACACGGGTTTGGCTCAGCGGTTGACGAAAGTCGCCCGCTCGCTGCAGGAACAGGGTTCGGTAGAACGTACCCTGCGCGTCATCGTGGATACGGCCTCTGATTTCGTCGACGGCGCGGGCCACGCGGGGATCACCGCCCTGCGCGACAACCACACTCTGGACAGCCCGGCCTACACCGACGAACTCGTCCTGCACCTCGACCGGGTCCAGAGCGAGGTGGGCGAGGGGCCGTGCATGACGGCCGCGGGAGGCAACGAGGTCCTGCGCATCGACGACATGGCGACCGATGGGCGGTGGCCCCGGTTCGCCGAGCGCGCCGCCGGACTGGGCGTGGGCAGCATGATCGCTTGCGGGCTGCGCGCGGATGGATACCCGCGCAAGGCCGCACTCAACCTGCACGCGCCGGGACCGGGCGCGTTCGACCGGACCACCGCCGACGTCGCCTCCCTCTACGCCGAGCACGCGTCGCTCGCACTCGGCAACGCCGCCGCGATCGAGTCCCTGCGCGGGGCGATGGGCCGTCGCCAGACGATCGGCGAGGCGACCGGCATCCTGATGGAGCGTCACCGGGTCGGCTCGCGTGAGGCGTTCAGCCTGCTGGCCGGCGCCTCGCAGCGGCTGAACGTCAAGGTGAACGCGATCGCCGAGCACGTCGTGCTCAGCGGACAGGACCCGCGCACCATCACTGCCGCGGACCTGCCGCGAGCTCGCTGAGTGCAGTCCCCGGATCGGTCGGTGTCGGTTGCCGGTCCGATCAGCTGGAACCGGGCGGCGGCAACACGCACCACACGTCCTTGCCGCCGCGCGGATCCGGCGTCACGCCCCAGGACTGCGCCGCACGCGCGACCAGGGCCAGGCCAACTCCGCCGGCGCCGATCTCGCGTTCCTGCGGCGACACGATCGCCGGCGTTCCGCCGCCCCAGTCGTGCACGCGCAGCCGCAGCTGTCCGCGGTCGAACTGCAACTCCACCTCGATATCGCTACCGGAGTGCATGACGGCGTTGGTCACTAATTCGCTGATCACCAGCTGGCCGGTCTCGACGAACTGCTCAACGTGCCAGTCGGCGCAGACCCGCAGCAGGAAATCGCGGGCGCGGCGGGGCGCGGTGGCCTCTGGGGCGAGCCGCACCCGCCTCACCTGGCCCTGCGAAGGGAGTCTGGTCACCGTAGCTCTCCTGAACACCCCCCCGGTCGTGCACCCGAACAGCTCCCGGGTGCCCGACCGGCAGGCGCGCAAACGCGCCGCGGGGTCAGGAGCGGACCAGTTCCGACTCCCGGCCGATCGAGCGCAGGGTCGCGGACGCGTTCGCGTGGTCGCGGAAGAGGTGGAGGCGGGTTTCGCCGATGTGTTCGCGTTGGGTGTGGTCTTGGATGCCGAGTCCTTCGTGGGGGGCGAGGCACAGGACGCCGACTTTGCCGGCGTGGGTGTTGAGTTGGACGGAGCGGGTGGCCTCGGCGACGTCCTCAAGGGGGTGGACGCGGGAGAGGGCGGGGACGATGAGGCCGAGTTCGAGTAGGCGGTTGGCTTCGGTGGATTCTTGGTAGTTGGCGCCGTGGCTGCCGATGATGCGCTTGAGTTTCATCCAGAGGTAGCGGTTGTCGTAGTGGTGGGCGTAGCCGGTGCTGGAGCCGCAGGTGACCACGGTGCCGCCGCGTCGGGCGACGAACACCGAGGCACCGAAGGTCTGACGACC
>Ga0307507_10000080_pt1 | contig 148217 bp, 74 predicted proteins | sample 7_EM_MG_FD_207223 | JGI IMG/M metagenome (GOLD analysis project Ga0307507, IMG submission 207223) | Populus trichocarpa ectomycorrhiza microbial communities from riparian zone in the Pacific Northwest, United States - 7_EM | ecosystem: Host-associated > Plants > Roots > Unclassified | place... | reverse complement strand
AAAAGGCGGGGAGACGGATCACGGGGTTTTCTCAAATAGAGTTTTCTCCCCACATGTATATAAGGAGTAGTCCGCGTGGGCCCAACAGGGATCCGAATCGGACGTTAAGCAATGAATAATAATAATACTAATATCCTCTAATCTTTTTAAAGAATAATAAAAGGCACTTTATAACCAAAATTAAGGGAATAGCTAACTAGATTACTTAGGTAATAGCAATTATATACCTAGGCTTACGCCTCACTATTATTAAGGTATTATATTAGTAAAGAGTACCAATTCAGGTTTTAAGTTAGTATAATTTATAGCCTTTAAAACCTTTTATAACAAAGAGTAGTAAGACCCTTAGTATATGCCGGCCTTAAGCCATAATAGAGCAGCGCCTGGCAGGCTTTCTAATTAGGCCAACTTAGGATAGGCTATAAAAGGGGCTCTTGATTATTTATATAGCACATAGGTAGTTATAATACATTTTTTACTTTATATCTACTAAATAAGTTTTCGCTATAGCTATACCTAAAAAACACAATTATATAACCTATATCTTTATAAACTCTTCTACTACTTCGTGTTTCGGCATCGCTTCCTAAAGCTGCTTAATTTATTATTACAACTTAGTAATACATAGAAGGTCCATTTATACTACAGCTATAGCATTCTTAGAATAGCTTTATCTTTCAATTATCTAGCCTATAGAATGTTGTTTACGCTATATATATACATTCCTATTCGCTCTTAATATGCATAGATCTATACCATAACCCTACTTAACCCCACTAGCTATTCTTATAGCTTCTATACTTACTATCTCTATGTCTAGTATAACTCATTCTTACAGCAGTCTGGCCCAAACAATACAATAACCAAAGATAAGAGCGTGCTTTATATATATAGCTTAACATAGTAAATCTAGCAAGTTATACCCTATCTTAATATATAACAAGCGATAAAATAATAGGTTTAACAAAAAATACTTCTAATCTAGCGGACCTAGTAACATCTACTCTTTAATTAAGTCAATCGCTACACCTTATAGCCAGAGGCCTTCTAAGCCAAAGCCCTATACCTAAACTTATAGAACTACTTAAAGCCCTCAACATGGCATTGGAAAAGCTTGCCCAGATATTAACTATAATAAATACCAAATTTACAGCACTAGAGCTCCCTCTGCGAAGTTACAGTAAATATTATAAAGGGCTTAATAAGCAGATTAGTTAGGCAGCTCAATTAGGTACTTATAACTAGGCTATATTTAAGTATATAGGCCAGGATATCTTTGGCTTTATATATACTTTAAAAATATACACATCTACCATCGTGATAAAGATAATAGACGTTACGTTATATATTAAAGGCGTATTTATATAAACTAGAGCTAACACTAGTACAGGTCTATAGGCAATATTATATTTACTAGAGAATGCCTTAAGGAATATAAAGAGCTTATTAAAGACACTCAGTCCGCCATCCTTAAGGAACTAGAAAGCAAGGTTTATTAATTAGGCAAAATAAAATAGTAGCTTAGTAAATTAATTTTTCTATTGCACCATAGGTTAATGCATAGTCATTTATTAAACTAGTCTAGGCTATCTATTAGTAGCTACTGCTGGCATATATTTTCTTAATATGGCTATAGGGGCTATTTGCCTGGGGTAGAATACTAGCACTATTAATACCGAAAATTTTTAGTACTATATTAACCACTATTCTGTTCTTGACCTAATCTTATTATCCGCGTATATACACTATACTTAACATTTCTTAAGATAGTCTTTCTCTAAATTTCTCAACATTTAAGTCAAGTAAAGTAATAGAAGAGGCGTTAGTAATAGAGTCTATCTCAAAAGAGTTAACTATAGATAATTGCGACAATGGGTTAGGTCTAGGGCGGACTTATTAATAGAAGTTTAAAGAGCGATATATTCGTTTAAGATAAGATTAAGGGGAAATTTAATATATAGGTTCTTTAAAGTTCTCTAAAGATAATGGGGTGGCATTGACCTAGGCGCGGACATGGTCCATAATAGTAATGGTAATAATAAGGAAGTGAGTTAGAAGGGCTTAAATCACATAACCTTAATATTATATTTAATTAAAGTCAAAATCGCATTAAATGCAACAAGATAGCATATAAAAGTCAAGCGTTAATTTATTTCCTACTGCTAATAAGGTATAAACACCAGTTAGCATACCCTACAGCAATAAGGCAACTGCGCCCATAGGAAAATAAAAAACCACTAAATATGCGACCTAAGGGATCGTGGACACTTTATTAATATAACAGACTCCGTAATAAAGACGAATATAAAGGAGGGTGGTATTCGCGTCACTAGGCTTCGCTTATAGCAGGTCCCTTATTTAAACTAGCCGCTTTACAAAGGGTGCGCTACGCATTTAGGGATTGCAAAACAATTTTTCTACTTAAAGTTCTCTTATAAAGATCCTTATGTGGTCCTAGCTGGCATTTGCCCCGCTATTAGAAACTCTTTGTATCTACCCCACTAACCTTCACCTCTGCATGCTATTCTGTAGCAAAAAGCGCGTTTAAACACCAACTTCTCTCTTTATTCGCGTTAAAAATTAAACGCCTCTTAAATAAGGGTGTGGCCAGAGCGGGTCAGCACCCTCCCTACTAGCGCCAGCATAATGTTAAAGTAAATTCATATAGCATCGGAACCCTTAATAAAGGGCAAGACAATTTTCAAGTTACTTGCAAAAGGGATTAGTAGACATGTTTTTTAAGCTCTAATTTAAAAAGCTTCTTTAAAGGAAAAGGGTAGTGATTGGAAAACTATTCTAGTAAGTACAGGCATAAAGCAGGTGCTAAGAAAGTACCAATAGTAGATATATAAAAATGAAAATAACTTTAACGCTATAAAGAAGAAGCTGTTTCCATATAAAGAGCCCTATAAACCTAGCATACTGGACAAGTTCCCATATAATAGATCCTACAGGCTTAAAAAACTAGAGAAATTCCCATAAAAGAAGCCCAACAAATTTGGTAATAAGTAGAAGTCCTATTATACTTCCTCCTAACCCTTTCCCACCACACTAGTAGAGGTACACAATCCTACTTAGCAGATTACAATAGATGGAATAAGCGCTAAAGAGTATACACTAAATATCACTCTTTAACTCTTTAATATATAAATCTATAAGCCCACTAACCTTAAACACGACTGGTACTTGCTTAAGATATAAGTATTTAAGCTTAGAAAGAAACTTATAGAGTTTAGGGTTATTATTATATATTAATTGTCCTTTATCGGTAATACGGTAAATAAAATCTTCTGCCCATATTAAGAGACTTGAGAAATTATCGTAAATTATATAGAGCTCGGAAGAGGTTAAGCTAAGAGAGATAAAAGCACGGGTTTTAGAATATAGATAGACCACTAGGCGTTCTATAGGCGTTCTATAATTTCTTGTTAAATTTCTACTTTATTCTTCTATATAGCATTGCACTTATAGAGTCTTGCCTACTAAATTACGCCAAATCCCAAGTTCTCCATTATTACTCAATAATCCATTATTATCACTCCGGCTCGGTTTATTAATGTTAGTAATATTGATTCGCCCTTCTACTAGGTCACTCTAGCGCAATCTATTAATAGGGTGGCCAGAAGTCCGCAGCTTATCACTATTATTCAAAACTACCATCTCTTTATTACTATCTTTATCACTATCCTCTTTCTATCCTTAATTACAAGGTGTAAAATATATAACGCCAGGGTGGTATATACAGATTATCTCCTAAGCTCTTCCTACAGACCTACGAGAATTATTAGCAATCTAATTTAGGTTTATCTAAGGCATATATATAATAGGACTTATTTAACAAGTATAGAAAAGAACTATATTTTAGTAAGGCTTAGTATCTAGGGAAAAGCTAGCTTAATCTAAAGACATTTGGAGGCAAGGTAAATACCACCTTTATAACATTTCCTCCACTGCTTAGCTAAGCTAAGACCAAGTTTAGAAAGGGAGATTAAGATTGCCTAAATAAGGCGAAGTATATTAGCGGCCCCTTCACCCTAAAGCTGGCGCATAATATCCGTTGGCTATAATTACTCCTTACTTGGTATGCTATCTGTGCCTAAAAGCGTAGGCTGCTAAACTAAATCTAATAGTAGCTGTTCAAATTAAAGGAGGAATTGCTAGGGGTAGTTATTAGCTAAGCTGTTACTAAATATAAATACCTAACTAAAATATATTATATTAGTGCGGAAGAATTAACGCACCAGTCTCTAGCTTTGTAAGCAGTGCTTAGCTGTTATTGCTTATTAGATTATAAGTAGTCTCAATACTCTAGCTCTTATTAGCATTAATATAAAGAAGCTTATATAAACACCGCACACTTTAACGGCTGGAGAAGTTTGCATAAATTTGTTAACTAGGATTGTATAAGTTACTCTAAGATTAATATTTCTGCCTAAATCTATATAACGTAGGTAAAAGCAATGCCGCCTTCTAAGCGCTGTACTATGGTTTCTAAGGCATACAGTATAAGTAAGGAGTTAGGAGATAAAGCTGCGGCGTATTTAGCCACCTCTAACATAACTAAGAAGAAGTTTAGGAATACAGTTCCCACTCTATCTGGAACTAGATAAGGGCTTCTATATACTAGTGTTTAGGGGTAGCCCTAACAGTTAATCATCGTTTAAAGTTAGTAATCTGGTCAAGCTAAGTTTTACGCTCAGAATTAAATAGGGGATTCATTTAATATTATAAGAAGAGGCTTAGATACTAGATGCTAGTAGAGGTATTAGCCCCCTAAATACCCAAAAGCCATAGGCAGTAAAGAGATTATCCTACAACTATTAATATGACTTAGTGTTGCGGCGAAGCAGCTTACATAATTTAATATTTTTAGATTAGAGCTATGCTTCTAGTATTAGTCCTACAAGGGCATAAAGGGCGCTATTACGCAGTTTTTTTTGCTCTATAGCACTTACAATTCCTAATTCTTTTATACTGGCCCTAAGCTCTTACCAGCTATGCTTTCTCCAGTTAAGGACCACTCATAGCTATCCAATTCTAGACAGGTAGGAATACCATCTTTACCTACCTAAATATCCAGAATGGAAATTTCGTATCCCCATAACACCTAAGAGCATAAGGATGTGTATATCTTAGAAACAGACTATACAGAAAGCCATAGTAAGGCCAGCCCTATATTTTAAGTTTGGCTTATTAATCTTCTTACCTAATAATAGGCTCGTCTAACCCCGCGAATATAGTCGCTAGTATTAAGCACGTTTCTCTAATACCTCCTAGTAAGATAGCTAGATAATTATAGATCTTTTAATTACACTAATAGCTAAGCAGGTAATAATAAAGCCCACTTTATAGATATTTCTAATAACAGCTTAGATTATAAAAGCGAAGACAAACAGCCTACTAGATTCCTAAGAAGACCAAACTAAATTTTAGAAGGCATAGTTGAAAACAGTGCACTTAAATACTAGGTGGAGTGGAAGCCTAGGCTAATAAGCATTAGAGCTATAGAGAGAAATAAGAATTTAAGGTATTGCTTAGTTCACATTATAGATGGAGTGGCAGTTTTATGCTGGAAGCCTACTAAAGAGCCTATAACCAACCTAATGTCCTATAAACTTCAATCTTATTATAAAAAGAACCTTAGTAAGTTCATTAAGCATATTATAAGGTTCCAAGAGCTTAGAGAGGCGCTTAAGAAGAAAGACAAAAAAACACTTATAGCTTTGGTAGATAAGAGTAGAATATAGAAGGGACTTAAATTAACCCCATAAAACGCCATTAATAAAAGTAGCAAAAAAGAGATTAATGGCAAATCTTCAAAAGTGAAAGAGAAGCAGAGATTACCCCTAAATATATAGCATGTGGTGGGCTTAGGCCTAAATAATTTAGGAACAGAACTTTCTCCTATAGTACTTTAACAGTTTCTAAACAATCGCTAAGTATTTCTAGTTACTATTAAGCAATTTGATTATTTCCTATATATAACACGTTTTAGTCTTATCTATTCTACTATTTCTTAGGAATATCCTAATATAAACAAAAATAGCCAGAGGTTCTAAGGGCTCTTAAGCAAGGCTTATAAAGTAGAATAACGCATGCTATATATGCCATATAACTATAGGGAAGAGTTTATCAAAAGGCGGAATATTAGATAGTTGGACAAAGGTTAAGCTTAGGTCTACATCCTTACTACTAGTAAATTCCGCCTACCAAGACCACCTAGACTAAACAAGGTCTCCAAACTAGGTTAGGCATACTTATTCTTAAATATAAAAATTAAAAGCACTTAATAAAGGTTATAGGCTTTTATAGCAGAAGCAGTTATTCTAGTATATTTAATAGTACTACCTAAAATAATAACTTTCTTGCCAATACTTTCTAAAACATTTAAGTTAGGACTAGGACTAGATAGTTAGTATAAGCTCTATTAATTTCCTTACATTAGTACTATTTATATTGTCTTGTCTGCTGTAATAGATAAGCAAACACACCCACTTACTTATAACGGATTTTAACTATGGTCCCTTAAGCTAGCTAGTCTATAGAGAGTGCGCCACGCGTTTACAGATCGCAAAACAAATTTTCTACACTAAGTTTTTTTATGGAGATCCCATCTAGTACTAGCTAGCATTTGCCCCGCTATTAGAAACTCTTAGCATCCACCCCATATACCATCCTGTGGCGAAAGTGCGTTTAAACACTAACCTCTCCCTTTATTCACGTTTAAAAATTAAACGCCTTTTAAACAAGGGTATGGCTGGAGTAGGTCAGCCGCCCTCCCTGCTAGCGCTAGCAAACTATAGAGAGCTTTAGGCAAATTCTTGCGCTAAAAGTACCGCTACCTCTCCTGCCTAAATAGCAAAGGGAAAGATTAAACGCGGTTTAGCTAAACGTTTCTTCTAGCCACATAGAAGACCACTTGGACTTAGCAACTATAGATTCAGCGCCTGCATTCTCAGCCTCATTAAGCTAAAAATGGACCACTACACTTTCTATATTATAAGAGCGGCCCTATAGCCTCCATATAGAAAGCGGCAGAAGAATAAGACGTTTCTATTAGTCCTATAGACTCTAGTCAGCAATCCCATTATTTGTTATTAAGCGCTACTTAGACTTAAACATTTCCGCAACCCATCCTTTGCGCTTATAAGATTTCACTTAAGGTTTGGCGCCTATAGATCTGCCATTATGGCCAAAACCTGCCTCTAATCTACAGATTACACAGTAGGATAGGTTTCTGCCCTCCCAATCAAACTAGCTATAATAGTAGAAATGCTAGACAAAAAGCATAAAGAACCCCCTTAAGACGCCTAAGATACAAACTTATATACTCTCAGTTGTATTAGCAAGCACAACGTTGTTATAGGGTGTCTTCCGGTAGGCCAAGTAGGCCCAAGCTCTGCTACCGCAGTTACAATATAGATAAAATCTAAGTTTACCTCTATTCAATTTGCCCTTATAGTTGGCATCGGCGGTAGAGTCCCAAGTAATAAGAATGACGTTTGGCTTAGAGATATAGTAATCAGTCAGCCACATATGCAATATAAAGGAGTGGTTCAATATAACTTTAGAAAGAGCACTCCTAACGGATTCGTACGGACAGGTTCCCTTAATACGCCGCCTACTATCCTCCTAAAAGCGCTTGCAAGGCTATAGGCTAATTATATAAGAGGTAGGAGTAGGCTAGAGAAATATTTATCTACCTTTAAGCACCTACCAAATTTTAGCCGCTAAAACACTAGAACTAACCTTCTATTTCACTAAAGCTATAATTATACTAGAGGGCCTACCTGTAATAGATATAATAAGGTCAGACTTATAGAACGGACCACACGTATAAATCAAAAGGTTTTCGTTTACTATAGTATAATCACTTCTGGTAACTAGGTTATAAAGGATACTATTATAAGAGATACTATAAGCAAGGAACTCGGCAGGGTACTATATTTTAAAATAAAAGCAGCGGGACTAATAAACGACTTTCTATGTCTTGTTATTTAGGGTGTCTATAACTATGCAGAGTCTTATAAATATAAGACGTGGCAACCTTATACGGCGGTAACGGCAGCTATATATGCCAAAGAAATCCTATTAGTTATACCAGTAGGTAAAGTAACTACTATACGCCCCACAGATAAAGCCACAGGAGGTCGTTCTACTTATATATAAACTAATACAGTAACAACTCCAAAGTTAGGGCAAGTAGAAGTGCTGGTTATAAAAACCAGCATAGATTTACCAACAACTTATTTAGCTATTATAGCCTTAATAATATAGTTAATTTCAGCCGATACCAATAATAATTATAGCCCCAACTATAACCAGCCTAATCCTCAGTTAAATAGCCAAGACTAGCTTTTATACTTACTATTAACAATCCCAAAATCTACTTATATAGAAATCCGCTACCGCATCTAAAGCTTTTAAGGCTCTATTATACGCCAATATTCTATCCTAATAAGCGCGATCTTGATTATGCTTAAGTCATCTATAACTCCAATTTAGATACAAAACAGCGCTCTATAGGTATGTCAGTCTTATAGGCTAACAGTTTAAGTTTTTATGCACTTATATAGCTCTTCAGTTATATTCTTTTATAATAATCATATGGAAGGCGAGGACTCCTTATAAGCAGGATAGCCGGCTCTAAGTTATATCTGTTATCATAGCTATTAGACTATATAGTAGCGTAAAAAGGAAAGTATAAATTTAATCAGGGCCCAATACTAGCAATTTAATAGAGAATCAGACAGGTAGGTCGCAAAGTATCTATATAACACAAGGACCAAATCCAGGTAGACTCTCAGCGGATACCATTTTGGTTTTACTTAGTTATTATATAGTCGACTAACAGATCTATCTACCATACAATTAGAAGTCGGCCGATCTAATAAATCCAAGTTTCACCACTAGTCCTAATTAAGAGCTCTACTAACTATATTCAGCCTAGCTACTACACAAGACCAACCCCAGCTAGTGGCACATGCGGGAGGATTTCAATCGTTTGCTACTTATACACCACCTCATCAATTCCAGTGGTTAGCGCTTTTATTAAGCCACTAACTAACCCAAATTTAGTACATTCTGTCTTAGCAGCTAAATATTAAAAAGAGACTACCGAACCTTACCTAATAGTCAATTTAAAGCTTTTTAACGCCTCTGCCAGCCGCATTGTAATTAGGTATATTAGTAAACTCCATACGGCAAGGAACCTAACTCAGAAAGTCTCTACTAATTAACAATACGTCTTCTAGTTTCCTACCCCTCTAAGCTGCCAACGCGTTATTTATAACAATCCTCAACTTCCTTAAGCCTCTATTACGACTTCCCTTAAGCCTCTATTACGACCTTTGCCTTATTATTCTATTCTAGCATCTAAATAACCTTTTTAGTAGTAACAAAGTTAAAAAATAGCTTGCTTTTATCCCAGGTAACTTCATAGAAGTTAGAAATAGGCCCTTAAATATATTAATTACTATTAAGACGGATATTAACAGCGGTAGTTACAGATAAGGTTTCTAAGTTTAGATAAATATTAAGTCTTAGCATAATTATAAGGAACTTAAAGTAGCTCTGCAGATTTAAGTATAAAGATATTTATCTGCGCCCATTATAAGTCAATACCATCTTTACCACATTTTATACTAAATTTGTATATTCTTATAACAAGTTCTAACTAAAATCTTTTAGATTCTATCCTTAAAGGTATCCACTATGCCTTCTCCTAGGTACAATCCTTCCTATATAGAAGGAACTCCAGAACCTACTTTACCTAATCCTCCTAGAGCTCTACTACGCCTTCCTAGCTTTAGAAGCTTCTTTGGCTTATTTGCTTCTTCTTTACCTAATAATACAACTATACCAAATACTCCTTTTGCTCGCTCTACTGTATCTAGTTCTTTTACTCCAATGCCTACCACCCTAAACTGTTACATTCGCCAAGCAATTGCTCGTCTTAATAAACAGGAAAGATATAAGGAATAGGAGTGGAAGGAGCGAGCTATAAAATATATTTAACGTCACCAACGGCTTTAGGAAAGTAACGCTTAAGCGCTTGTTCCTTACTCCCTAAAATACACAATTAAAGGCCTCTATTGCTACCTTTAAGAACCTACCTCTTATATTGCTGTATTGGTTAAGCAACCATATTCTACTATCTACCAAATTGTTAATAAAGCGCAGACCCTAACACATAGTGGCTATCACAATGCTCTTATATACGGCTCGCCAATTTGGTATCAACTAGTTAATTTCCTAGAGTTAAATACTTAGGCGCGTCGCCTTACCTATTTAGAGCTTTCCTTCTACACAGAGGTCCCTTATTCCAACTCTATAGTCGCCCAATATCTTAAGAAGGAAGGCTTTTAACGCTGCGTTGCTTATGCAAAGCCCTGGCTTACTACAGCTTACCATTACACTCGGTTAGCGTTTATATTGGCTTACCATCACTTCCAAAAAGAGGATTAATGGAGAGTTATATAGACAGATAAGGTAGCTATGCATCGTAGTAGGCACTAGCAGCTCTATATCATTAGAAGACCTAGTAAATGATTTTATTCTAACTACCTCTATCCTAAGTTTACTAATATACCTTATACAATAGTATAGGCTGCATTCTACGGTGCAGAAAAAGGGCCTCTACTATTTTGGAATAAGGAAGAATAGGGCAATATTACGGCACAGGGCTTCCTAGATTATATATATCCAAAGCTTAAAGAATTCTATAACTTCTACAATGCTAAGTATGGTATATATTTCCCTAATCCCAAATTTAGAAGTACCCTAACAATTATATAAATAGACGGAGCTCCCTGTTATAAAGCTCGTATTACCATCACTAGGTTCCAGGAAGACAATATTAAGTTACTTTAATAGCCAGCAAACAGCCCGGATCTTAACCCAATTAAGGTTATTTAGAATTTAATAAAGACTTAACTAGCTAAGCGGATGCCTTACCTATTAACAAAAGAAGTAATACAAGCAGCCATTAAATCTAAATAGGAGAATCTAGAGGCCTGCGACTTTAAGAATCTAGTTGCTTCTATACCTATATATCTTAAGGCAGTAATTAAAGCAGAAGGAGGACCTACCAAGTAGTAAAAGACAGTAGAAAGCTTAGAGGACAATCAAAAGCTTAAAGGACAATTAGAAGCTTAAAGGAGACATCTAAACACTTATTTAATTGCTAAGCGTTGATTTTAACACTTATTTAGCTATTATAACTTTAGAAATATTTATATATAGGCAATCTACTATACAATCATTGGTTTTAAAAAGCTTCATAAATTTTTAATATTAAGGTCTTTTAAAGCTCGCTACTAAGACAGGGAAACATATACTAATCTATATAAGGATTTCCGCCCAAGAGGCGTCACTAGTAAGGCGCTAACCACCGGAATTAACAAGGTGGTGTAGTTTATTATCAGTTATATAGGTCCAGGACTTCCATCCCATATCTATAGCGGCCGTGGCTTAACAACTATAAAACATCACTAGACTTAGCTACGCCTAGTACACATCTTAAGAGCTCTATTTCTCCCTTGTCTCTCACTATCTATAAGCCAGGTTAGAGATTTCCTCACTTCTGCTCTTACTCTTATAACACTTAATATCTTAGCCCTTAAGGCTAGCATAGATCCGTCAATATAAAAAAGCAACGCCTTTACATTAAAGATTACACTATTGGCTTAGTTTATACATACTCTATTAAACTTAGCGTAGCAATAGAAACGCTAAACAAAGAGCATAACAATCCACATCACCGTAACAATAATAGCAACTTATACACCTTCGGTTCCATCGCTAGGCATAATATTATAATTACTTATCTGCCTGTGGGCCAGCCAGGTAACAGCTTAGCAGCAGTAGTCACTATACAAATAACATTAAAATTTAAGTTACTGCGGTTCAGACTCCTTCTGGGTATCAGTAAAGGAGTTCCCAGCAATGAAGCAGATATACAGCTTGGCGATATAGTCATCAGCCAGCCAAAGGGCGAGTTTGGAGGTGTTGTCTAGTACGATTTTAGAACAACCAAAGCTGGTAGGCGGTTCCGCCGGACTGGATTTCTTAATATACCGCCCACTATTCTCCTAAACACTCTATTAGGTCTACAGGCCAAGCATACAAAAGGTAATAACTAGATCCCAAAGTATTTTAGAGCAATTACCTTTTTAGACACGTTTTAGCGCAATTAAGCTAGGCCTAATCTTTTGTTTAAACCAAGCTACGCCTATATTAGCAGCCCAACCTACAACAGATGCGACTTAGCTAAAGTCATTATTTAGGTCCCCCGTAGAGGCTCCAAAATCAATATCTACTATAGGACAATAGCTTCTGGCAGCTAAGTTATAAGGGATAGGACAATTAGGGATAGGCTAAGCGCAGAGCTTAGAGGCATATTTTATATCAAGATAGAGGCGGTAGGACTAATAAATAACTTTCTATACCTTATTATCCGTGGTATCTACAATTATGCTAACTCCCACAAGAACGACTAGTAGTAGGGATACACAGCTATAGCTATAGCGGCTTACGCAAAGGAACTTCTATCCATAGTACGCCAAATTAAAGAAGTTAAGGAACACACTATATCCAATAAAGTCGTAATTCCTTACTTAATGTTAGAGATTTATACTAAGAAGTGGGCCACCTATATCGGCTATCTACGCTCGCTCTAGAAAAATAACTATTTAGAGCATATTAGAAAACCACTGCCAGGAACATATAACTAGATTCTCTATAAGACTAAGTACCAGTAATAGGAAAGTACGACTTCCAGTTCTATCCTCTTTATCCATAGCAAGGTCAGCCAAGGCAAGTCCGTCCTTACGCAATTTATTGTTAAACGCCTCTAGTTAGCATCTAGAGTCCGCAAAGATAAAGATATTATTACTCACTTCTTTTACAAATTACAAGAAGGAAGGAACACCGCATCTACTATCCTTAGAGTAATCTTGGCCCAGATTGAAAATAAGTGCCCTAATTCTCTTATTAAAGCAGCAGAAGACATAAGAACGCTACCCAGCTGGAAGGCTCAATTAGACAACCTTTAGAACCTCTTTATAGTAGTTAGGAATTAAATAAGACAACCAATCATCTATATAGTTAATAGACTGGACAAGTGCATTAGGAATTCTTCTCCAGACCTATAACAGCCGCTATCATCATCATTTATTGGTAATCTTTAAAAGATATACTTATTAGCGGTAGCAGTAGATTATAACTTAAGTGTGTTACCAACCAAGCTTCTATTTCTAACGCGGTCACTTATAGAACTTCCTTTAGGATTCTAGGTAGACGGAAATCAGCTAAGAGTAAAGTACCCACAGGTTGAGATTATAGACAAGGAGATAGTCCCATATATAGAGATAATAATTAAACACAATGTTTAGGTTTATATAAAGAGAAGAAATCTACGCTTAAAGACCTTATTAAAGATTAAAGCCGAGCTCAAAGTAAAGTCTAAATCAATATTTTAGATAGCCACGTTAATAATGGCCTTACTTAAAAAGTTGACCTATAGATGGGGCTCGGCTAAATCAGTTCTAGAGTCTCTTTATTCCTTTCATCTAGGCGAGCTAAACAGTGTCTACAAGGAATTACTACTAAGAATCCTAGAGCAGGTTAGGGCAAATATTAGTAAAATTCTTCGCATCCTAGAATTCGCTAAAAGATCGCTTAGTCTGGATAAGCTTTCTTATACGCTTGCAATTGATAACAAAGATATAACTCCACTAAACTTTAAAGACAAGATTTCTTAGTTATTAGAGAACTGCATTTTACAAAATTCCTACACCGGACTAGTTAACGTGCTAAACAGTAGGGTTAAAATTGCGCACTAGTTAGTCAGAACGTTCTTAAAGGAACTTCCACAAGCCAAATAGCCGACTTTCAGTTGCGCTAATTTCGAGGCTAGACAACAATACCTTACTTAACTATACATTTATTACCTTTAGATTTAGCATTAGCTAGATATTACAGCGGAGGAACTAGTAGGCAATAATAATTGGTTTACAGCACTAGTTTTGGAGAGCTCGTTCCTTCCATATACAGCTAATTATTAGACGTCCTATGTTAAGCAGTATAGTCATCAAGTAGGAGAAATTATAAACTTAGTCAAGAGCATAATATAGAAAGAGTCACAGCACAATGAATTATGGAGATAGTATTATAGTAAGAACATACTTACGCAGGAGACGTGTCCATTTTATAGTAAATTTCTCCTAGCTTAGCGTAATCTAGTTAATATAGTCAAGGTTGCTAAAGACTATACCTTAGAGTACCACTATTACTCAGCCGCCAATTCAGTGGGAGTATAAGCAATAATCCCTTCCTGGCTATTAAGCTTATCTTATAAGCTAAACCTTAGAGTAGTAGATAAGTGGGGAAAGACCTTAATGCACCTTACTGCTAAATCCGGCAGTAGTATATTTGTTAAGTATCTACTTAATCAGGGTTTAGACGCTTAGATATATAATAATAAAGGCGAGACACTATTCTTACTTATAGTATAGGGCGCCCAGCAAGCAACAGCTGAAATCTTAATATATAAAGACTGTGCGCTTAAACAAAGAAATACCGCCAATAGTACATGCCTATATCTCACTAGCTTTAATGGGCATAAGGTCGCCATAAAATATCTACTATTAAAGAAATAGAACCTAAATGAATAAGAACAGAGCTAGTAATAAACTCCGTTAATAGCTGCAGTATAGAATGGCCATACTTCCATTATTAAAGAGTTGCTTAATACGGGAGCTAATCCTAATATTGGAGACATTAGCAATGCAACCGCACTATATACTATAGCATATAACGGGCAGCTGGAGGTTATTATTGCGCTATTTAAGAACTGTAGCAGTCTAAACGCCTTACCGCAAGATAATAATAGTAGGACACCTTTATACTTAGTATATCTTTAAGGGTACCTAATAATTGCTAAGTATTTACTAAAGATGAAGGCTGTAGAAGAACTAAATAATAATAACTAGCTACTAACCTACGCCATAGCCTTTAGTGGCAACCTAGGGATTATCAAGATACTAGCAAAGTGTAAAGGCGGTGTCAATATATAAATAAACCTTAGAAAGTCACCGCTGCATCTAGCATACTGCTAGGGTTATCTTAAAGTGGTTAAGTATCTACTGGACAAGAAATTAGAGGAGGGGGTGGATAATAACAGGTAGCTGCCAATCTATAATATAGCCTGGGGTGGCAACCTAGAGATTGTTAAGGTGCTAGCGAAGCGAGAAGGCAGTGTCAATATACAAACAAAGAACTAGGAGCTGCTAATACACTTAGCTTGCTATAATAGTTAACTAAAAGTGGTCAAGTATTTGCTAAATTATAGTTTAGAAGAGACGGCGGATATAAAGGGCTCACTTCTAATCTATTATATAGCATTTGGTGGCAACTAAGAGATTCTCAAGATGCTAACAAAGCGTAAAGGTGGCGTCAATATGCAAATAAAGAACCAGGAGCTGCTGATACACTTAGCTTACCACAATAGCCAACTAGAAGTGTTTAAGTATTTACTAGATAAGAGTTTAGAAGAGACAGTAGATAAAAAAGGCTTACTTCCAATCCATAACGCAGCCTAGGGTGGCAACTTGGAGATTATCAAGATGCTGGCCAAACACAAAGGTGGCGTTAATGTGCGAACAACCATTGGAAATTTACTGCTGCATTTTACATACCACTAGGGTTATCTTAAAGTGGTTAAGTATCTGCTATATAAGAAGTTAGAGGAGGGAGTAAATAATAACAGCTGGCTCCCAATCTATAATATAGCTAGAGGTGGCAACCTAGAAATTATTAAGATACTGGCAAAGCGCGAAGGTGGCATTAATATATAAACAAAGAACTAGGAACTGCCAATATACTTAACTTACCATAATAGCTAACTAGAAGTATTTAAGTATTTACTAGATAAGGGTTTAGAAAAGACAGTAGATAAGAAAGGCTTACTTCTAATCTATAACGCAGCCTAGGGTGGCAACCTAGAAATTATCAAGATGCTAGCTAAACGCAAAGGCGGTGTTAATATATAAATAACCCTTAGAAAATCACCGCTGCATCTCACATGCCTCTAGGGTTATCTTAAAGTGGTTAAGTATCTTCTAGACAAGAAATCAAAGAAAGGGGCGGATAATAACAAGTGGCTGCCAATCTATAACATAGCCTGGGGTGGCAACCTGGAGATTGTCAAGATGCTAGCCAAACGCGAAGGCGGTGTCAATATGCAAACAACTCTTAGAAAATTACCGCTGTATCTAGCATGCCGCCAGGGTTATCTTAAAGTAGTTAAGTATCTTCTAGACAAGGAATTAGAAGAAGGGGCGGATAATAATAGGTAGCTACTAATTCATAATATAGCCTATAGTGGCAACCTAGAGATTATTAAGATACTAGCAAAGTGTAAAGGTAGCGTCAATATGCGAACAAAGAACTAGGAGCTGCTAATATACTTAGCTTACCGCAATGGCCAACTAGAAGTGTTTAAGTATTTACTAGATAAGAGTTTAGAAGAGACAGTAGATAAGAAAGGCTTACTTCCAATCTATAATATAGCCTAGGGTAGCAACCTAGAGATTATCAAGATGCTAGCTAAACGCAAAGGCGGTATTAATATGCAAATAACCCTTAGAAAATCACTGCTGCATCTTATATACCTCTAGGGTTATCTTAAAGTGGTTAAGTATCTTCTAGACAAGGAATTAGAGGAAGGGGCGGATAATAACAAGTGGCTGCCAATCTATAACGCAGCCTGGGGTGGCAACCTGGAGATTGTTAAAATGCTGGCCAAATACAAAGGTGGCGTTAATATGCGAACAACCATTGGAAATTTACCGCTGCATTTTATATACCGCTAGGGTTATCTTAAAGTAGTTAAGTATCTGCTATATAAGAAGTTAGAGGAGGGAGTAGATAATAATAGTTGGCTCCTAATCTATAATATAGCTAGAGGTGGCAACCTAGAGATTGTTAAGATACTAGTAAAGCGCAAAGGTGGCGTTAATATGCAAATAAAGAACTAGGAGCTACCAATACACTTAGCTTACTATAATAGCCAACTAGAAGTGTTTAAGTATTTACTAGATAAGGGTTTAGAAAAGACAGTGGATAAAAAAGGCTTACTTCCAATCCATAACACAGCCTGGGGTGGCAACCTAGAGATTATTAAGATACTAGCAAAGTATAAAGGTGGTGTTAATATGTGAACAAAAAACCAGGAGCTGCCAATATACTTAGCTTGCCGTAATAGCCAACTAGAAGTGTTTAAGTATTTACTAGATAAGGGTTTAGAAGAGATATTAGATAAGGAAGGCTTACTTCCAATCTATAATATAGCCTAGGGTGGCAACCTAAAGATTGTCAAGATACTAGCTAAACGCGAAGGTAGTGTTAATATGCGAACAACCCTTAAAAAATCACCGCTGCATCTCGCATGCCTTTAGGGTTATCTTAAAGTGGTTAAGTATCTTCTAGACAAGGAATTAGAGGAAGGGGCGGATAATAACAGGTAGCTATTAATCCATAATATAGCCTATAGTGGCAACCTAGAGATTATTAAGCTGCTAGAAAAACAGGAGGATATCTACGCCTTTATAAACTACTATAAGTCAATACTCCATCTCGCAGCTTGCAAAGGTTATCTCTAGGTCATACAGTATCTCTGCAGCAAATAGATTCCTAAATATGCCAATATTAACAGATATTAGCCAATCTATAAAGCCGGTATAGGCGGTAACCTTAATCTTTTCAAATTGCTGGCCAACACAGAAGACATCCATATGGTAACAAAGTAGTAACTAATAGCCTTATATCTAGCTGCTTTTAAAAGCGGCTTAGAAATTACTTAGTTCTTAATTAAAGAAGACTTTAATCTAGACTATTTCGATGCCATTAGACGGACCCCTTTAGTTTACACCACTTTTAGGAAAGCTATATAAACGGTAGATCTTTTATTGCGTAACAGCGCAAACCCCTACATTATTAGCAAATTTGGAATATCTATACTCCACTAGGCAATCCTATTAAATAAGAAGGAACTTATATAGAGATACCTAGATCTTAGTCTTAATCCGCTTTAAAAGGCCGTAAATAGCATTACTTCTTTATCTAGCTTAATTAAGAAAGGTAATAACGCCATAATCAATCTTATCCTTAAAAGAATAGGTGCCCGCTTTTATAAGCCGCAATTTACTATAACCAGTTTGCTTGCCGTAGCGGTAAAGGGCAAGACAGAACTAGTAGAGAGACTCCTTAATTATAGAGCAGGCCTAACGCTTATGGATTACCTAGGAAGGACGGGGCTATATACCACTACGCTAAGCAGTAAAGTACGCTTACTAAACATCTTCCTAGGAGCGGTAGACCATAATACCACTAACTGCTTTGGGGAGACTCCCCTTTACATTACTGTATAAAAAGGTCATATAGTCTTCCTATCCCGTCTACTCCGGGCCCACTTACCTATTAATGCCACTTCTGTTTTCGGGGCTATAGCTCTTTTAATAGCTACTAGGCGTAGATCTGCAAGTTATATAACTAAGTTAATAAAATACTAAGCCAACACGACAGTGCTAGATATATTTAGTGTAAGTGCTACTAGTTAGGCAATCGATCGACCTAACGTTATTATAGTACTTAGGTCCGTTTTAGAGAAGTCTATACCCAAAAATGGTTTAACTAATATAGTGGTAGTATAGTTAATCTAACAAGCACTAGATTATCTTCTATCTAATTATACTAACAACGATCGCGCATACTAGGTTAGCCTAAATTTGCTAGCTTATCTTCTTCTTTTTCTTAGTAATGACAAGGATGCCAGTATAGCCTTTTAGCTTGTAGAAACCATTTTACTCTACCTACGCTTTTCCAGTAGACAAAAGTGCGTTCTTTACAATAGGAGTTTAGACGTATAAAAAAGGAGCAGAGACCTATACTACCAGTACTAACAATATATGGTCCTCATTTACTGTGTTAACTGCAGTAAACTATATTAAAGGTAGGTAGGTAAGGTAAAGAGTAGGTACTCTTTTAACTATAAGCTAGTGGCAATAAACAGGTTAGGGTAGGCAAATCTCAAGGCGGAAATAGTTAATAAACAGTAAACCAAGAGAGAGTGGTTAAAGTCAATATAGATAAAGTATAGAAAAGAATCCGTTAACTAACACGGATTCTAAGGTTTAATTATTTCGCCTACCTATATAATTAAACGCTATTAAATGAGTTAATAATACCAGCATTTTAAACTCATTACACCTATTGGAAATACTCTATATAAGAATTTATATTATAATCTAGTGTCCATGGTGCTTATTATTTTATACTATATAATAATCTCTAGCATGCTTAGGAGCGGAGTACGCAGCACAACGCCAAGAACTTATAAGGGAGTATATAAGATTATAACTAGCGCGTTTCAGCCTTAGGAAAGTGCAGTAATATAATCTATTTAGTGCTCTTTCCTAAGAGATATATTTTCTACTTTACTTAGCTATTACTATCTTATATCCTAGAGTTTAATACCTAGTATATTTAGGCGTTTGCCAGACCTAGTATATTATTATATCCTTCTAGTACTTACTAGTACATCTTCTCCGCCTCGCCCAGCTTGCCCTGGTCCGCATACAGCATTTCTAGCCCGTAAATTGCACCTAACATTACATAATCGTGCTTTATATCCGCTCTACTTACATCAGTTCTTCCTAATCTAGCCCTATGTCTACTACTTACCTTATGACCCACTAACAGCACCGCTACGCATAAGCTAAGAGCCGACGTTATACGCCTAAGTACTCCTTCTTGGACCTATCCGGCATTGCCTACCTAACTACTACTACCATAATCTGGGTAAAGACCGCCCGCTATTCCTCGTCCTGTATATAAAACGCCCATCTATATATAACTAGGTAAGTTATATAGCTTGCTAGATCCTGTATACCCTTAACCAGAGAATAGCTGTGCAAAAGCTGCATTGCCGCAATAAAATCAACTTTATTGTTTGCAATATTAGGAAGCCACTCCGATAAATAATCCGCTATAGCTATAGACTGCATGCCTACTTTTGCAAGGAGACCGTACTATAGGTCTTTATTGTCAAGATATACCCAGAGTAGAAGCAAGTTAGCTACGGCTATACTTTTTGCCCAAATAGCATGGTATGAAATTATCCATATCGTCCACACGCTACAGTTGGGATAATCTCAAAGTGGTATGCTGGCTTGGTTTTGGGATTCTATAAGGCTTTCCCATTACTACTTATAGAGCCCAATATATCTCGCAATATTAATTTCGCTCTATCGCAAATATATACTAGCCTGTACAATTGCTAGTAGTAAGCTATCTAGGAGCCTAAATAGCTCCTTGTTTTCTACTAAATCTATTCTAAAATGGTTAGCACTAGTGTTCTATATAAGCAACACAATTACACTATAGTGTTATCGCCTTACTATATCTGCCCCTATACCGGTTTAGAAATAAAGCTTCTGCCTACTCCATATTAAGCCTTCCTAGCCTCTATAACGCACCAAGCTGCTCTAAGTTGGCAAGCCGGGTTGTAATTAGAACTAACCTATAATCTACTCCTAGAAGGTAACAGGTGACATTATATATATTAGGGTCAGCATTACCCCCTCCTCTCTCTCAATCGATATTATTAAAGATTATTAGCTAGTCCATATTATCCGGCCGGCTTAGCCAACTTATTACATCCCTAATAACAGCATTGACATCGCCAGCACTTATAGCGGAGTACGCTCTACTGCTCTCTATAATTTGGCCTTCTGGAATCCTACTCGCATAAGTCGCAATACTCTACTTAAGACTGTCTTCGGTTCTAATATCAAGCTAAAACACCAAGCCGAACTTCTAGTAGTGCCTCCTTGTGAACTCTATGGCAAGTTATGTCTTGCCTATTCCGCTAAGCCTATAGAGCGCAAATACCTTCTACTAGCCATATTGTCTCTATAGGAGAAGGGCTTATTTAAGTTCCGCTATATTAGACGGCCAATCTATAAACTTGTTCATTATAGGTATACCTTATAGACTAAACGGTGTTCAATAGTTTCCTATATCTAGGAAGGAGGCTGGTTAGCTACAGAGTGTAAGCTATGTTATAACATGCTAAATAAAACACTAACATTCTCTTTTGGACATGCTATTGGCGCAAGCCTTTATCTACTTAAATACTGCTTAAGACTCAATATATTAATCTATAGCCGCAATAATTGCATTCTTTTACTTTAAGTCTTCTAACCTAATATCCTCCAGTCCTCTTAATATATTAAACCAAAAGTGCCGCCCGGTGTCGTCTAGCCTTAATTTGTCGTAGGAGAATCGCTCTACTATCTTTTTTGTCTCTATAGCAATCGCCAGAAGGCTCTAGCTAATACCAATTACGTTATCCTTAAATGGCGTAAGCGACGGAACGCCTATCCTAATCAACACTAAATACTTAATCTTGTCTTTAAGCGAGCTAGATAGCCATATGTCCTGGGCTTTATTCCACACCTTATATACTAGGTTGTTCGCCCCTACAGCCCCATTAATAAAACTCTCCTTAAAATCACCAATTGTAATAGGATCGAAGAAGGACGAGGCTGCTAATATCGCTTGGCCTACTTCCTATATCCCAGTCGTGCGGAGCAGTCATTTGCGGCCATGTGGCAAGCGGTAGCTAGTAAGCCGCACTATATCGCCTATCTCATTGCTTGTTATATATACAAATCTATATCCTACTCATTAATGTCACTACAGCCTTGCGCACAGGTGGACAACTACCTATACTTTATACTTTGCATCTAGAGCGTCCTTTAACAGCGCATCCTCTGCTAGACCTTGCCTTATAACAATCTCTTTAATCGCGCGCTCTAGCTCATCTAAATTAAACCGTCCTTGGACCCAGCCCTTAATCATTACACTATATCTCTACTTCTAGAAGATCCTGTCCAATAGCGAGACATATATATCAATGCACTTATTAACCGTCATTTAAAGCCAACTAAGTATAATCGCTATAAGCCTACGCTTCTTGTTAGCCTCAAATCCAGTAAAGTAATTAATACTAACCCGCTAGTGCTAGTGCCTCTAATTATATTAAAGTAGTCGCAAGGCTTTGGCGGCGATTCCGGGTCAATAGTGTCTATCAGCTACTTCAAGATCTAAAGCGTCAATAAGCCGCGAACGTCGCCGCCATTAAGGGCGAGTAGGTGGAGGTTATGCTTAGGCATAGTTAGAGGGGTAAGTAGAAAGGCTTAGTAAAGCGACCAGATTTAATAAGAAATATATAGCAGTACACTTATAGCTCCATAAGGCTGTGGGGCCGCTCTTATAATATAGAAAGTGTAGTAGTCCATCTTCAGCTTAACGAGGCTGAGAATGCAAGCGCTAAATCTATAATTGCCAAGTCTAAGTGGTCTTCTATGCGGCTAGGAGAAACATTTAGCTAAACCGCGTTTAATCTTTCCCTATACTATTTAGGTATAAAAAAAGGTAGCGGTACTTCTAGTGTAAAAATTCGCCTAAAGCTCTCTGTAGTTTGCTAGCGCTAGTAGGGAGGGCGGCTAACTTACTCCGGCCACACCCTTATCAAGGTGGCGTTTCCCAGACATTAGCGGTTAAAGCTCTAGCGCAATTATTATATAGGGTGTTATCCATTTAACCAAAGCCTCTTTCCTTAGCTAAAGAAAGGTGGCCGCTATAAAGTCGGCCGCCATAATTATAGGAGGTGGGTTTGTCTAGGATTTTAAATATATAGCCTAGAGCAATTATTACTAATAATGGTTATTAATAGAGCTGTTGCCCTGCAAGGCTAGGTCTGCCTTTTATTACTTAAAATATTCGGGTGGTTAATAAGCCAAGACCTATATCTCTATAGGTAACTTTATTCTACCACCTTCCACTTATATACGCAAGTGCAGTGTCCGCCTTTAAACTATAATCCCCTTACTTGCAACAAACCGACTCAAGGTATGCCAATTAATACTATTAGTGCCAAAATAGAAAATATATACCTTCTTTACTTCCCCCTTTGCGTTCAATTTTCATAACTAATATAGCTATTATAGGAAATTATAATCCTTTAATATAATGTCTGCTTTAAGCTTAACTGGCTTTTGGATATAAATCTAAAGTATTCCCAGCTAATCTGTAATTAGGCGCTCATACTTTCCGTAGCTATTAATTCTATAGCTATATACTATGTTGCTATTAGAGACTTATTTAAAGAAGATTTACAGAATTATAATAGTGATTTTATTAATCCTAGTAAGCTCCTTTTGGCTTCTAGCTTGTCCCCTTTACTTATAGGTAAGCTAGCTAAATAGACTAAGGCAAGCACTACTAATCAGTTTTCCTTTTATAATGGTAATTCAACGCCATCTTAAGGCGTTAACACGACCCCCTAAAAGTCTCCCGCGCCTTCTCTTTAACACCCTTTATCCTATACGGAAAACTAGTTCCCCTCTGCAACTACAAACTTATCAATCTAAAGTGCGGAGACATTGCAGTAAAGTCCTAGTAGTCAACCCTATAATTATACGGATAACTAGAAAGGAGAGAAAGAACAGTTACTATCTTAGATAAACAAGCAATACTATAAAAAGCCTTAATAATCAATTAACTATAATCTCTAATATATAAGGCGGGATAACTAAATACAGGCATATAAAGAGGGGCAGGATAAAGCAGAGTTGGATAATATTTATAGATGGGATAACGTAATAGAAGAAGTTAAATATAATTCTAAACTATAAAGCAAAATATACTAGAGAGAAGGAGCACAATTACCTATAAATAAAAAGCAACTATAGCGAGCTAAGCCTACCAAAATACTAAATACAGCAATTACTAGGTCTGGAAGGATAATATTAAAGCGGCTTTAGAGCAAACAAAAAGTTAACAATTAACACTCCTATAAGGTTAAGAGGCTACAGAAAAAAACTCTAAAAGAGATTCCACCTATCTATAACTGCAAATTTCCGTTAATAGAGATATATTAAACCTTTACTAACCGTAGCTTATTGGACAATTCTAATAGGCTCTGGCTCCTTATTTACTTATTCTTCGCGGTTGCCAGCTAGGACGCTTTTATATAGCTATGGAATTCCTGTCTTACTATTTAGGAGAGCATAAGCACAGTTATTCTTTCTTTTAGTAACACAGTATTTGCAAATATAGAGTCTCTGGATCAATTAAATGTCTCACTTACTATAGCTTTTATTGTGAAGCAATTCCACCTAATTAGATTGGTGGAAGCTCGTACACAGCTAGAATAGAATCACCAGCTTTAACCGGTCCGGTAGACCAGACGTTAGCGGAATAAAGAGCGAATATCAGAACTAGGTCACTGCGGCTAGGCTGCTTTCTGCGCTCTAGACAATATGCTATCCTAGGCATATCCTAAACTTATAAGGTATATAGTTAAGTATAATAAATAACTAACTACCCTAAAAAATAGACTTAGTTAGGGACGCAACTGGCACATACTAGCAGCTTAATTTGGTACTAGTATTCTTGCTTTAGTCCTAACTAATAGTAATTTTAGTATCTATAATCGCGAGTAAGCTTTCTTCCTGCTAGCAGAATCTATACTAGGCTAACTTTCTATAGTATTAAAAGACTTCCAGTAGATGATTTTAAATTGCTTATTAATATTTTAGATAAAAAACGTAGTGGTTTTCTCTGTAAATGCAGCTAATAGATAACTTACTTTCTTAATCTCCTCTTAGGACCAATTCCAGAGAGAAAATATATGCTTAAGGATACAGATAGATCCCTCGTAAAGGAGGAGCCATTTAACTTACTAGGTTTGATAGAATACCTAAAACTAGATAGGTAAATATTAGCGTAGATTTTTACATTGTATAGGGATATGTGTCAATTATATATATAGATTATTACAACTAAAAAGCTTAATATAGCTCTTACTATATATATTCATGAACTTTACGCAAAAACAAATTTAATAGGTATTATATTTAGGTTTAGGGCTTCTAGGAGGCTCTTGATCCTAGAAAAACTAATCTCAATTACTTATTCCTACCTTTATTTTCTAGTACAATCACTATAGAGGAACTATAAACAGCGCAGATAGTAGTAAAAGAATAAAAGATTAGAGACACAGCAAAGTGTAAGGCTTTATATGCCTAAGGCAACACCAAACCAGGTGCCTATACTGCGCTATATTACGCATGGGGCCAGAATAATAAAATATATACCTTACTCCTTACAATAAGCAATAACTAAGGGAGCACCCAACTGACCTAAAAAAGTCTTTTATTTAACGCCTAAAATTAGGTACTCGATTTTCAAGGTCTACTTAATCCCCTAAACCTCCTTAATATCATCGCCTCCTCTCTAGCGCTTAGCCCCAAGTTAGGCAGCAATGCTAATCATTTAAGCGATAGGAAATTCTATTAATAACTCTCCACTCCGCCTAATTCTTTTATAGCATCTCAAGTCTAAATAAATCTAGAATGTCTTCTTAATGGGCATTCTCGTCTTGTCTTTACACTTGCTCCAGTTACTCTTATTTATATCAGCCCTAATCTTAACACAGCACTTAACGGCCTTATTTCCAGTCTAACCGCTACACTTAATAAGAAAGGGAACAAGCCTCGCCATTTTGCTACAACGTATAGTCTTGCAAATATTACGATACTACTTAATTGCTTCGAGCCCGGCAAGGACATACATCTCCAACTTCTACAATTGCGCCTCTAAAGTGGCACACTTACAGCACACACTCTTAAAGATACGAAACTCTTAGGGCGTATTAACAACCAACTAAAAGCAATCTATAAATACTAACCAAAGCTAGAGGTTCCTTTTAGATATATTAAAGACTAGCGCGGATATAGACCTAGAGATCACCCTATTTATACACAAATAGTAAACGCTAGTACCTCCTAGGATGTCTGGCAAGAATTTAAAGCCGCTGTAAGTACTCTTAATTAAAGGCTCCTTTAATAGACATTCGGCTAATAATACCAAGTTAAGGAAGAACCATTTAAAGCCTAAGAAGGGGAAATATCTATTAGAGGCAAGAGACATTAGCTAGAATAATACAATAAAGCGTTAATCGTAGACACAGTAATTTAAGAGATAGAGTTAAGAAATAATATTCTTGAGTTTTTCTATCCAAGGCTAGAGGAATTTAGAAAGAGACTTAAGGTTTTATTTAACTTAGCTATATTTATAACTATGAATAAAGAGTGCTATGTCGGGCACTTCTAACTTCAAAAGGCTTATTATATTAATTCTAGCGTCCCATACTCTAAATCACAGCCATATATACCCTATAATGTCCTTATATTCTAGACATTATTTAGATTATTTTCTATACACTATACGCCGTTTTATCTAGCCATATTACACTTACATATATACTTATTAGAGTGAAAGTAACTGTAACTATACAAGAGTGTTTCCTAAACATATATAGTATACCTTGAGAGACAAGTTAGCTGCTTTCTATAAATAGTAAGGAACAATCTTATAAATTTAAGGCAGAATGCTGGCTCTTTATAGGAATTTATAGTTTTATAGCCTTTTACGGAGTGATATTTTTTAAAGCTGTTAGTATAGAACAGAGCTAAGGAAAGTGGACTTTAGTAGGTATATAAACTATTAATACTTATCTCTACTTAAATGAGGCTGGGTTTATGCATATTAGTACAAATATATTGGTAGTAAAGATATATAAAAACAGCTGTATACAGCAAGAAAATACACTTAGATATTTAAACTATTCCATTTCAAAGTGCCTATAGTAAGGCTCTAAGATATTAAGTAGTAGCCTTGTAGGTGTTATCAACTGGTAAATATGGATCCTTTTATATCTCAGATATTAATATCTAGTAATGCTACCTATAAGTCAATATCTAAAATGCAGTAAAAGTAACAGTATCCTATAAATAAAATAAAGCAGGGGCGCTAAGTAGGCCATTTTACTATAGGCTTAGTAGGGGCATCCTAAGAGGATATTTTCCTATAGATGCCTCCGCTAAAAAGATAGTACTTAGAATATACCTCTAAGCGAGCTCACATAGTATAAACTGCCAATTTAGTAGCGAGATAATAAATATATACGCTCTAGATACCGCCCTTTATCTGGCTCTTTTACCTATTACTACAAAACCTTTATTTATATAGAAGCTCAAAAGCGCTCTACTTTAGTGCAGCTAAGTAGGTATATAAATAACAAGTTAATTCCTCCTGCTATTATAGTTATATCTATCCAACTAGCATTATTAGCTAGTACCTCTTCCCTACTAGAGGCTACGTACTATATCTTGTCCTTAATAAATAGAACTATATTTAAGCTTAAAGATTTGCTATACTTAGGTCCTAAGGGAAGCGGACAAACATATTAATTATGCTAGTAGGGAAGGTGGCCAACCCGCTCTAGCCACACCCTTTATAACGCCCTACTTTTTAAGGTTAAGAATAGAGAAAGTAGAGAAAGTAGGCAGCTGTAGTATTAGAATAAAGAACTATTATAGGCTTGCCGTTATTAGTTAAACACTAGCCCATAAATTACACAAGGCGGATAAGTGGTATGGTTGCTAAGTTAACTAAAACGTTGACTAAGCAACTATTACTATTAAACTTCGCGATGCGGCCCAACTTATAATATAATATACGGCTATGTCTACGTTGTAGACTTCTCTAAAGGACTATAAGCATATTACACCACCTTTAAGCTTCGTAGGCACGCCTTTAACGCCTTTACTAACTAATAAGAAAGCCTTTATATAAGCTCCTAAGAGATAACGCGCTTTTTAAGATATTAAAGTAGAGAAACATATTAAGCAATACCTATAAATAGAATTTTAGCTTATATAAGAGGAATATAATGGGTTAGAACACTGGCTTAAGTAGGATAAATCACTATTTAGGTATATTAAGGGCAAGGTACAGTGCGTGGGCTGGAATTTTATAAGGTTAATATAGATATAGTATTTAATTTAATCTATCTTCCTATTAATCGCCAATTTTTTACCTACAAAGAGGCTCTATATAAGAAAGAGTAGCTAGATCTATCCGCAGCAATAAGCAAGGCTTAAAGCGCCTATAATAGAGAAAGGGAAAAGGAGTATATTAGCTATAAAAAGGCTAGAGTAGAAGAAGACAGGATAGTAAAGGCTAAAGAGATGCCCTTATAGCAGTAAAGAAGAAAAAGAAAAGAGAAAGGAAGAACTATAGCAAGGTAGGCTAATAGAGGAATTGTAGAGCTTATTCGCTGCTAGCCCTAAAGAGCGCAGCCACCTTTACATTCCTATAGTCTAGGAACTTTAGGGGAGACTTCTTCTATAGAGCCTACTCCTCCACCTTTATTATCTGCTGGAGCTTCTAGACCATGAATAGGTCTGTTATTTTAGCTGTGGTAGCACCTCTAGCCTTTTACAACATATCTGGCCACCACTTTCCCTCTATTCTCGCTATAACGGCAGAAGACTTGTCCTAGAAAGGACTAAGGCTAAAACCCTTATCTTTATGTATGTTATGTATTAATATAATATCAAGCCTATAGGTCTTGGCCAACTCTAGCGTCTACTTCTTGCTATATCCTCTCTAGCGCAATCCTATTATGCCTTATAGCCTTCTAGTATATCTAAAGCCTCCCCTTAGCATTATAGCCGGTAGATCTTTAGGGTAGGGCACTTAGTACCATTAGGATACTTAGGCCCCTTTATAAGCATACCAAGATTTATAATAATCCTGCTATCCTTAGCCAAGAAACCGGATATTAGGCATAGCAACCGCTCTTGCTACTTGGGCGTTAATATATCAAGGACCTATAGCCAAAAAAATGGCGTTAAAGCCGCCCTTCCCTTCTAGCAGCAGCTTCCTCGCCTTATCCAAGACGGCCTTGTCCATAAAGTCACCTATAATTAGGTAGACAGCCTCGCCAGGGCCGCCGTTGCCGCGATTAAGTTTATAGGCCTTGATGTTGCTTATAGCGTCCATCTTAATCAGCTCCTTATAGACGTTTATGCCGATATAGACTCCAGAGTCCCCTATACGGCGCTTCGCCTTAATAGCCACCCACGTTAATCCTATACCTAAGTCTAGTATATAGTCTTTGGAAGAGAGGTTCGCAAAAACCATAAAAGGCGAGACATTGTGGAAATGGGTATAGTTGACTGGGTTATTAACGGAAACCTATCCCTATATCCAATTACTTACCTTATAGGTGGTGTTAAATCAAACTATTGTTTTGTGTGTAAGGGGGAGCTTTGCTAATATTGTTTAAAGCGCATGTTATAGAGCTGTCGTGATAGAGGGGTAGAGAAGCAGCTATGGGAGGCTTAATTAAAGGGAGGACGGCGTATAGCTAATGGTTAGAAGCCGTAGAAGCTACTCTAACTAGTTTAGATAGAGGATAGAGTGATAAGGGAGGTAAGTAGTAGTTAATAAGAGCTGAGGGAGGTAAAATAAGAGTAAGATAATAGCTATAAGGAGAGTTTTTATAAGCGTTAAAGGTAATATAGAACTTTAGGAAGCAGGATAGAGCTTTATAGAAATATTAGAGACGGTGTTATATAAAATAAAAAGAAGTCCGCGTAAGAGGTAGGGGTTCTTTTTACCCTTATTTAATATAAGAGCAAAAAGAAGCAAATTATTAACCTATTAATAGGCTTAATTGTCCTAAAAGCGATGGTAGGAAGCTATTTAGCTTTCTAGACACTAGAGGTGGTAAAGAAAAGGAAGTTAAGGTAAGATTTAGAAGCTACTAGCTTTAGAGCTTAATATTAAGGTTATTAAGAGGTATTAAGGGCTAAAGGAGGGTTGATTAATGAAGCGCAAAGGTATTAAAGATAAGGAGTATACGCAACAATATATCCGCGTAATGGCTTAGGTGGGTTAATTTTATTATTGGCGCCGCCTTGAAAATAATGCCTTTATTAAAAACAATGCCTTTACTAACCTGCTTGAGTTTCTATTCCGCTATAGGTCATATATAGACGTGGATAAAAGCTCTATCCTCTTTTAGATTTTAGCTATTTAAAGACCTTATATGTCGCTTAAGCCTTACTTTTTATTAAGATTAAGATTAAGCTTGAATCCTTTATTTTACCTACTACTACTTCCTTCTCTCCTCCCTTTATAGAGAGCGGCTTTATAGGTTATTTGCTCTCTAGTAGAGCTTCTTATTTACTAGCGCTGCCTATATTTATTTAATAACCTTCTTCCTTTCCTATCCTTCTTTACTGCAAGCTTACCTCTATTTACTCTCCCTTAGCCTTACTACCTCTTCTTAAGACTTCTAACCACCGCAATCACTAGTAAGCTATTATATTCCTTAATATCCATTTTATCCTTACTTGTTCTAAGGCTTCTTATCCTTACCTACCCTTGAATTTAATAACTTATTATATTTCTGCTTCTTCTATATCTCCTTTATGTTTAGAATTAATGACTTAGCTTTAACCCCGCAACGCGCTTTACCGCGTAAGCGCTTATTATACTTACTAACCTCTTAACGCTTAAGAAGAACTTCTGCCAATAATAATACCTTCTTTTTAAGCTCTCTTGGCCTTCTCCCTCTTTTATACTAGTAGCCTTTTCCTCTTCTTCTTTATTCTAAGGACTAGTTGCTGCCTCCTCTAGCGCTCCACAGTTGCAATTTATAAGTGAACTACTTAACCTTTTCTTCTAGAGCGACCTGCGCTATTTGCTAACGTCTTAATAGCTATTTTGTACTACTGCTACTACCTCTTCCCACTATTTCTTTATTTCTCTTGCTTAACCTCTAGATCTTAGAGACCTCCAGCTTCTACCCTTCTTTAATAAAGGTAAGCCTATATTATTCTTATGTTACTTGCTAGGGCTAGACTAATTAACTAATATATAAAATAGATAGACGGTAAATATAATGGCTACGCTCCAGAAACCTGCTTAGGCTGTTAATAAGAGCTACTATATAGTTGCCGCCGTTAGTATCTAAGGCGCTCCTACTCCGCCTAAAAAGACTATATATATTAGCGCCGGCTTCCACACCAAACTTATTAGCCCTTTCCCCTATATAGCCGATGTTACACCCGAAGTCCACTACGTGGTCAACAACATCTCTACCTATTATAATGCTAAAACTAATATTGTCTGGGTCTATAATAAATGCATTAGAACTAATCTAGAGGTTCGCTTCTATAAGAGATTATAGATAACACTAGAGGCGTACTTACAGTCCCCTCTACCTGGCTAGTGGTATATGGAGCTAATGGACGTATAGGAGGATGCTTCTAGCAGGAATAAGTGCTATTAGGGCAACTCCCTAAATAAGGCCAGGATTGTCGCCCTTTAGAAGGAGCAGGAATTCTAAGCTAGCAACAATATATGGTTTTTAAGGCAGAAATGGAGGTTATAGCTATTGGTAAGGTCTTTTCCTTTACCCTTTTTTCTTTCCTTCTTTTTCTAGATCTTGCTATCTCCTATAATACTTCTCTTCCTCTACCTTTATACCTTAGTGCTCTTATAGTATTACTACTGCTTCTTGCCTTAACTTTATAGAATATTAATAGATATCTACCTATTAAAGCAAGACCCTTAAGCAAAGAATCTAAAAATGTCTAGCTAATGCAAACTAACCTAGGATATTTTAACCCCCCTATAAAGAACCTTAAAGACATTTTAGCTATAAAGTACATTTAGTGCTTCCTCGCTAACCTGCCTTGATATAAGAACGGCTGTGTTTCTCTCTATATTAAGCTACTTATAGTACTTATCTAGCTGGGGTGGAAGTTGAGGAAGTGCAAATTAATTGGCTCCTGTTAGACAAGGAAATAGTAGTAGATCTTTTAACAAATCTCTAATAGAACACTAAGTAGACCAGCCGGTTAGTAGTATAGCAATCACTTAAACTTAATCGCAACTTTATATAGTTCTTAATATAGTTGCTTATTTTATTAATAGGAAAAGTAGGCGTTAGTAAGCTATTTTAGGCCTTTAAGAGGTACTTAGTGAGTATAGTAGTAAGAACCAAGCAGCCGTACTTATTGCTTTATTTAAGGAGTACGATATTAATGGAAATATTGGGTATTTTATAGCCGATAATACGGAGTTAAATAATACGTGTATTAAAGCAATCCTTTAAGCTCTCTATCTAAATATATTAGGGGTTATTTGGTTACAATATAGAGGCCTTAGATTTAGTTTATAATTTAATAATTTAGAGTGATTTTATCTGCACAGCCTTAAAAATTTAATGTTCCTTTTACCGCTCGCAAAACGCCAGAATAGTACGCTAAAATATTAGCAACTTTACCGTATACAGCTTCTAAAATAGAGCTCTTGGCGTTATTTTAAATTGCTATTATAGGACTTGGCCGTAACACCCTTTTCCTACTATTTCCCACCTGTTCTACTACCATCTTCTACCACTGGAAGTCATCTACTGGCAACTTTAAGGAACTTCAACTAGTCGCAGGCATTACATTATATATAAGGGCTATTTCTCAGAAGGCTTCCTAAATTCTATTAGAGGATTATCGCTTACGATTGCGAATAGATATATAAGTGTCTTCGGCACTTGTACGGGCCTCCATAGAAAGGAACATTTAATAATTAGGAGGTTAGTATAGTAGAGGGAGAGCCTTAAGCTTTAATTTTACCACTAGCAGAGGTTATAGCTACTATAACTACTACTACTAATTAAAGAGACTTGGGGATAATCTTTAGCTAGCTAGCCCAGCCTCTTCCTCTTCTATAAATATACGACTTTGATTATAACCCTAGGGTATTATATATTATCATACCAGAATAAAGCGTCTGGCTTATATTTTGACTTTGTACTAGGCGGAATATTGTTAAGTGGAAAATATATCTTAGTTAATTAAGCTAGGTACACTTTCTACGCAAAGAGGGCTGCTCTGTCTGATCTGCTGCGAATCACTTTTAGCTAACTTCAAAACCAATATATCTTATAATTACGCTCTTATTAGTTATGGTGTTAAATTTTTTAACTTAGTCCAAGTATAATAGTTATATTATTGGCCTAAAATCTTAGGTTAGAAAAGAAGGATAAGAACTCTCTCTATTAAATGTAGCTCTAGGGCCTCTATATATATATAAGGAAGATATAGGAACCTAAAGAAGGGGGGGGAGTAGTAACTAAAACAGGTAGAATAAAAGGGGCAGCTAACTAAGACAAATCTAATCCTAGTCGATATATATACATCCCTAGCCTTAGGTAGGGTTGGACTGCTTTACTAATCTCCTAGATATCTTTCTAGAAATAATTCGCCTCTCTCTATCTCTATTTAAGGGAACTCTTCCGCTAAGGTAATTAAGTACGTCTTATTCCTTATTAAGGTGGGTATATACTTACTAGGATAAGCTAATGGAACTAAAGGAATAGTAAAGGGGTTAGTAAAGGGATTGGCCTATATAGCGTGCGGGTATAAATATATTAGAAATACAATATCTAGTATAGCCTAGCTATAGTTACCCGGCTCCTTTATAGAGGATAATTTATTAAGTCCCCCTAAATATTTAATTAAGATGCTTTCCTTATTAACTTCTTCTTCTTTATTGCCATTTCTAAAGTCTTGACCTTTATACTCACAATCCTTATTCCTCTCTCTACACGTACTGCATGGATAAGCTCCGTTATAACGTACTTTAGATCTCTAGTAAGTAAGGTAGGCAGTTTGTTTCTAGCTAGTATATCGCCTTATATTCAAAGTAATAGGCTCCGCGTTAGGTTAAAAGCCGTTAATAGAAGTTTCTTTAGGAGTTAAAGGACACTACTAAGAAAGAGAAGATTTGGTAGAAGAGTTGGTAAACCCGCTGTCTGTAAAATACTATATATCCGTAGAATGTACCGCATTCTGTATTGGTTTTGGTAACTGCTCTAGGCCCTTATCTAGCAGCACCAAAAGTTCTTAATCTGGATTTTGAGAATTTTATAAACTATATTTCTTTATCTTGTTTTTAGAGGCTCCTTTCTTTTCTAGTAAGCTTTAAAGCTTCTTATTCTCTTCTAATAGGCGCTTGACTTTTCTTTTAAGGTCTTTAATTAATTCTCTCTAGCGTTAGCAAAAACGGGCTTGGTTTATACGCTTACGTTCCCATAATTTCTATGGGCAAAACTTAGCATTGGATTATATTGATTGACTAAATAGATATTTACCTTGGCTGTCTTTAGCATAGCAATATAGTAGCCGGATATTAGAAGGGGCTATATTAAAAATTCTTGTAGAAGAGAGAGGAACAGTAGTAGTATATAAGTGTTTTACTTCTAACATCCCTAGGGGAGGGAGTATGGGTTATATAGAATCGCGGAATAACTTAATATATTAGTACCCACCTTATAAATAGAATCTGATCTCTAATTTAAACATTAGCGATTAATGTAATAACATAAGCAAATTCCTAGCTTATATTACCAGGCCACTCTATTTAAAGCGTTAAACCTTCTACATTTCTCGTCTTAATTCTACTTTGTATATTTAGGGTATAGGTAACAGGCATCCCTATTTTAATGTGGAGGCTAATAAGATCCTCTTAGTTTTAGTTATAGAGATATAGGAGCTATAGCAAGTTCGTTTTACCCTCTTTGAAATCTTTATAAACGCAGATCAATAAGCGCTATTAGAGAGGCTTAGGAATCTTAAAAGAAAATAGAGATTACTACCTAGCCTATAACTACTATAGACACTATTACAGAAGCCGTGACGGAAGCCGCCTTTGATGCCGCCATAAATACCACCAATGATATTGCAGAAACATTTCTAAAATCTAATATAGAGGCCGCCTAAGGCGCCTTTATAAACACCCTAAATGCCACCTTAGGTATAGTAATGATTAAAGCGGATACTATAATAATAGTGGCGGACAAAGAAGCTTTTTTAAAGCATTTAAGGAAACCTAAAGAGCATTCTGTCCTAAAAAGCATCCATATATATTTTTATGCTCATTGTTGTTCTTATAGGCAGGAGGAAAAAACAAATTAGGAAGGGACTAAGTGCCGTAATTACCGTTATAAAAGATGCCCTTAGTGTGTAGGTTAAATAAAGATAATGGTTAACTTTGTTAGTTAGTTAGGGTAAGAAATAAATTAGGTTATAAATAACAATAGATAGTACTAACGCTATAATAAGTGGTAGCTAGAACGTCACATATTAAATAATAAAGGATTATTTATAGGGAATTCTCTTTGTATAAAGGGGGTTGGAATTTTATTAGTTAAATAACAATGTATTTCCTAACCTACATTAAGAATAACTGCTTAGGATATCGTATTTTAGGGCTTTAAGTGTTTTCTTAGATAAAGAAGAGATTTCTTCTATTATCCTTTTAGTGGTCACGTCAATAGTTTTTGTAATGGAAATTCTCCTAGAATAGCCTTAGCCTAAGATTAAATTAAGCATATTATTAACTCACCACAGCTGCGTATTATTAGATCCTCTAAAGAAACCTTCTAAGTTTACTATTAAAGCTTCCTCTATATTAGGCTAAGAAGAAGGATATCTAAGGTTTGAGTTTAGCGCTACCATGCTCCCTAAATAAGTCCATTCCAAGGAGTTGCGATTCTTATAGGGTCCGTGGGTTTGTACACAGCATTATATACAAAGAGCGCCAACATTTATAGCGCACTCGAGCAAGCTATACGCCTATATAGATTAGTGGACGATTTTAGAGGGTAATTTAGCTTACTTACTAAAAGGAATTTCTTATTGCTAATAAACGGAAGGGCGGTAATAATATCGCATATAACAGCAACAGTTGAAATAACCACAATAGCAAAAACACTTAGTTTATGGCTTCCGCGGGATCGCCATAAGCAGATATATAAAGCCCCTATATATACTATATACATACCAAAACTTTTAACGGTTGCTAATACTAATCCTAGTACTCTATATAAGTTAAAGAGTAAGGAACCTATAACCTAGAGGATAATCGCAAGAGGGATGGAATAATAAATAAACCTATTTAGGCTAAATCCTAAGGAATACCAAAGCGTAAAGACCTAACTATACTTAGCATTTACTTTAATAGACTGTGCTTAAATATACCTTAATAATTATCCCACTAAGCCAAGAGCTTATAAATGACGTATATATTAACCTAAGCAAGGTAATAGACGGCAACTTAAACCAAAAAATAATAAGGATAATAAGGACAATAAAGACAATTACGAAAACACTACAGCAAGTCTATTAGAGAATAATCCAAAGTTATAAGAAGCGCTCTGAAGCTGGTAAATACTGCTAAAACACTACCTAAGCAATAAAAAGGAGGCAAAGAATCCCTTTACAAGTAAATGCTAGAATTAAATAATTTTATATTATTTCTGGTTAGTAAGAACTAGCTAATAGGGAGTGTTAATGTAAGGTAACAAGGCAATAAGGTAATAGGGCGGTAGGACTATAGGGCGAGATCTATAAAAAAAGAAAGGCAACTACATTTTCAGCCTAGTAACTGTGTAGTATTATAAGCATACTAGTAAGCCTAGAACTTTTCATTTAAAACGACTGGAGATATTAAAACTTTAACTTATTCTTTTAATAGCATTATATCCAAAACCCCTAACCGCGCCGACTGTGTATTACTTATCAAGATTTAGAATATAGAAAGTAAAAGTAGGGACATAAGGTTTAAAAGTTATAGGGCATTTATAACTTGGGATCTATTATAGCGTTCTAGTAACTATCTTTTTAAGATTAGGCGAGTTACAATTTCCCTAATTTTTAAAATTAGGGAAACTATGACTTCTCCTTCTAATATCACAAAGCCAAACTTAACTGTAAGATTATGAAGGGCCAGGCTAAAAAGAATGCAGCTTTATAACATTGCCTACTCCTAACATTAAGCTCCTACTATCTATAATCTAGGTTTAAGTAGCACTCTATCCTTGTCTAAGTAATTACTTAATTATTTACGACTCCGGACTTTCTAGGGCAGAGATTCCCCTCATTTTCTTACAAATACAGCCTTTGTTGCGAATAGTTAGACACTATAGTTAGAAAATAGCTAGCTACTAAAACCGTATATAACTACGTATTAAAGAACTTCCACTATAACTAGAACTTTTTACGAGAATATTAGTAAGCTTTTTAAAGGTTATATCTTACTAATAACTGCTAAAAGTTAAAATTAGCTGCACCTCTTTAGACTCCCCACCTTTATTAGGACCAGGAGCGTTATATCTTTAAGTAATAGCATTATGTCTTTAGGAGCTCGTCCAATCCACAAATTTATAGGAGTGTGTGGGGAACTTAGAAGGCAGCTAGTAGTCTAATTGGTTAGGCTAGTCACGGCTCTATACTAGAGATAGAGAAGCGCGTCTCCCTAAACATTTAAGAGAACTTACCCTAAGTATTAATAGTAGCGCGTCTAAGGACGAAGGTTTAAAAGCACCCACCCTAAGTATTAACAGTAGTGTGTCTGAGAATGAAGGGGAACATTTAGAACGCCTTATAATACAATAAAAAGACTAGCCTAGGCTAACAAATTAGCAAAAGCTCCTGCTTAAACTATATAATAAAGGGAAGTCAAGCTGGCCTAAAATTACAAATAAATAGAACCTTATCTATAGGGAAACCAAGCTAGTTAAGATCTAGGCACTTAAGATATGGCTAAATAGGGCGTAGGACAAGAGTAGGGCGTAGGATAAACTTAATAGCCCTTACCAGATCTCTGGTTCGGTTCTATACTTAGTTAAAAATATAGTAAAAAAGATTTGCAAAGGGTTTAAAAAGAAGTTCAGTATAAGTCTATTACTTAGGATTTGGGCGCAAGCAGAGCTAGGAATATTTATTAAGAAAGAGCTATTATTAGATAAAGCAATAAGTCGTACATATATATTTAAGATGCTCTTTTAGAACCAGGCAGAGGCTATAAAGAAAAATATAAAAGTAAGTAAATAGTTTAATCGTTTTCTTATATCTTATCTATTTATTGTCCGCTGCGCTATAGCCTAGGTAAGTATTAAAAATAGGCAACCTGCTTATACTAAGGAATCCTCCCAAAACAGATATACGCCTAAAATGGCAATAATTATCAACTCGATTATTAATAAACTACTACTAAAATAGGACTTAAAGGCTAAGTCTATATACTTAGCTCTTATAAGTTAGCGTCACTTTATATAACGTTATGGAGTAATTGCTAAAGTTGCGTTAGAAAAGATATACCACTTTAATAATGCTTTAGAGCTGAATGTTAAGGACCGCAGTCAATTTGTAAATATAGTAATAGAGGGCTTGCTAGAGAAGGAGAAGTTAAAGAAGGAGAAGCCGGAGAAGCAGAATCTAAAGCGGTAGAAGTTAGAGAGGAAGAGCGAATGTCCTAAAATAGAACTATTATTTAATCCTACCCTCCTAATAAGCTAAATCTATAGCAAGAAGTAAGCTTTATTCAGTCTTAACTATATATTTATAAGGCTAAAAGAACGTCTAGGTACTTTAAGATCTCCCTAATTCTTAGACTTACAAACTCAAAAGAGCCTATTTTAGATAGTGGAGTTTATATTACCTATTACCCTTTAGGTCTGCCACTTAATGGCACCGCTTTCCCTATTACTACTTGCCTCCTATATAGGTTTCTTAGTAACGCTATACAGTAGGGGCCAGACTAGTATATATCTCCCCTAATAGTAGAAACCACCCCTATAGAAGGAGAGGAAGGAGGAAAGGAAGAAGAAGAAGAGGAAGGAAAAGGGAAGAAAGGAGAAGGAGAGAAAGGAGGCAAGGAAGGAAGTATAGAAGGAAAAGAAGAAGAGGAACAATTTAAATTAAAAAAAGGATAGGAAGAAGAATGGGCGCTAGGATAGGAGGCCACAACTATAGAAGATCTTTTACTAAACGGGTTAAGTAAATTTCTTAATAGCTCGCTACTGTTATGGGAGACTAAAGTTATAAACTTCGATCTTAATCCATAGAATGTTGGTTTAGAAGTAGTAGATACCTAGCAACGATTAGACACATCCTTTTATTTATATGGCAGGCAACACTATTACCAAACACTATATATCCCAGACTAAACAGATTCTCATTTATAGGAGCAAAGGCAACTCCTCTTTACGCCGTTACGTATAAACTAAAGTTAAATATATCCCTCCTCTACTGGGCGAACGTATATAAAATAGGTCCCCCCGCTATACTATTATATTACCCACTTTTAGCGCCATTGAAACACCTTTCCAGGAAGATCTTAACGACGTATTATAAGATCCTTCAACGAATATATACCAGCCATTTTTAGGATTAAGGTCTGTTAGGGCAATAGTGACAAAAACTTCTTCCTAATTTAAGCGGTAACCCTTATTAAACTCTAGGGCTATTTTACAAAATTCTCTAATATAGATAGATTGTAACTAATAAGCAGGTTTATATTTAAGGAATTTAGTAAGAGAGTGTTCCCCACCTTTATTCTATTTATATATTAGTATATTCTTAGCAAAGGCAGGGAGACTTACTCTAATAAACTTGTCTTGTATAGGGTAGTAGATAGGTAGAACCTTATACTTAATATACTTTTTAGTCTCTTTTTTAACTTTCGCGTTACCCTTTATTAGCGCCACTGCCTCTTAAGTAAGGTTTAGAGGTATTGCTTCCTAAATAACTGCATAGCCTACGCCGCTTACTATTGCCGTTTAAATATTTCCGTAAAGGGGTGGCAAGGTTGCAGATATAAAAGTTAATAGTAAAGCTTTTCTATAGCAAGGTATAACGCAGGCAGATTTACAGCTAGTGCTTAACAGTTTAAATTTTAGTGCTTTCTACATTTTCTAATAATTCCATACTATAATTATAAACATCTTCTGCCGCTTTTATTTAAAATACTATATCGGTTCTCTGGCCGGCTATTAATACCTGCATATTTTTCTATTTAAGTTAGGTAGTTTTATTTTAAGTATAAACTTTCACTAGAAATTACTAGTTATTAGGCTAGGCGAATAAGAGTATCTTATTATAATCTATCATTCTTTATAACCAGGATCAGAACAACGTGTATAGGCTATATAGATTTAATTTAATATAAACTATCAGCTATGCCTTTCAATTATACTTCCGATAATATAAACCTTGTTCAGCCAACTTAATATAACATTTAACCAAATCGTGTCTTAAAAAAGCCTCCCTAGGAGCCTTAGCCATTGCCTAATCCCTATTAAATACCGCGCTAAATATATCTAGTGCTTTGCAGGACATAATCACAGAAGGAGGCTCTATAGGGTGTAAACTATTTTATTTATATCTTCTGCTGCTTTTATATATAAAATACCGTATAGATTTTCTAGCTGTTATTAATGCATGTTTCTCCTATTTAAGTTAGGCAGCAAGCTCTCCACTAAATATAGTAAAAATTACAGCACTGTAGAATGCTCCCTATTTCTATATCTACCCCCTCGTCTTATTTTTTTTTAAAAAAAAACTAACTTAGAGAGTTTATATGCATTTAAAAAATATATAAATAATTTTTTCTTTAAAGCTCTAAGTACCTAGATAATCCCTAGTAGCCTTAGGCTTTTAAGGTAAAGCTCCTAATAACTTTAGCCTCCTAGAAAAATTAGCCTCCTAGGAGCCAAGTGCTAGTAATAGCAGCCTACAAAAATTATACGGCTAAAGAAATATGCTGCCTGCAGAAAGTGTATGCCTATAGCGCTTGGGAACAACTTATAGCCTAGGAGCATTACTCTAAGAGTAATTTATTTCTAGTGGCCTTTCCTATTATATAGCCCTATTATTTTTAGCAGAATATCTAATAGCATTTAAGCTCTTGGCCGGGGCATCTAGAGGGGAAATATCCCCTTAGAATGCTTACTAACTAAACCTATAGTAGAATAGCCTGCTTGGCGCCATGCCCTATTATTTATAGTAGATAGTATTGCGATCCCTTACCTTACATTCTACCTTTTCTATCATTTCCTTCCTACCTTTTATCTCTACAATATCGCTTAAGAATATCTTGCCTTTATCCCCCAACCCATTATACTTAAAATTTCCAAAGAGGATAAATTGGCGTAGGTCTAAAGTATAGCGGAAAGTAAATATATCTAAAACCTAACAGAGCTATTAGACTGTATAATAATTATATATATAGCAGCTTTTACCTCAACACTTTTAAGGTTATCTCTGCTATAGTGGTTATAGGGAGCCCACTAGATTGCTTTAAGAGGAATATAATTATGTCCTATTATCCAAACCCAATTGTTATTTCGCATTTCTAATATCTCTATTACAATACTGAGGCGACTTAATATTTAGAGGTGTAATAGATAACTATAAGTAGATAATAGCGCGAGGGAAGTTAATAAGAAGACGGTTTACAGGAGGCCTTTTATAATATTTATCTCCAGCTACCGGCTAATGGCGGCGTAGAAGGTTTAACCCAGTATACGCCAGATAGTGGATCCTTGCACTTAGCAGGAAGTCGATCTTAATCGCCATCTATAACATTTTACTAAACCTAATAGATTCCAGATTATAGACTAATAAGCGCACGGCTATATAAGTCAAGTAATATAAATAGACACTTTAATACTAAGGGCCGCGTATATACTCACCTTACCGCCACGCTCTTCTTTAGTAATAATAAGAAGAAATATTTAACGCCTTCCTGCGAATATAGGGTTACAGATTGTCACTTAAAGTACAATAAAGCGCTTTACAGGTTGTTTAAAATACTTATTACTAAGTTTACAATAAAATACGGCACATCTCCTAAAGACACTAATATATCTCCTAAGAACACTAATACCAGCCTTATCGATTTAGAAACGTTGGCAGTATTCTTATAGATAGAATACGGATTATATAAGGAAGCGGACATATAGGAGACATAGCATAATATATAAGGGGGAAGGGGATTGTGCCTATAGAGCTACAACCGGCACTATAATATAGATAAAGGAATGCGGAGGTAATCGAAGATACTTATAAAGAGTATTATGCCTACTAATCTAAATGCGATTAATAAACACGTATTAGTTTAGTTTATTAACCTCTCCTATTAGCGTCACTAGCTTAACAATCTTGTATTAATAAGCTTTCTCATCCCAACTATGAAAAAATAGCGTTAGTAGGACTATACTTACACGCTTATAAAGACATACACTTTATTTACCGTCTTATACTCCAATCTAGAAGCTTATAATATCGCTTTAGTTTTAGGATCTTCCGGGGCTAGTGGCTCAACAATTAGGCCTCCTGGGGTAGGGGTAGAGGTAAACAATATATTTATTACTATAGCTACCTTTAGCAGCTCTAGGAATTGCAGTACATCCTAAATAGTAAGGGGATAAGCTAACAATAGAGTAGGGCTGCTTAGAGATTTATTTTTATCCTTAGCTTCTCGGCTTTTAATTAGTTGGCACGCTTCTAAGCCTTACCACTCTACTTATACTTAGTTGCTCTAAGTCTAATAGAGCCCCCAGTTTATCTCGGCACTAATAGTTGTTTCCATTTATTATACTTATAACACTTACCTGGACTCTAGAGCCTTGTGTTATAGCCTTAAACTACTTACCCAATGGAGGTCAGCTATAAGCCTTATCCGCTTTAAAAGATCTGGTATAAAAGTGGTCGTATAAGACAAATACTTATTTATAGGAAAATTATATAATAGGGATAGTAGAGCCACTAAAAATGCCAACAAACGGCTTTTTATATATAAGACTGCCCTAGATTCTCCACCCTAGTGCGTAGTGATGCATTTTATAGACTTAAAACGGCGACACCCCATATATACTGCAAATGTTATAATTGGCGTGCGCAGATAAAAGGGAGCCCCTAATGTGGGCGCTTTTGCGCATAAAGCTGGCGTATATACCTTTGAAATAATAATCACGTATTAAATAGGCGTCACTGCTTACAATAGGAGATAAGGTTTTATTTGGGCCTTTAAGGCGGGTTGCGGCGAAAATAGTCACCACATTAAAAGGAAAATAAGTCCTTGCGATAAGGCTTAGCTATATCACTACTTACATTAGGAGATAATGATTTATTTAAGCGCTTATATTAATAATCGTTCTGGATACATCTTCTTATATATCCACCACCTATATTCTGCTCTTTGAACAGTTCTAACCTAACTTACCACTTATATATCCCTTATAGGATTATACTAGAGATGCCGTTCCTTGGGTTGATTAGTTAATTAGCTTAATTCCCCTTAGGGTTCTTAACTTTTTACAGTTGAAATTTAACTAAGGAATTCCGTACTAATTATAAGATAATTTTAAACTAACCAGCAATCTTTTTAAGGACTTTAGGCATATGCTAGTTTATAACATCCCTATCTACTTTAAGTGTTTAATTAAGCCTTAGCTGCTAGTTTATACATTCTCTAACTGCCGCCATCTTAAATAAAGGGATATTACCCTATTTACGCCACTAAAGGATAATGTTTCTGGCTTTGTCCTTTATAAAATTCTACTAATCTTTATTAATAACTGTATTTAAGCTAGTCTTATCTATACTTACTAGGAACTTTCTCTATTAGTCTAGGTTATATTGCGCATATTGCCGCATATTATCCAACTTATTATTAGCATTGACTATAATGCGTAGTAGCGTTATAAAAGGGGAATATTAGTGAAACCCCTAGGACTAATATATTGTGGTAAAAGTAGGGTTTCGCCATATGCTATTAGACTTTCTTAGCTTAATATAGGACCACCCCTACTAAATCTATATGGTCTGTATGGTCCATATAGTCTACGTGGTCTATATAGTCTATAGGGTCTATATTAGACCTCTTAGCTAAACGCCACTCCTTTTAAGTCTTTGCGTCTCCCTATAGCTAAGCTCTAGGCGTACTATACTCTATTAAACTCGCCTACTTATCCTTTATTAGCATAGAGGATATGGCAACTAATAATCTATAGGCAGTTCCGTCTTTATCGCAAGTGCTGTTAGTATAACGGCGCTAGGGCATATTACCTGCCAAATACTGCCGTATGCTGCTACATTCTGCCACACCCTATTATTGGCTCGCCTACTACTAGCGCCTTAGCGGCTAGCTTTATATATTTGTTTATATTGGTTCTAGTGGCCCCTTTTTCTTCTCCTTAGCTTAGTATCTTTGTAAGATAGCAATCCACAAGCCTTACCTTAGAGGCATTTATGCGAGCCATTATAGTTAGCCAGTTTTGTATCGCTAGCGGTTAATTAAGTCTATATATACAGACGGGGCTAATGGGGCGTAACCCTAGCTTAGCTCCGCCTAACTTACTTATAATGGGTTCTGCGGTCTATGTGGTCTAGGTGGTCCGTATAGTCTATATAGCCCGTATTAAACCTCTTAGCTAAATGCCCCTTTCTTACGTCTCCCTATAGCTAAGTACTAAGTATATATCTTACTATTAAGTCCAAAGCTAGTAATATATAGGCTATTGCTAGACATACTAAGACTTAATGGAAGCGGTTCCTGTTAAGCAGGATATAAATATAGCTTTGACTCGCAGACTTACAAGCTGTTAGAAAGGCCTATTATTAGTTTTATTTTACTATAGCTAGGCATTTATACTAATGTTTCAGCGTAATAAGAAGTAAACTAATTAAGTAGTTAACCTAAGACACTAGATAAGCTTTAGGATCCTGCAAACCAATTAAATATTAAACCTAAAATACCGCATAAGCTACCTTGGGATCCTATAAAGAGCGGAAATAAGTGATAAATGGCCAAAACAAGGATATACAAGGCAGGCGAAGAACCAATATAAAGCGGGTATTTAGTAGAAGGGGGATTCTATCCTAAAGCGTTAGATCAATACCACTTAATACTAGTTTACCATATAGCCCTCCTCTATCCGCCTTATTCTAACTCCCTTAATATATATAGAATCTGCTATGTACGCCTATAGTCCACTAGATGTTAACTAAGAGTTGCTACTATCCTAGTCCTTATCCGTTGGATAATTTCGCTCTATATGTGTTCTTGTCTAGCATTTAGGCCCCAATCCAATATTAGGTTTTATTAATAATTCTGCCTCGTTTTTAGTTCTTTGACTATTTAGGGGGAACTGGGTGCAATAGGTCTAGCAGGCTGTTTTACTTAAAAAATTATAATAGTAAATATATCTTATTCCATAAAACCACAAATTATGCAGCTATTTAAGATTATTAATTATATTTATTCTATCCTTCTAGTTGTTTCTTTCCTTTTCTATACTATATAATCTATAAGATCACAGCCGTTACTAGTTATACATAGGAAGCGGCCAACTTATATATTATAGATGGTGGTAGGAATTGTGGCCAGCTATATAAGTATCTAAATTCTGCAATTATAAGCATATCTAATAATGGCCAAGGGTATAGAAGGTATTCTCTAGGCTATATACTAGCAAATTACTCTACACGCATATATATAACGTCCCTATATGGAATTGTAGTTCTATACTAACTAGATGTTTAGGTCTTTACAGAAAGTTTAATACTTATATAGAGTACTGTTTAGATCCTTTTTTAACTCGAATTAATTTACCTAAGGTATTTTTATTTTGGCTCTTACCTAATTACTTATACCCTCAAAATTACCCGTTTTATTATCCTTGCCGTTAGCCAACTAATTAATGTCTATTAAGTTATACGCCTTACAATACCAATTCTAAGGATATTTCTATTGGTTGGGCTCTTTATCCTATATAGAATACCTTACCTAGTAAGTAAAGTGGAACCGCTACTTAAGCAGCCTTAAGCTAGTGACATTAAAAGCTAGCGAGATTGTATGGAGGATCTCTTAGTAGTTATACTGTACCTGCGGCCAAAGGACTTAAAAACATGGTCGTTGCTTTGCCTGGTGGGTGTCCTGCAAGTCTTAGCTAGGCTACTAGCAATATTGCCATTAATACAAACGGGTGTACTTATAGATGCTGCTATAGATAGATCTAGTTTATATTCTTGTCCTTTTTAAGTGGTATTAACTAACCGCTAAAGGTTCTATTCCTATTCGAAAATTTATTTTATAGGTAATAGCGCTACTTGCCTTTGTTCTAAACTGGTTCAACTTATATATAAAGGGGCACGTTATGGAATGTTTAATGCGTAACCTAAAAAAGCACGCCTTAAGACACGTTATAATACTCTTAATAGACTTCCATAGCAATAATAGCTCTAGGGAAGTCTTAGAGGTTATAGTCTTAGGAGAATAGTATATCTATCTTGCGGACAGTCTAATCCTCAATTTAATACCTTCTATAATTAATATTATTACCTTTGTAGTTTATTTCTCGTACTGTATTAATATATATATAGGACTTATTATAATAGACGTAATCGTTATTTATATCTAGACTAAGCTTGTTAAAAATCCTAAGCTTTTTTAAATGCATTAAGACTATAGTATAAATAGGTATAAGGAAAGCTAGATTAAGTATAATATAGTTACATACTGGGATCTAGTAAAAACAGCCAATTATTAAGATTAGGAGTGGCGCGGATATTTCTCTATATTAGTGGATAGCAACAAACTAGGATTATAGATAAAGTGTCTATAACTTTTTACTAGTCTATTAGGGGAGGGATTAAAAGCAATTAGCCTAGTAATCTTAGTACTAGTCTTACTTCTTCGCCTTACATAGGATACCGCAAGTGTGGGCAACTTATTTATTTTAATCGGTTCCTAGCCAAATATATTTACGTTTATAGGCTATCTTATACAAACGTACGATATGCTAATAGGTTACCTTAGTGCAGGAGAACGCTTTTCCAAACTCCTTCGAACTAAGCTATCTATTATTAACAAAAAAGGAGTAATATACCTTGAGGTTACCGCCGGCCGCGTTAAATTTAACAATGTCTTATTTTCTTACGCCAACGACAAGCTAATAGTAAAGAAGATTAGTTTCACAGTTAAGGGCGGAAAGACTATTGCGCTTATTAGACCAACTAGGAGCAGCAAGTCTATACTTCTTAATCTCCTAAAGCGGTTCATCGACCCTAGTAAAGGGAGCATTAAAATTAATAGCCAAAATATTAGTAATGTCACACTAAGAAGTCTACGAGAAAATATAGCAGTTATACCTCAAAATCTTAAAGTACCAAACAAGTCAATTAGGGAAATTGTATTGTACGGGCTCCATGCTGATGATGTTAAAATTGTAGAAAGCTGCAAAGCCGCTTCTATACATAAACGGATTGTATATTGCAATGCTAGATACAACACAGTGGTTAGGGAAGAAGGTATTAAACTCTTGGGCGGTAAGCGTTAACATATTACCATTACAAGGGCCTTTCTTAAAAATTCAAAGATTTTGCTTCTTGACGAAGCTATATCTGCTATAGATAATATAACAGAGAAATTAATTCGCGAATTGCTTAAAAGTTAGGGGAAAGGTTAAATAATTTTAACTGTTGCTTATTGTCTTAGTATAGTTAAGGGTGCTGATAAAATTATTTTCTTAGAAAATAGAGAGGTAAAAAAAAGGGGAAGTTATACTAAGTTGCTTAATCAATATAGATTATACTACGAAATATAGACAGTAATGGATAATATAGATAGAACGGAGGGGGTTAGAAGCTAGCATATATACCTTATAGATAGCATATACACCTTGCAGATAGCATGGTATATATTAGTAGCCATAAAATAATATATAGCCCGCAGAATAAGAGCTTATATAATATGCTAAAACTTCTACCTTTTAGGCTGCCCCGTATATCCACCTATAAATTCCTAACTTTTAGCCTTCCTATTCTTAATCCCAGTAAAGAATATCTAGTATGGAAAATTATACGTAACTATTAGGGCAACTTAAAAAGCTTAATCTTAGTACCGGATCTAACTAGGAAGAAAACACTCTTATTAAATCCGCTTAAAAAGATTACCCTAAGAGTTATAAACCACGCATTATAAGTTTTGCTATTAGATAATTCTATAGGCCCTATAATAACAATTTCAGTCGCTGTAGCAACATTGGATTTGTGTATATATCCTTCTATAATAATATTAAAAGGCCTAATAGAAGGTACAGTAATGTTATAACAGAGCTGGACTTGGGGAAAGGTACCCCAATTATAAGCATTTAAAGTGCGTATAGTGTGCTATATAGGCCTCGACCACTGTTACTGTTTTAGTGGTACTGATATGGGCTATACAGATTTCCTATAATGGAAGTTATAGAGGCTAGCTACTCTTAGTCTCCTATATCCAGCTATCTGGTTTAGTATTGTATAAGTCTAGCCATTTTAATTGTTAAGCTTATCGTAATCGCTGCTAGTGTTACTGTGGAGATAGTCCACTAAAATATAAAATAATGTGTATGTGTAAATATAAAGCCTATAAGGAATATCTGGTAAAAATGGAAAAAGAGCTAAATATAGAGTTAGATATAATAACTTGGTGCCTTATAAGCATACTATATAAAGAGTTAGATATATTGGATATAAAAACTTAGTACTATATAAGCATACCTGCTCATATTTATATAGCACTACTAATAGTAAAAGAGTGTTAATGTTAAGCTAAATACGAACCTATTAAAGGACCTATTAAAGTTTGCAAATATACGCACCTTTATTATTCCAAGTGCGAATATAAGTTTTATTAGGGAAAGTAGCTATAACACTAATACTGGGAGCTGTAAATAAGAGGGGTAGTAATAATAAGGATCTGGTTATAGTTTATCTTTAGTCTTAGAGTCGAAAAGCACTATATATTTAGCGCAGTTTGTTAGATTAAAATTAAATAGTGCTAGCTATTAGAGGATAAATTTAATGCGCGCTTATGAATGCTCCTATGTCTATATTCTACTACTTTAACTATTATTCCTTTCTTCCTTTGTAACGATTTCCTTTAGGTACTATCAATTAATTAAAGGATTCTATAAAAAGAGCGAGCTAGGTAGTTAGGCGTAGCGCCCTCTAAATATATAGCTAGGATCTTAATAGATTTAGTGGCTATAGCTTTGGTTCTATAAGCTAGAAGGTTATAGGAGCTAGGGGCTTATAGGAGCTAGGGGATTCTATAAAGTAGGTAATTATATAAGTAGGGTAGTCTAACCTAGCGCCCTCTAATTAATGCCTAATGTGCAAACTGGGTATTAATAGGTTTAATAACTTTGGCTTTAATTATACAAGCTAGATACTTATAGGAACTAGCTGATCCTATAAGCTAGGTAATTATGCGAGTATAGTGCTTATAGGAGCTAGGCGATCCTATAAGCTAGGTAATTATATAAGTATAGTGCTTATAGGAGCTAGGCAATTCTATAAGCTAAGTAATTATATAAGCTAGGCAATTATGCAAACTGGGTAATTATGCGAGCTAGATACTTATAGGAGCTAGCCAATCCTACAAGCTAGTTAATCATACGAGCTAGGTAACTATATAAGCATAGTGCTTATAGGAGCTAGGCAATCCTATAAGCTAGGTAATTATACAAGCTAGGCAATTATGCAAACTAGGCAATTGTGCGAGCTAGGTAATTATACAAGCTAGGTAATTATACAAGCTAGGTGATTATGCGAACTAGGTAATTATATAAACTAGGTAATTATGCGAGCTAGGCGATTGTGTAAGTAGAGTAATCATACAAGTAGAGTAATTGTATAAGTAGGGTAATCTAACCTAGCGCCCTCTATTAACGCCTAGTATATAAATAGGAAGCAAATATTAGGAAAATACTAGAACTATAAAAAAAGGAAATATATAAGTCTAAGATCTAGAAACATTAAAGAAGTTCCTATATATATGGACTTTGCAACGACTTGCACCCCCCTTATATATACTTAGAGAAGTTCCTATATAAATAGCCCTATAAGCGTAGCTATAAGTCTAAGCCCCCTTACGTAACCCAACCACCCCTCCCTACTATACCGGAATAGATAAACAACCACTGGGTACTATAAGCAGAGAAATGATTTAAACAAAAAGAAAACACTATAGAATAAGTTATATTGTCTGCTTAAATTATAGCTAATCATAAAGAAAGCCATAAAAGAAAGACAAAGTTAAGAGAAAAATGGAGATAAACATAATAGGTTGGCCATACAAATATTAGTAGGGATGTGGAGGAGGAAAAGAATATTATAGAAACCAGATATTTAAGAAAAGACTTAAAGAGAGATGTAACTACTGCAAGGAGTTGTGCAAGAACTGCGTTATAATAGATCATTGCGACAGCGCTAGCTGTAAGGGAAGTTGCCGCTTCCACCGTAGCTGGGACGAAGAAATGAGAGAGAACGTAGCAGAGGCCAAAACGGGAAGACTGAGAACCCTAGAGGCAATAATTAAGAACACCCCATACAGGCCGACTCCACGGAGATTAGTATAGGTAGATAACACACTGGTTAGAAAGCTGTTTCTATCTCATAAGAGCTCCTAACACCTATAGGGGACCCCCTACCTAGATAAGGTAATGACTATAGTTAAGGAGAAGGTAGATACGGAACCCCTTAGGGAAGAGGACAAACCCCTCCAAACTAGGTAGGAGGAAGTAGGATATATAGTTATAGCGGGTTAAGAAACAGCTATAGGAAAGGCTATAGAAGGGACAGTTAAGATAGGCATAGGGAGAGAAACTACTAAACTGCCTCTAAAGGAACTAAAACCCTTAGCCTTACTAAGATCCCTCCTGGCTATTTAGGAAAACAAAGAAAAATCACAGCTAAGAAAAAAAGCAGTCCTTAAAACATTTGCTAAATATTTAGCTAACAACTTCTAGAACTTAGAGAGGTTAACCTAAATAAACTTGGGCGAGACTATAAAGAAAGTGTTTACAATAGTTATAGACGCGATTAACCAGACCTTCTCCTTTAGGGTAGGATAGACTTCCCTAAAAAAGAGGGGTAAAAAGGATCTAGAAAGTAGCGGCAAGTTATCAGTACCCTCTAATAAGAAGAAGATATAAGCACATAAGCTATAGCCAGTTAAAGACACACATAGAGGCGAGGCCCCTAATAACGCAGCTTTAACAAGTAAAAAGAAGGAAGGGAAAAACGACGGTGCCTATACGCTAGCTACCCCCCTTTAAACGCATATACTAAAAAAGAGCTTCAGACCTTAGAACTAGTTAGAGGAGAAAAAAGCTGCTAACAGAACGTTAGCGAAAGTAGGAAGTAGGAAGGATACACATATTTTCCTACAATTTAAGGGAACAAGACTAGACGAAGTGGTAGTTAAATATATAGTTAGGGGTTGCCTAATAGAAGAAGAGAACAAAGGAGTTATATGGGCTAATATAACTAGGAACGTAGTAGCAATCCTAGTCAAGTCAGAATAAGCTGCTAAGTTATTAGTTAACAAATAGGAGATTATCAAAGCAGCTATAGGGGCAATGGTTGTGTAGATAGGAAAAAGATAGAACAAGTTCCTCTTTAGAGGGGTAATAAGGCTAAGAATGGTAAAGGGCAGCTAGGCTGCGCTTGCCGAAAGCAATATAAGATATAAGGTAAAGAAGAACCAAGGACCTATAGATATTAAGAAGGTATGTGTAATCAAGTTAGCCGGCTATAAGGAGAAGTATAATGTAATTATCTTTACCAGCGAAGCCACGGAGGTTAAAAGAAACACTACGCTATTTGGGGATAGAGTTAGTGTAGTAAAAATTACAGACAAGACTAGGCCAAGATTCTATAGGAACTATAAGTCGTTTTATATTGGCCTTTGTAGAAAAGAAAGCAAGTACAAAAACTGCGAAAAGGCAGAGTATAGGGCATATAATAGAGAAACAAGGTGCGCCACTTGCCTAGGCAGACACAAGAGCTTAAACCTAAAATACCTACTTAGACTAAGAAGAATAGGAGACCAGTAGCACTACCTAAGCAAATAGATTATTTAGGCGAAGAGGAAACAGGTTAAGGCTAATCTTAAAGTAAAAGTTAAAGAGGCAACCATAAAAGAAGCCAAGAAGGCCAACCTTACTAAGTTAAGGTCTAATAAAGGAAAAGGCCCTATAGAATGGAACTAAACATTCTAGGCAATAATACGGCTAGGTCAAGATAGGCCTAAGTGGCCTTCTTAGCATAGGCAGTAGATAGGAAGACAGACGTCATCCTATTATAAGAACTAGCGGTACTAAAGGCCTAAAACAAGGTTATAATATTACTAGATAGGTACGAGATATACAGTCTATTAGAAGACTAGGGGAAGGAGAGACCAAAATCTCTAACTTTTATAAAAACCGGCCTTAGGGCAAAGGCCCTAGAGAGGAGGACAAGAGATATAATAGGAGTTAAAGTAGAGGGTATTAAGGTGTTTAATATATACATCCACTTAGAGGAAAAGAATAAGGGCCTAACTGCTAAGGCAGTAAGGAACATACCAACTAAAGAAAGGGACGTGGTGGTAATAGGGGACTTTAATAGGTCCTTCTACTGGAACAGAGGAAGAGCCTAGAGATCAATTACTTTAGATAAGTGGGCGGTAGGGCTTAACCTACTAAGCGACGCCAAGACGCTAACAAGAGGGACTGCGACCTTAGACTTCGTCTTTAGTAATATAGCTAGGGCATTAGGGGGACTAGACAAGATATAGTCCAGCTTAGATTATAGGGTAATATGGGCGCGGACGGCTCTGGTTAGGAGAAAGTCATTTAGGACAAGAATAAAGGTCAATATATAGAAATATAAAGAACAGTAGGACTAAGAGGGAGAATCGCTAGTAGAATGGACAAATAGACTGGCAAAAGTTATTAAGGCGAACTTAGTAGAAAAGAGGACCGCAGTTAAAGAGACCCTATAGTAGAACAAGGACCTTACCAAGATAGTTAGAAGAGTTTAAAAAAGAGACCTCCTAACTAATCTAGTTGGTAGGGCTAAAGAAAGGAGAGCCTTAAGGGGTAGGGTAAAGAAAGTAAGAGCGGCCTTCTAGAATAAGGCCGTTTAGGATATAAGGTCTAAGCAAGACATCTATAAACTTACAAAGTAGAGGAACTATATACAAGCTAGGGCCCCTAAGCAGCTGGCAGGATATAAAGGGGAATTAGAAAAGACCTAGGTCATACTTATTACAAAGGCACTAGTAGAACTAGAAGAGATAGGAGCCCTAAATATAAAAGAGGACTTTAAGACTAGGTCAAGGAGACCAAAGGCTCTAGCTAAGTAGATAGACCTCTTGCTTAAAGAAGTCATAAACAGGTTCCTAAAAGCAAAGAGTAGAGCGCTAGGTCAAGACAAGATTACAGTAAATATGCTTAGATAGTTGGAACTAGATATAAATAAGGTTTATTGCCTAGTTAATAAAGACCTAAGAGAGGGCAAGGCCTCTATAAGGAATGTGGAACTCGGCCTTATACCTAAGCTAGAAAGGGATTTAAGCATAGCAAAAGGGTAGAGACTAGTAGCACTACTCCTAATAACTAGTAAGGGGCTTAAAAGGGCTCTAGCTAAGTAGCTTAGAGAAACTAGACTTATAAAAGGGTGGTTTAGAGAAAACCAAGTGGGAGGTATCCTAGGGAGGTCTATAATGGACGTGGCTCTTAGGATAATAGCCGACTTGGAAATAAAATAGGAAGGCAAAAACAGCTACAAGGTATAAAAAACGCTGGTATATATAGATATTAGAGGAGCCTTTAACGTAGCGAAAAAGGACTATGTGTATAAGGTCCTCTAAGATAAGGGGGTACCCAAGAACGTGGTCAAGCTGGTAGTTAACTTTATAAGTAACAGAACAGTCTACCCTAGGAGGGGATAGGTAAAAGGGAACAGCATATACCTAGACAACGGACTAGCGTAGGGCTCGCCTATATCACCGGTCCTGTTTAGCCTTCTACTAAGCCCTATAATAATAGGGCATAGGTTAAGATACTTATATACAGACAACGTCGCTATAATAGCGTAGGGGAATATAGCGGAAGAGTCCCTGGCGAATGCAGAGATAGAAGCCAACACTCTAGCAGAGGAGATTAGGTGGGTAGGCCTAGAGGTCGATCTAGCCAAAATAGAGGCAATAACTTTCTATAGTGTAAGAACGGAACCCCTAAGGCAAGTGGAGCTTATCGTGGTAGGGAGCCCAGTTAAAACAAGCTAAGAGATTAAGTACTTAGGAATCGTTATAGACAACAAGTTAAGCTTCAAGTCCTATATAGCAAGAAGAACAGCAGCAGGCTAGGGAGTAGCTAGACTAATTAGGAACCTATTATTAAAGATAGGAATAAGAATAGAGGCCTTAGTTAAGATAATTAAAACAATACTAGTACCTACGCTAATGTATAGGTCCGAAGTGTAGTAGAAGGGCAGAGAAAACAATAAAGGCAAAACGAAGGCCTAGAGATAGGCAAGTCTAGTCAAAGAGCTAGAGAAACTATTAAAGGTATGCAAACAGTTCGCCCTAAGAGCGGATAAGAGCGTCCTGCTCAAGGTACTAGACTGGGAGATAGGAGTCCTAAAGATAGAAGACATTCTAGAAAACCTAAGGGATAAGGCCTCCCTAAGGCTAAATAGAGTTGCTATAGATCACCCTACTATTTAGAGGAAGGCAAGAGCCTCTAGGATATATAAGTTAAGGAACTATATAACTAAGGATATAGAAGAACCCTAGACTAGGAAGGCAAAGTCACACCCTATCTATATAAGGAGGATAGAGGAGCCCAACCTAGAAAAGAGCTACCTTAGATAGCCCATAGGGATAAGGTAGGTGTTTATATCTATTAAAGAGGGAGTAGCCTAATACTAAGTCAGGGATTAGCTGTTAAGGGTAATAGCCAAGGAAGAGGTATGGGCGGAACCCTATAACACCAGTATAGACATAGGCTTAAGGGCACTTATAAGAGCTTATAAAGCCAAAGGAGAGATTAAAAATAGGCTTGTTCTATTCCACACAGACAACAAGTTGGTGGGTAGGGAGTTAAGTAGATAAGGAACCCCAAGAACAAGCTATAAAGCCGTTATAAAACTAAGAGGCCTAAACCCCAGAGTACATAAATTCTTCCTATTAGATAGATGCCCCGAGTATATTAGTATAGAAAGGGAGGAACTACCCACAGCTAAAGAAATAGAAGAAATCGAAGAAGGATCTAATATATAGCTAGAGAGCCAATATATAAAAAGGAAAAAGAAAAGAACAGGTTGTATATAGGAGGACAGGATCTCTTACCCAGACTATAGAGAAATAGAGAAAGCAGAAGGGGGGAGAATCCTTAGGCTAAAAGGAGAAAGAGACCTAGTAAGACATACGCTTACAGAGCGGACAGGGATAGGCAGATTAAACAAGTATAGGCTTCTTAAGGGGAAGGGAGAAGTGTGGTATAAGTACGGTAAACCTTAAGAAAGAGGTCATTATCTAGAATATAAAACGTTTAATAGAAGTAGGTTAGTGGAGTACATATTAAAGAGTGCAAGGAAAAACCTAGGAGTATAGTTAGTAGGGGAAGGCGTAAAAGATCTAATGGATTAGTTATTGCGGTTAGGGTACTACAACAGTTAAGTAAAAGAAAGTGTTTTAAGCTATAAGGCGGAATTAACTAAAGAAAAAGCAGAGACAGCAAGGATAGGCGAAAGGGCTGGACCTTTATCTTATTTTATAAACAAATTGTAGTCCCCCCTAAGGGGGCAGGCTATCAAGGCTAAGACTTATAGTTAAACAAGCTACTAGATAGTCTTTAAAATTTCACTTACTTACTTACTTATTACTTTTAAGGTAGTAAATAAATTTATTTAAGTAAAAGCATAGATTATCGCGAATGCTTTATAGCTCGCTATAAGTCAAGCGGGCAGAGACTCTAGTGGGAATAGTAAAATATTATTTTATTTTGTAATAGGCCAAACAAAGAGAGGCCAAAGTTTTAACCCTTTTACCAGCTTTTATTAGAACTCTTCTTTATATTTTTATCCTTTACTTATAGATTTAAGACTATAAAGTTAAGGCCGCTATATTTAACTGTCGCCTATATAGCCTTGTTGCTTAACACCTCTTTATTACTGCCTACCCCTATTTCTTAATCTTTAGTACTAAAACCATTTTCTCTACTATATAATATCTCTATGTCCTATTCTTGATCCTTATTACTAAAGTCACTTTCGCAACTAGTCTACGCCTTTATATCGCTGTTATTATCTCTAAAGTTGGGTTCTCTATCCATAAATGCCTACTTAGTAGCTAGCAATTTAGGGACAGTGCACTTATAGGTACTTAAGGGTTGCGGGATACTACTTAAAGAGTTTTAGTCAATGCTGTTTAGATATAGAATATATTTATAGACCTCTAAGTACTAGCTACTCAGCGCCTTAAGTAAAAGATCTCCCTTAACGCAAGGTAGATTAACAAAAGTTAATTACCGCCTGTATAAGGCGGAGCGCTTATAAAGGGCTTAGCTATAATGCCAATTAAACTACCCCGCAGGCACTAATAGCTCCTTTGCCACAGATAGGGGGTTAATATATAAAATTGACTGGCTAGGATAAGTCTACTGCTTAGGCAGTGTCTTGCCCTAGAAAGGATATGCGTTGGAAGTGGATTATATAATACTATTTCTGCTAAGAGAGGCGTTATTAGGGGTTATTATTAACTTCCAATTCTAGTTTATAACTTTATACAAACGCTTCTGAACCCTACTAAGGCGTACGGCGTCCATTAGGGATTGTCAGCTATATAAATTCAGTAACAGCTTAGCTAATAACTACTCTAAGCAATACCTTACTTATGGATTACTTTAGGCGCCTATAGTCTTAGACGCAGACAATACGTAAGCTAAGAGTAATCACAGCCACTGAATATTATACTACAGACACCACATAAAGTGGAAAAGAGCGGCTAGTATACTCCGCCTTTCCTTTCTGCCTTTTGTCCTAACTCCGCCCTAAGAGAGAAATGGAATATAAACGTTATGCTTCTGGCTCTTATATACTATTAATTCGACTTACCTTTAAATCTAACCTCTTAACTATATATCCCTTACTATCTTTATAAGAATACCAGATATTATATATATTACCTTAACTAAGCTTAGATATATTACTAACATAACCTATAGGTCCTTAATTAATACTTATAAAAACATTATGGTATACTATTGCCCTGAAGATAACATACCTGTTTATTAACTTACTAGAAACCTTAAATTATCCCAGAATCGCATTAATAATAAAGATATAGCATCTGTTAGCGGGGAAAAGAAATAATTATGGCTTTCCAACCCTATGCAGAAATAGATACCTTATACGCCTACTTAAATACTTAATAAGGTTAACTCTTATAAAATCAACAATAATACGGAGGGTAATATATAAGAAGATATAAAAATGTACGCCAATTACCTTAAGAGCCTAAAAGGCCGTAGTAAAACTAAGACAGTCTTACCTAAGCTAATAGAGAGCTATAGCGAGGCTAAAATAGACTCACTTTAACCAAAAGAGGTTTATATTAAAGGTTTACCAGTACCTCTAGGTATATTTATAAAACACCTATATTTATTTAGCAATACTAATAAGTAAGCAGGGAATAGCTCAGCTAATCTTATAACATTTCTTAGAGTTGCATCTCCCTTATCTAAAATATTAATGATTTCCAATGCTATAATTTCGCGTAGATAACTAAAGTATCTTATCTTATGGTTACCTTCTTATTTTATAATAAAGAACTTAAGACGTCTCTAAAGCCCTAGTTATAAATCATTTATATCTACATTTAGCCCTATTGTAGTAATATGCTGGTATCCTACCTGGGTTTTAGCTGTGGACATACCACTAAACAGACTTGCATTATACTATGCTAAGAATCCCCATCTCTTTCGCTATTATGCTAAGATATATAAACCACTTAAAGATGTTATAATAGAGATAGCTAAGAGGGGCAAACTATATAAGTAAGGAGATTAACCAGGAAAGGCATTAGAGGATTTATTAGAAGAGATATTAAGGAGAAGGGTATACAAGAGAAAGGTAGATCCCACCATAGATAGAGATCCTAAGAGGTCTAAGGTATAAGAAATTTCTTATAAGGAAGATTTTTATAATTATATTCTTATCTTTTAGTATTAAGAATTAAGGCGTTAATTAGGATTTCCTTAGCTTGGTGTTTTATTTCTATCTAGTTACTTCTATGTCAAGAATATCTCGTTATCATTTACGTGTATAGACAAGTTTTTACATATTAGATTAAAGTTAAGAGACTCGCTTATAGTATAGAGGTGCGTTTTAAAAGTCTTTACTACTAAGAAATTGACCGCCCTAGCTTACCGCCTTCTAAATCCAAATATCCTTCTATTCTAGGGTGCGAGTTAACTCTAAATTTCATATTAATGGGATAGGAATATTAAGAATAAATATAGGATCTACCCCTTAATATTAGCCCAAGTTTTAACTAAAAATAAGATCTTATTTTAAAAACTAGATCCGATTCTAAAGACTATATTTTAATTTTAAAGACTATATACTGATTCTAGGTTCCGGCTTAAATTACGACCCCAAAAACCAGATCTGGTAAACAGCCCTATAAGCATAGCTACAAGTCTAAGCCCTTTTACGTAACCTAACTACCCTACCCCACTACACTAAAATAGATAAACAACCGCTATATATAATATACAGAGTCCTCCCTTAACGCAAGGCAGATTAATAGGAGTTGTTATACCGCCTGTATAAGGCAGAGCGCTTATAAAGGGCTTAGCTAGAATACTAATTAAACTACCCTATAACGCACTAACAGCTCCTTTACCACAGATGGGGAGTGAATATATAAGGTTAACTAGCTAAGATAAGTCTACTGCTTAAGCAGTGTCCGGCTCCATAAAGGGTAGGCATTAGAAGTGGATTATATAATACTATTCCTGCTAGGTAAGGCGTTATTAGGGGGTCATTATTAGCTTTTAGTTCTGGTTTACAACTTTATATAAATGCCTCCAAACCCTATACTGTTAGGGCTGTCTAAAAGCTAAATTGCCTATTTACCTTGTCTTAACCTTGGGCCAGGCTTATTAGCTATTAATTTATTAAGGCAATAGGAAGTTACATTAAGACGTATAATGGGGCTTAAGTAAAGCTACGCAACTAGATAGGCATTACTATACAAAGCAACGCTTAATCGGCTGCCTTTATATCGCCATCTTAGAATAATTGGAAGAAAGGGGTTAATATTAGCCCTTACCATTTAATGTAACCCTCCTATAGAGGCATAGCAAAGTAGGGTATAGACGGGAAAGGATCATGCTCCTATTATAGCTGTATTATAGTGCATTTATAATACTGTGCTAGTATCCCTAAGTTAGTAAATTAGCTTGACTTTTAAGGCATAGTTAAAGCGGAGCCCACTATCAGCTCTCCTATTAGCTAAGTGGTAGAGAGGAGCAGGATATAAAAGGCCTCTATATTCTTTAACTAGACCTATATTAAGTATAGTATCCTTTAAGGAAATCCCTCCTTACTTTCTTATAAAGACACTCCGTGACCTTACCAGCACTAGCCACTCTAAAATGCTTCCGGTCTTGGCCCCAAGAGTTTAAACAAGCCTCGGTTTCGAGTCCTCAAGTCAAGCAAACAGTCCTTATAGTGGGAGCAATGCCTTTTCATTAACCAGCTGGTCATCTTGGCCGTGGTCATAGTCTCTGCAGCCATATACTGCTAGGGCGAGTAGTGGTGACTCGTACCTTACTCAGCCGCTTCTTGTCCCCCTCCTCTTTATCACCTATATTAAGAGTCTGTCGCCGCTTCTAGCCCTTCTGCCGTGCTATGTTGGGCATAGCATCTTCTACAGCGGCGGAGACTTCTTAGGCAAATCTAACGTGCTTCTTAGTAGGGCGCTCTTTCTCCTCCTCATCTTCCCTTAATATCCTCCGCCGCTTCCTCCTATATAGTATAGCCGGAGGGCTTTTGGTGGACAGTGGTGGTATTAGGAGCTAGTCTACTTAGCGTAGCCTCCGCGGCCTCTAGGGCCGGTCTGGTACTACCACTGGTTTCCCCAAACTAACTCTGGCGTTAATATTATTACCGCCTTTATCTTTATTGTTGTCGTCATTATTACTGCCATTATCAGAGGTGGCCCCCTTAAGCTCTTCCTGCGCCTTTAATTTAGCCTTATACTTCTCTTTAACCTCTAGTGGCGTGTGCCCTATAGGCCATTTATTGGCGGCGCTATAATATATAACACTTCTATATATCTGTTCGGTGATAACCATATTAAGGTGCTGTTTAAGTACGGTAGCGAATTGGTTATTATAGGCTTCCTAGGATACCAGTATACCCGTGCAAGAAATAAGGTAGGCACCTTAAGTGGTAACAATATCAAAGCAGTCCTATAAGTTTGCGCTACTATTAGTTTAATAGGCTGTAATATAAAACTAAATCAAAAGAATGCAGGCTTACAATAAGCAGATCTTGGCTGGCTATAGTAGTAGGTAGGCTATCTAGCCGCGATATTATAGCTAGCAATGGCTATATATAGGGACGTCACAAGTTGGGCTGTTTTAGGTAGAGGTTGGAAAGGTAGGGAGGTAAGCCTTTAAAAAAGGTTGGAAATCCATAAGTTAGCACAGGCGCGGCGAGGAAGCGTTATTATATAATCTAATATATGGGGTATAATAAGGGGGTGGCAACCCTAGGCCTTACTATAGTTGGAAGTAATAGAACATAGGGCAGCGGTATTATTATTAAGAGAAACGGGAATTCAATTGCTATAGGCACTAAATACGGTATATACACTAGTGCTACCAGTCTCTCTCTTGCACAACTATAATATACCAGCTAGGCGGCCTTCTAAATAACGCTCGCTTATACCTTACCATCTTTAAGGCTATACTCCAACCGTCGTCTCTTCGCCCGCGGAGATTTAGGTAGCAGTAGGCCCTAAGCTAGGTACTAGAGAACCTCGTCAATATTAGGGCGCTGCGTATAGTTATTTGCTACCTACTAGTATCTTACCATCTTAATAAAGAGACCGTTGACTGTAAGTTTAAATCAGCCTATCTGCCACCAGAAGCCATTGAAGCTTTACAATATAGAACACTTACAATATATATAGCCTCTGGCCGGCGACGCGTACATACTCTTATAATCCCTAGCTATTTTGTTAATAGCATTCTAATAACTCTTCTAGAAGGAAGGGCGCAGCTTCTTATTGTCCTTGTTATTGCGCTATAGGTTAATGGAGAACTTCCATAGGTGGTAATTATATATTAGCTCGAACAAGATGATGCCTATAGACTAGATATTAATAGAGTGGTCATAGTCCTCTAGCTTAAGCTTAGGAGCAAAATAGCCGATCGTGCCGACTATGCCTGGCTTGGGCTGTAACGACCCACCTACCTGGATCTGCCTGGATATGCCAATATCTAGCAGGATAAAACGGAGCGGCTTGCCAATAAGGCCGATATTGGTCGGCTTTAGGTCGCAGTGCAGCTAGCGTCTATTATGCATAACTTTAACACCTAGCAGTGCGGTGCGGAATGCAGTTACTGCCTCTATTGTTATGCCCTTGCACCCTCTGTCAAGCTTATACGTTAGCTGCGTTCTTTTAAACTATAATTTCAAGAATATAAGAGGCTTACCCCTTGCTCCAAATCCCTACTAAGTCGCTAAAGGTCTAGGGCGTTATCGGCTTTAGGACAATAGTAATATTATTAAAGGCTATCTTAGAGGAGAACTCCTTACTATTAGAGTAAATTACCTCTACTATATACAGAATTCGCTCACCGTTGTCTAACTTCTATGCGAGATTAGTCACTTCCTAAAGTGTCTTAATCTCTTTATCCACACTATAACAATTTCAGAAAGTCCGCTCTACCACTTTAATAGCGGCCACGTTGGCTAACTAATCTGAGGCAAAGAATACTTTTCTATAACTACCCGCGCCTAGAGCATCTCCCAGTATCCACCTGCCCATCGTTCTCTTATTAGGGAGTAGGGTTGGCATCTTAATATTAATGTTGGCAGCCGCCGGCCTACCGAAAGCGCGAGCTATATAGCGTCTGCGCGCTTCCTTAAAGTTGTCTTTGGCAGCGAATTCTGTCTACTAGAAGTGGTATTTGAGCTTATTAAGCAGTATCTTTATGCTATACTAGTTTAAGTGATATAGCCACCACGTGGCTGCGTCGCCATTAACTATTAGCTGCGCTAATAGAGACCTAGAGCAGCCTATAATATAAAGGCCCTTACTTTTAGGAAAGAAGTTAAACCGCGTATAGGGGTTCCGGAGGTTAATATTATGCAACTTTATAAAAGACCTGGTGCAGAGGAGTAGGTCAATGGGTATAGTTTCTAAGGGGCCCTTTTCTGCCGCCTATCCCCTCTCTAGTATAGCTGGCGGAGACTGTAGCCCTAGCAGATAACAGCCGACCTAGACTATGCTAAGCTTTTAAAGCTACTCCTCAGTGTCGGTATCTGGCTCCATAAGGGTTTCGCTTGCTTTGCTATTAGTATTATACTTAGTGCGTTCTATTTTACGTTAAAGGCGAACTATCTTATTATTATATGTCTGCTTGGGCTTAACAAGTATACGGCGGAGGGTGGCTTAAGCGCCATCTGCCTAGTTGTTCTAGCACTAAGACATAAGGGCGTTATAGACATCACTAAATGCTAGCCTGGCGAGGGCATTCGTGGGTATAAGGGACGTAAAGGTGTGGTCTAACATTCAATAATAGATAGGGTGCTTACAGCAGACTCTAATAAGGGATATAAGCTTTAGAATACCATGGGAAATGTGTACCTTTTTAAATATAACTGCCAATTATAGAACCCCTTCCTAGTGGTTCCATAACGTAAAGGCAGCTAGACTATAACCACTTAATCTTGCTTCCTCTAGTAGGTATAAGATATGGAACATCTATATATGGCATCTTTGGCATATCGCGGTCGTCTTACCTCCTACTAAAGTAAGGTAAGCTAATGCTAGGGACATACCCTGCCCTAGGTACTATAAAAGGTAGGATCTAAGCTTAATGATTTAGGATCTACCTAGTAGAGAAGGATTTTTAAATTCTTAGGGCCTTTACTAGCTAGCTTCTTAGCCTATTATTATAGCTAGAACGTATAAGGCTAAAGCCAGATGTTACTAATTTATTAATAATATAGGTCCCCACCTTACTTCACTTTTACTCCACTTTACTTTACTTTATATACTTTACTTTACTTCTCCTATCCCCTATAGTACGGCATATACCCCCCCTTCCCCCTACGCTACTACTTTCCTTCTCCTATACTTTACTCTACTTTACTCTACTTCACTTTACCTGACTGACCTAATTATACCTTTAACATCGCGCCTATTTAGCATATATATTGCCCTGCTTAGTAGAGCAAAAGTTTGCTATAGGTAGCTATACAAGTAGTTAACTTTCTATTAGGACTTCTTAAAAAGTGCCTGTCTTACTAGTAAAACTATATCCAAAACTTCCAATCTTTACAAAGTTGTAGTCACTTTGGGGTTTACCTCTATATATAAAATACTACTAACTAACTAAGTCACTTTGGAGCCACAGACCTACAGTGGCGGCTATTAAGACTTTATTAATAAGATTCGCTTCTACGTCCTAGTATAGACAGAAAGATGCTAGTCGCGAATAACATTACGTGGGATAATACAGCGCTTTAGCAGCTAATCTAAGACAAGGTAAGTCTTATCTTAAACCCCTATTCCCTATATACCCCTCCCCCTTGCAAGAGCACCAATAATTGGTATACTAGTTCCCGTCTACTAACCCTATAATGCTTAAAGACTGGGAGGTTAGAATAGGTCGGTTTTCCTTTCTTTAAAAGGGCTTACTATAGGGGCGGAAGCTCTATGGCGTAGTGGTTAGGGTATATAGTAAGAACGGCGCAGTGCGGGTAGGCGGCGAGATATACAGCAACGTCAAAATAGAAAATGTGGAGACGGGGCGGCATCTTAAGGATAAGCATTTTCTCCTTATTATAGACGCTAGTAACTAGTGCATAACACTAAGTAGGCCGATATATTGTCTTATATTAATATAATAAAACACACTACTAGCTTTGTTCTGCTGGCTAAATATAGGTAACCTCCCTCTATATACTATGCTCTATAACTACCTTTGTAATACCCAAGCTGAACTCCATCCTTATACCCTATTCCGCCAGTCTAAACTCAATAGAGGGTGGAGAGCACTTGTTAAATAGGCAGTTAATCTATACTAGTGCGTCCGTGTATTTGTCCTTTAAAAAATCCAGTAGGTTATATAGGGGCATTATTAGAGATACCCCTCCCTACGGCATCGCCCTATAGGGTAGATTGTTATAGCATTCTATCTTCTAGTTTAGGCTCTCTGGCTAGTCTAGCAGTACAGGGAGCTAAGCGGCGTAGTGCTTGATCGCCTAAGCCAGGCCCTCTGGCTTGGCCATAGTACGCCACTAATTGGAGACAGCATTGGTATAGATATTGGTAGTCGTAGCGCATGCCCGTTTACTATGTAGGTTCTAGCATAGTTTACTAAGCGCATCTAGGGTAGTACTAATAGCGTATAGGAAGAAGACTTTAAGGGAAATGGACAAGAGCTTAACAAGGATCGTCCTAGCTTTTTTATGGTAATTGTTACTAATAATTATATCCAGGTCCTCCCTAATAACGGCTACTACCTTTAATAGCCTGTTTTCCTTAAGATCTTCTAGGGGGAATAATCTGCTTAAAACCCTCCAAATCCCGTTATTAAGCACGGCGATAAGGCTAGTGTGGTCTATAAGCATAGGGGTGGGAGCTATGGAGCCATCTATAGAAAGGCTTAAATGGCAAGGAGAAGAAAAGTAAATAAAGTAAAGTAAGGTAGATAAAGTGAGGTAAAGTAGGTAGGTATATAAAGTGAAGTGAAGTAGAGCGGAGTAGAGTAATAATGCAATGCTATATAGCTATGTATTAGTCTATGCCCCCTGTTAGGAGGGCTAGTATAGCCAAACTAGCTATAAGTTCCAAAGGAACCACCCCGTCTAAAAGAGATTAGAATTCTGAGTTTTTTATTATACAATTACTTGCGAATTAGACTCCAATTTTTGTATATACTATAGTAGATTTGCGCACTTTGGGCTAATAACTAATATAGGGTCCTAGAAGAGACCATATAGAAGTACAGTATAAAGTTTTATAAGGCTTGCCAAGAACTGCGAGGACCATACAGCGCCAACCATTTACAATAGGGCGGGCAGTATAAGCACCGGAAACCCCAACAAGCTATTGCCTTTAGTCGTAATAAAGGGCAAGTTTACTTAAGACTTAGGGGCCAGAACCTGGCAGCCTTAAGGAGCCTAGAACTAGGCGGAACCCTATAGAAATAGGACTGAAAACTAGGTCCTAATTAGGCAATATTATTAACAGGTTTAATAGGTGGAATTCTATAGATATAGAAGAGCTGGCTGAAATGAAAAAGGGTGCAGTAGCTGATAAAGAGGATTTTCTTAAGACTATAGGTGATAACTTTTCACTATACTATCAGCCACTGATCCCTTAGGTTAATAGATTGTGGAAGGTAGTATTTCTAGGCAGTAGGAGGCAAAAGGGAAAGGATAAAAAACTTCCTTCTTAAATAAAGGAGGTGCTTTAGGAAGTAAGGAAGGATCTAAAGGTGCTAGCAGAGTAGATAGAATAATATTTTATCACTCTTCTACTGTATAAATAAAGTTTTGTAGAGATTCAGGCGGATAAGGCTAGGTAGCAACCTTTAGTTAAAACGCATGTAAAATAGTGTTAGGCAAGGTACCTAGGCTAAATAAACTTGGGAAAGTGGATAACCTAATCTTTTACCAGATCGCCAAGTCCCTATACCCTACTATTCTGTATAGGCTTTATATTTCCACAAAACACGCAATCTAGATATTAGATTCCACGTTTTAGGATAAGGCTATGCATCCAATTTTTATTTAGAACGCGGGGTATTTCGCTTTGTAGGGACAGGGGTTAGAAAAGAGAACTAGTCCTATTATGGTAAATTACTAATAGATGTCTAATTGGCCCTTTTCCTAAGCTAGTCTAGTTTTTACTTAGCCCTCCTACGCGGCTACTTATATTAGTAGCTAAGGGTGTATGGATATACACTCTCTAGATAGTCTAGGATCTATAAAGGTAGATAATTCCAATTTGCATTTAATAGGAGGCCTTAATATCCGCTTGGCGGATATATTCATTAGTATTAACATGGGCGTCTAAGGGTCAATTAGCGTTGTATTTATGCTAGGGGCAGGTGGCTTAATTACAGACTCTTATAAGGTTCTCTATAGTTGATCTAAGCTTACACATAGTAAGGGCTGGGAGAAGAGAGTAGTAGAGAAGGGGGTTTGATTTTAGGGGGGTGTGATTTTTAGTAGTAGTTATTTTAGTAGTCTCTAAGAGGGTCCCATTTAGAATGTTTTTAACCTTATAACAAAATTAGGTGCTCTATTTTTAGTCTTCTAGAAGCCCTAGGCTCCTAGGATTAATCCTCTAAGGAGCCTCTAAGTCTAAGTAGCTAAGTCTTAGTAATAGTCTCCTAGTAGTCCTAGACCTAGGATTAAGCTCTAAGGAGCCTCTAGGTTCTAGGAATAGTCTTCTAGGAGCCTTAGGTTTTTAGGGAATATATTCTTAAGAGTTCTACAGCACCCTATAACGGAATAATTATTTCCCCTAGGATTGCATCCCTCCTAAGATCGGCCCTCCTAGAATCGGCCCTCCTTAAATCGGCCCGCCTGGGCTAAGAGCCCTCCTAAGATTAAATCTCTTAGATATTAAGCCCTCCTAGAAGCTCTACCTAGATAGGAGCAGCCTGCAAAAATTATACAGCTAAAGAAATATGCTGCCTATAGAAAGTATACAGCCACAGCACCTAGGAGCAACTTATGGCCTAGGAGTATTACCCTAAGAGTAATTTATTTCTAGTGGCCTTTCCTGTTATATAGCCCTATTGTTTTTAGCAAATATTTAATAGCATTTAAGCTCTTGGCCAGGGCATCTAGAGGGGAAATATTTTTTTGGGATGCTTACTAACTAAATCCATAGTGGAATAGCCTGCTTGGCGCTATGCCCTATTATTTGCAGTGGACAAAACATGTCGATTTAGGTTAGATCTTGCTGATTACCCTATTTCTGTTCTAGTTGCCTATTACCTTAACTCACCACTCTATCAAAGCTATGTAATGCAAATTTATTAGAATGTACATATATTACTAGCTAATGGACAGTATAGTTAAGTAACGTACCGCTACTAACTATTAACAAGAATAAATATTAAGAAAGAGAAAGGGTAGCTAAATTCTAAATATATATCTACCTACATGCCAAAAGGGCGTGCGTTCTATAGAGCTAAGTATAGGATTGCAAATTATCAAACTAACCTCCTCCTATAAAATTACAATAAAATTCTACATTCGCAGTACTATAATAACTGGCAAATACTATATACAGGATATTTTTAGTCAAGTCGAGTTTAATTATTTAGATTATACTAATGTTATTGCTAAACTCTTAAAGCTTCTAAATCGAACTCCTATTATAATACTGTAAAGTCCTAATAGGCTTTTGTTTATAAATGGGGTTAACTAGTAAATAGGGCTGTTAATTAGGCTTAGTTAATTGGGTTTAATATTAGCGGGGTAAGCTTTTCTAAAGCCGGATCCCTAAGATAGGCGTTACTATAGGCCTTTAATATAATCTCTTACTTTACTTACTTTATTCTACATCCGCCTATTAAATATAATCCTGGGTATAGCACTAGGACAAAGTAGGATATTTTTAGTTGTTAGAGGAGGTTATTATCTAGCTAATAATTATATAAAGTTAGATGTACAGAAAGTTCCTTCGGCTGTAGTACTAGGCAATAGTAAGGAAGATATATTGGTGGCTAGTTAATGCCTTAAGTCGTAGTTAAATAGCATATGTAGCGTAGCCCGCTTTATATAGATACAAAGTTTTAGTTGCTAAGCGCCAACACCCTAGATTCTATAGGGGTTCGTAGTAGATAGGTAGTGTTAGGTGTGGCGCGGGCCAAAGCTAGGGAGGGTTAGCACGGTCAATAGCTTATTAATAAGTGATTCGTGCTCTGCCTCGCCTAGCAAGTATTACTCTGCCTTACCTAGCAAGTGTTGCTTAGCCTTGCCCAAAGACATAGGCAAAGCCGCTTTCCATCTACCTCTCCTTTATAACGTAACTAAGTCTTTGCCTGCCTGCTATCTATCTACCACTTAAAAATACACAACACCTAATCTAGTATGGCCGCTAGGAAGAAAGGCCTCGTATTTTATATTACCAGTCTTTAGCCTAACATTAAACTAAACACAGCGCTAAAGGCTGCCATTAACAACAACCTATTAGAGGAAGAACAATTAAAGCTATATATTAGTGCGGCTGTTATACCGTCTTGCTATAATAATAAGCAAAGGGTTGCGCTGGTAGAGTTCTATAGTGGGGTGCTTATATTCCTGTCCAAGCTAGCAGTGGACCAGCTAGGAGACTAGCAGGTGGAGATGGGCGATATAGACATTAGCTTTAACTGCTACTTTTTTAGATTTACCCAGCTATACACGCTAAAGCCAGATACGCCAGTTACTGTAAAGTAAGTACCATTTCTTCGATTAGGTAACCTGCTTCTGCTATTCTTAAGTATTACCTTCTAGCTACTAATTTACGGCGCTATAGTATAATCGCCATTACTAGCCTTAACGGACATGTATATGGCTTATAGAGGGGTAAGGGAAACCTTAGGCGGATATAGCTATATAACTTCCTATCTAAGGACCTGCCATGCTGCCATATAATAATCTATAGCTATAACTCGAAGCTGTTAAGCTATAGGATCGACACGATTATAGACTACGGCCGGGAGCTACTAGAGGAGCTTAAGAAGGTCAGAAACATAAAAGAGGTAAGCGTTATTATAATATGCTATTATAAGAGCGTAAATATAAGGCTAATAGCTGCAACACGCTAGCTGAGATGCCGGCCACTCTTCTTTATTATATATAGCTTTAGTGGTATTATCCTTACTTATATAGGTCGCCGCTGTAATATATATATGCGTAAGGCTAAGCAGCATAGTGCCTTATTAAGGCGGTTTAGATAAACAAAGATGATTATCTAATAATAGCAGCCCTTTACAGAGCTATATACGGCATTCTTCTATTTGGGATTCTACATAAGGGACTAGTAGTAGATAATATCTAGAAAATACTAGCTAGGTATGACAATTACCCGCAAAATGCACTCCTTAAACAGATTAGATCTAAGTCTAACTTACTAGCCTTTTAGCTTACGGATTTTAAAAATCTTATCTAGGACTGGAAGATTATTAGCTTTTATAAAAGGGAGCAGACTAGATAGCTTGAGTTTGTATAATCCTCTAGTAAATAAGACTCTAAGAGATTGCTAATAGGGTTAGAATAGGATAGCGAAAGCAAACGCTAGAAAAGGACTAGTAACTTCATTACAGCAGTAGATACCAACTTGGCTCTTCTCTAGCTCCCAGACTCTATAGAGGAAAAGATCCCTCTAGACTCCAATTACTTAATAATTATCAAGTTTAATAATAAGAATAATTAAGGGTACAGCAGTACGCGGGATAAGTTTAAACAGTTTAAGTAGAGTGCTCTAAGAGTAGTCACGGCTCGTTTTTATACATAGCTTTCTCTTTTATGCTATAACTATGTAAAGACTAGTCCTATTCAACCTTCTTTATTTAAGCCTTACTTCTAGCTAATAATAACTAAGTACTAGTATAAGCACAAAATAGACCTAAGCCTTCTTATATAGTCCCCTTCCAGAGAAATAGCACGTTTATGGGCCAAGAGGACGTCCTAATAGAGATATAAAAGAAATTTAAACAGGTAGCATTATAGGACTATAGATAAGTGGCCCTTGTTAGACTAGAAGGTATTAGGTAAGCATTACTACACATTATCTAGTTAAAGGTTAAGCTTATTCCATCCTAGGAAGTCCCAGATTGCTATTAAGTATATATATAGAGTTAGAGAGTTAGTACCGCAAACCTAGGTGTTTTAGATATATATAAGCAATACTACTAGGTTTAAACAAGCCTATAGAGATATAGCTATTAAGGCCGGACTACTAGGACATAATAATCTAAAGGCTAATATCCTCTAATTGGTTTATTATTAGCTTTATAACAAAAGAAATAGCCAATGGCTTATAGTACTTAATAATGCTAACGACAACCAGGTCTTACTTTCTCCTAGCGCCGATTTAAATGGCGTTGCGTAAGGAAATAAGCTCTCTAGTAAAGCAAGACTATTAAAAAGCTTCCTCCCCTAAAGTCCAAATGGATAGATACTAATTACCTTACAAAACCTTATTGCAGTAGTAAACCTTATAGGGATAAAGTACAATGTTATTTAGGTAAAGCTAATAGTAGAGAAAGATGCACTAGCACTGCTAAAGACTAGGGTTTTAATTAGCAAGTTATTAAAAAAGGATAGAAGAGCGCTTATATAAGCTCTAGAATGCATTTCTTTTACTATTACTTACACCATAGCGTATATCGCAGTAAGAGAGCTATGGATTAGTGTCTTAATATATCTTAAGCTCTTCTACAAGAGTAAGGAGAACTAAGTATACCTCTTAAATATCTACGAAGCAAGAGACCTACGGCGAGATAATAATATATTAGACGTAATCCTTGCGACCTAGTAGATATCCTTTAAGTAGATCTAAAAGATGAGGCCGGAAGCCGCGGATCTACTTTCCCTTATAACTATATTTGATAAATAAGGGATTCCTAAGCACCTGCTATATAACGGCCGAAACAGACTGCAGTTTGAGGATATAGTAGCGCTATTAATAAGCTTCTCTCTAATTAGGACCTAGATAGGGAAGCAATTAGAGCAGCCGCCTAGGGAGCAGCTATTTAAGATGCACAGCCTAGTGCAGTTAGCAACGAGAAAGTAGTTAGAGCTGCATAGTTAGGTAAATAAATAGCAATAGGTATCGCTCTAGGTTATAGCTACAACTTTTCCAAGTAGGTAGTACAAGACATAGGCGGCTTACCAAGCCCTTCTTCCATACTTAAGAAAACTTCTTAACTATAATTTAAAGGGAAAGGAGGCAACGCTAGATTAAGCTATAATTATAGTTAACACTATATGGTATCTTGTTCTTATAGGGGAATATATAGCAGCAGAGAATATCAATCAAACTGCAATATTAGTGAGGGAAGAGGTACTTGGGCTAGTACACCCTAACACGCTTACTGGTATCAGCAACCTTAGGTAGGTGTTATAGAGGCAGGGCAAGTATAAGGAGGCGGAAGGGATGCATTAATAAGCACTAGAAAAAAGGGACAAAGTCCTTAGGCTAGAGCATCTAGACATACTTACTAGTATTAGTAACCTTAGGTCAGTATTAGAGAGTTAGGGTAAGTATAAAGAGGCAGAAGTAATGCACTAGTAAGATTTAAAAGGAAGTAAGAAGGTCCTTAGGCTAGAGCACCTAGACACGCTTACTAGCGTTAGTAACTTTAGGTTAGTATTATAGAGGCAGGGAAAGTATAAGGAGGTAGAAAGAATGCATTAACAAGCACTAGAAGGATATAAAAAAGTACTTAAGTTAGAGCACTTAGATATACTTATAGGCGTTAGCAAGCTTAGGTCTATATTAAAGAGCTAGGGCAAGTATAAAGAAGCGGAAGTAATATACCAACAAGTACTAGAAGGAAGGGAGAATGTACTTAGGCTAGAGTACCCAGATATACTTACCAGCGTTAGTAAGCTTGGGTTAGTATTATAGAGGTAGGGCAAGTATAAGAAAGCGGAAGAGATACATTAATAGACACTAGAAGGATATAAGAAGGTCCTTAAACCAAAGTACCTAGATATGCTTACTAGTATTAGCAAGCTTAGGTTAGTATTAGAGAGTTAAGGGAAGTATAAGGAGGCGGAAGTAATATACTAACAAGATCTAGAAGGAAGTAAAAAGGTCCTTAAATTAGAGTATCTGGACATACTTACTAGTATTAGCAAGCTTAGGTTAGTATTATAGAGATAGGATAAGAATAAGAAGGTGGAAGAAATGCATTAACAGGCACTAGAAGGATATAAAAAGGTCCTTAAGCTAGAGCATCTAGATATACTTACCAGCGTTAGTAACCTTAGGTCAATATTAAAGAGCCAGAACAAGTATAAGGAGGTAGATATAATACACCAATAAGCACTAGAAGGATATAAAAACTTTAGGTTAGTATTATTAACTAAGGGCAAGTATAAGGAGGCGGAATAGATGTATTAATAAGCACTAGAAGGATATAAGAAGGTCCTTAAGCCAGAGCACCTAGATACACTTACTAGTATTAGTAAGCTTGCGTTAGTATTAGAGAGTTAATAGAAGTATAAGGAGGCGGAAGCAATATACTAATAAGATCTAAAAGGATATAAGAAGATCTTTAACCCAAAGCACCTAGATATGCTTATTAGCGTTAGTAACCTTAGGTAGGTATTATAGAGGTAGGGTAAGTATAAGAAAGCAAAAGGGATATATTAACAAGCACTAAAAGGCAAGGAGAAGGTTTTTAGGCTAGAGTACCTAGACACGCTTAGTAGCTACAGCTACCTTAGGTTAATATTATAGAAGTAGGGCAAGTATAAAAAGGTAGATGCGATATACTAATAAGCATTAGAAGGGTATAAAAAGGTCCTTAAGTTAGAGCACCTAAAAACATTTACTAGCATTAGTGACCTTAGGTTAGTATTAGAGAGCCAGGGCAAGTATAAGGAGGTAGAAGGGATGCATTAACAAGCACTAAAAGGTAGGGAGAAGATTCTTAGCCTAAAGCACCTAGATATGCTCACCAGCGTCAATAACCTTAGGTTAGTGTTATTAAAGCAGTATAAGCATAAGAAGGCGGAAGCAATGTATTGATAAGCACTAGAAGAAATGGAGAATGTACTTAGGCTAGAGCACCTAGACATACTTACCTACGCTAGTAACCTTAGGTCAGTATTAGATTACTAGGGTAAGCATAAAAAGGCAAAAGGGATGCATTGATAAGCACTAAAAGGTAGAAAGAAGATTCTTGGCCTAAAGCACCTAGATATACTTACCAGCGTCAACAACCTTGGGATAGTATTATTAAAGCAGTGCAAGTATAAGGAGGCAGAAGTAATGTATTGATAAGCACTAGAAGAAATAGAGAATATACTTAGGCTAGAGCACCTAGATATACTTACCAACGCTAGTAACCTTAGGTTAGTATTAGAGTGCTAGGGCAAGTATAAGGAGGTGGAAGGGATATATTAACAAGCACTAAAAGGCAGGGAGAAGATTCTTAGCCTAAAGCATTTAGACACACTTAGCAGCATTAGCAACCTTGGGTTAATATTAGAGAGCTAAGGCAAGTATAAAGAGGCTAAAGCAATATATTAGTGGGCGCTAGAAGGATATAAGAAGGTGCTTAGGCTAAAGCATCTATACACGCTTACCAGTGTTAGTAACCTTGGGTTAATATTAAAGAGCTAGGGCAATTACAAAGAGGCCAAAGCAATACACTAGTAGGCGCTAGAAACAAGAGAGAAGGTTCTTAGGCCAAAGCATCTAGATACGCTTAGCAGTATTAGCAACCTTAGGTTAGTGTTAAAAAGCTAGGGCAATTACAAAGAGGCCAAAGCAATGCACTAGCAAGCACTAGAAACAAGAGAGAAGGTTTTTAGGCTAGAGTATCTAAATATACTTAGCAGTATTAGCAACCTTAGGTTAGTATTAGAGAGCTAGGGCAATTACAAAGAGGCCAAAGCAATATACTAGCGGGCGCTAGAAACAAGAGAGAAAGAGCTTAGGCCAGAGCATCTAGACACGCTTACTAGTATTAGCAACCTTAGATTAGTGTTAGAGAGTTAGGGCAAATATAAAGAGGCTAAAGCGATACACTAATGGGCGCTAAAAGGATATAAAAAGGTACTTAGGCTAGAGCATCTAGATACGCTTATTAGCGTCAGTAACCTTAGGTCAATATTAGAGAGCTAGGGCAATTATAAAGAGGCCAAAGTAATGCACTAGCAGGCGCTAGAAATAAGAGAGAAGGTTCTTAGGCTAGAGCATCTAGACACACTTAGCAGTATCAGCAACCTTAGGTTAGTATTAAAGAGCTAGGGCAATTACAAAGAGGCTAAAGCGATGTACTAGCGGGCGCTAGAAATAAAAGAGAAGGAGCTTAGGCTAGAGTATCTAGATACGCTTATTAGCGTTAGCAACCTTAGGTTAGTATTAGAGAGCTAGGATAATTATAAAGAGGCTAAAGTAATACACTAGCAGGTACTAGAAATAAGAGAGAAGGTTCTTAAGCTAGAGCATCTAGATATACTTAGCAGCATTAACAACCTTAGGTTGGTATTAAAGAGCTAGGGCAATTACAAAGAGGCCAAAGCAATATACTAGTGGGCGCTAGAAACAAGAGAGAAGGAGCTTAGGCTAGAGCATTTAGATACGCTTACTAGCATCAGCAACCTTAGATCAGTATTAGAGAGCTAGGGCAAATATAAAAAGGCCAAAGCAATATACTAGCAGGCGCTAGAAGGATATAAAAAGGTGCTTAGGCCAGAGTATCTAAATATGCTTACCAGTATTAGCAACCTTAGGTCAATATTAGAGAGCCAGGGCAATTACAAAGAGGCTGAAGTAATGCACTAGTAGGCATTGGAAATAAGAGAGAAGGTTCTTAGGCCAGAGCATCTAGATATGCTTAGCAGTATTAGCAACCTTAGGTTAGTGTTAAAGAGCTAGGGCAATTATAAAGAGGCCAAAGCGATGTATTAGTGGGCGCTAGAAATAAGAGAGAAGGAGCTTAGGCTAGAGTATCTAGATATGCTTACCAGCGTTAGTAACCTTAGGTTAGTATTAGAAAGCTAGGGCAATTATAAAAAGGCTAAAGCAATGTATTAGCAGGCGCTAGAAATAAAAGAGAAGGTTCTTAAGCTAGAGCATCTAGATACACTTAGCAGCATTAGTAACCTTAAGTTAGTATTAAAGAGCCAGGGCAATTACAAAGAGGCTAAAGCGATATACTAGCGGGCGCTAGAAATAAGAGAGAAGGAGCTTAGGCTAGAATATCCAGATATACTTACTAGCGTTAACAACCTTAAATTAGTATTAGAGAGCTAAGGCAAATATAAAGAGGCCAAAGCAATATATTGGCGGGCGCTAGAAGGATATAAAAAGGTACTTAAGCTAGAGTATCTAGATACGCTCACCAGCATCAGTAACCTTAGGTTAATATTAGAGAGCTAGGGCAATTACAAAGAGGCTAAAGCAATGCACTAGCAGGCGCTAAAAATAAAAGAGAAGGTTCTTAGGCTAAAGCATCTAGACACGCTTAGCAGCATTAGTAACCTTAGGTTAGTATTAAAGAGCCAGGGCAATTACAAAGAGGCTAAAGCAATGCATTAGCGGGCGCTGGAAATAAAAGAGAAGGAGCTTAGGCTAGAGCATCTAGACACACTCACTAGTGTTAGCAACCTTAGATTAGTGTTAGAGAGCTAGGGCAAATATAAAGAGGCTAAAGCAATATACTGGCGAGATCTAGAAGGATTTAAGAAGGTGCTTAGGCTAGAGCATCTAGATATACTTACCAGCGTCAGTAACCTTAGGTTAGTATTAAAGAGCTAGGGCAAATATAAAGAGGCTAAAGCAATATACTGGCGGGCGCTAGAAGGATATAAGAAGGTTCTTAAGCTAGAGTATCTACATATACTCACCAGCGTTAGCAACCTTAGGTTAGTATTATCAAGATAGGGCAAGTATAAAGAGGCGGAAATAATGCACCAGCGAGCACTAAAAGGTAGGGAGAAGGTGCTTAGGCTAGAGCACCTAAACACGCTTACCAGCGTTAGTAAGCTTAGGTTAGTGTTAAAGAGCTAGGGCAAGTATAAAGAGGTGGAAGTAATATACTAGTAAACACTATAAAGATAGGAGAAGGCACTTGGGTCAGGGCACCTATATATGCTTACTAGCATATATTATCCAGCTTTTCTCTTTTATTACTAGGAGTAGCGTAAATCTATATTAGAACTCTACCAGAGAGCATATAATAGCTATAACAGAACTCTTGGATTATAACATCCTTTTACTATAATATGTTTTAGCCATTACTTGTCAATAGTAAAGGAGATAAAGTCTTAGTAATTTTTAAGCCTATTTAGATATAAGGAATAACGTATAACTAAAGTTATTTTATTTTTATTTCCCTATCTCCCTAATTTTCCCTTTTAAAGCTTATGTTTAATAGACGTAATATATAGAATTTATATGTTGCAAGTGTAACGGCTATATGCGATAATATATACCAGGTACTTAACCTATTATATTATAGACTTTAAGTTACCAATTTTAGGTAGGGTTATATAGCGTATCTCCAGCGCTAGCAGGGAGGGCGGCCAAACCGCTCTAGCCACACCCTTATTAAGGGTCTACTTCCTAGGATTAAAGAATAGAGGAAATAGGGGAACTATAGTTAGTATTAGAATAAACGGTCTTAAGTATAGCATTATGGCGGTAATGCACTACCTCCACTACTTGGCGTTTGGCTTAGCGCGGTTACTAAGTCAACTAAACTATACTAAAATCCCCAACCTATATCCTCATCAATGGATATATATTAAAGGTATAGGCGCTCCTATAGGCAGGTCTTCCATAGGGGTTAGCACTAGCCTTATAGATTCGGTATAGCGTCTCGTCTTAGTTAAGAGATGTATTATATAGATGCTTAGCGTTTTCTTAATAACTTTACTAGTAGGATAGGAAAGCTATGCCGAAATTTTATCACTAGATTGGGATTTTTTACGCCATTTACTTAAAAGGAAAAGTGAAGATTAAAAACAGGAGCGAGGAGGTTTGGGGGATTAAGTAAACCCTAAAAATAGAGGACCTAATTTTAGGCTCTTAAAATATCTAAAATTAGGACCCTTTTAGAAGCTAAAAATAGCCCTTTATTTATACCTAAAACTAAATACTCAATTTTTAGAGCCTACTTAATCCCCCTCTTTCTTTCTCTCTAAGTCTAGGTAGCAGCCTTAGATATAACTTACATAAAATGGCGTAGGGCAACTTATTAAAGCGTAAGCTAGTAAGGCTTAGTAAAGTATACCAACTAATTAAAAGCTAAGAAGCTAAGGATAAAAATAAATCCTAGTAATTCGCCCATTTATAGAAGCTCTTGCGGTTCCACTTCCTTATAGTTTTATTCCCTAGGGCTCTACTCCCTTAGGGGATTATTCCCCTAGGGCTCTATTCCCCTAGGGGATCATTCCCCTAGGGCTCCATTCCCCTAGGGGATTATTCCCCTAGGGCTTTATTCCTTTAGGGCTTTATTCCCCTAGGGCTTTATTCCCCTAGGGCTTTATTCCCCTAGGGCTTTATTCCCCTAGGGCTTTATTCCCCTAGGGCTTTATTCCCCTAGGGCTTTATTCCCCCAGGGCTTTATTCCCTTAGGGCTTTATTCCCCTAGGGCTTTATCTCCCCTTAGCTCGCTTAGATCTGCCCTTATACGTAGGGTAAACCAAAAGCAACATATAAATCGTCGGGGGTCCATTTATACTTAATAGGCCCTTATTTAAAGGCTTTTAATATAGAGGCTTTTAATATAGAGGCTTTTGGGTTAAAGACTTTTAATATAGCTTTTATAGTTCGCAATCAAGATTATATTAGTTACAAATATAGTGTATACTTAGACTGCAGAGCTTTAATATAGAGCCCTCTACTTAAAATATAAGAGAGAGAGAGAGAGATATTCTTTAATTAATATCTAATATGGATCCTAACCTAGCCTATACAGACTACTCCATTATAGGGGAAAACTTATAATATATAGGAAGAAAAACCCACTTAAAATATAATAGAGTAGTTAATTGTAATTAGAGTTTAAAAATTTAGGACCTAAAAGTAACAGACTACTTATAAACTTAGGTTAATAAGCTTTACAGTTCCCATACCATAGAATTAACTTTTTAACCAAAAAGGTTAGCGATATCCGCTTGTGGATATACATATATCCGCTAATTAATTCTACGGTCTAACCTTGCTAAGGTAAGCTAATAGTTACCTAGAGCTAGATTTTCCGGCCAATTTCTATTTAGAATAGAAGATACTAAATCCTAGCAGCTATAGAAGTCCTTCCTCTAGAAGTCTAGCGCTAAACTATAGATTATATCTTGTAAGTAACGCCCTTATATCTCGCATGCAAAGTATCCTTACACTTAATTCTTAATAGAGCTTAACTATAAAAGAGAGTGCCAAAGTAGCTCTAGATGCTATAAAGGTTTTATCTATAGGCGTTTTAAATTGCTAATTATATTCTATACAAAACCTCTACTATCTTAATTATATTAGATTATAGATTTTATATTATACTTGCCTTTAGAGGCGCTTTATAAACTTCTTCTTAAGGCTATGTTAATAAAAGTACCGCGTTTAAATCCATAGTAATAAAATATATTAGGCGCGGTAGAAAGAAGGCAAAATAGGTAAAATTTAGACTAGTTATAACTTTCTACAGACTATTATTCTCTAGATATAACCGTTTATCAAACTAGTTATTCTCTAGATATAACTACTCCAGACATAGCTACTCCAGATATAGCTATTAGATATAGCGTTCTTACTCTCCAGACGTAACTATTCTTTAGATATAGCTATTCTCCAGTAGCTGTTCTGCAGACATAGCTATTTGGCTATTCTTTAGACGTGGCTGTTCCAGTAGCTGTTCTCTAGTAGCTGTTCTTCAGTAGCTGTTCTCTAGTGGCTGTTCTCCAGTGGCTGTTCTCCAGACGTGGCTGCCCTCCACGTAGCTGTTTTCCAGACGTGGCTGTTCTCCAAACGTAGCTGTTCTCCAGATATAGTTCTCCTATTTGGCGCTGCCAAGAGGACCGGTTATTTTAGGTCTAATAATTCTCCAGACGTAGCTATTCTCTAGACGTGACTAGGATCCCCTAACTACAGTTAGCTAAAAATAGAGGGTTTTAGAATTGGGTTATACCAAGCTTGGGATAGGTTTACTTACATCCTATACCAACTAGAGACGTTAGGGTTAGCTATTAACTCAATAGAGAAATATACCAAGCTTAGGGCGGGTTTACTTACAAGCTATAACAACTAGAGACGCTAGGGTTAGCTATTAACTTAATAGAGAAATATACTAAGTTCGGGGCAGGTTTAAGTCTAAAGCAAGCAGCTGTAAAAAGCTAGCACTTAGTATACCTACGGTATTAATAAGTACCTATAAGTAGGAGTACCTATAATTACAGGGAGCACCTATAATAGAAGGGAGTACCTATAATAGGGAGTACTTCTAATAGTAAGGAGTACCTACCATAATAAGGAGTACCTATAAAAATAAGAAATACCTATAATAAAGGAAAGTGCCTATAAATGGCAGTGCCCATAGTAATAGGGAGTACCTATAATGGTAGGTACCTATAATAGTTGGGAGTAACAGGGAGTGCCTATAGCGATATACCTTTAGCCGGTTTTCAGTGGCCGTCTTTAGATAGTTGGCGTTCAGCTTATATGTTTCGCTTGCGGGTTTCGCGTATAGGTTTACAAAAAAGTATACTATTTAATTAATATAAGGGATCGGGTTATAACGGTCGGCCTAGTTATAATAGTCGGCTACTACCGCCTTCTTAATTGGGCTTACTATAAGAATAGTTTAGAACACCAAAATACTGCCCCTTTAGCGAGTGCTCCAAAATTTTAAATTTAGTACGCGTATCCAATCTCACTTAGTTGCTACCAACTGTATATAAGTAATTATAGCAAATAACAAACGTGGGCAATAGGGTTATAACAGTTAGTATAGCTATGGAAGTTCTTAACAAATTTCGTTTGCACACAGTTTTAATATTCCAAACCATTATAACCTAATCCCTCACGTTAGTATTTATATCGCTTTATTTTTATAAATTAGAAAATAGATACTTTAATTATAATGCAACTTTTAGCTAAGTTATAGTAATTACTAGAGATCTCTGCAAGAGTCTCTACTATAGTTAATTTTAGGCCATTCTAAGAAGAAATATCCCTTAGGATGCCCTACCTAAACCTATATTATACTAGTTTAGTCTTGGCAAATATAGTAACTATAAACTAGAATTACGTTATTCTATTACTTTATTTCTGCATTAGGTAGGTTATTATAAGGGATATTATTACAGTTACCTTAGGAAGCCCTTAGATAGTTTTTAGTCATATACCGGAGGCACATGCCCGTAGTATATATAGTTCTCCTCAATCCTAGAGGCCTTACCTCCTTAAGAATTTGTCTTCTCTCCAATCTATCTTATTCTACAATTATGCCTTTATAGCTCCCTCCCTATAAAGTCCTCTTATAGTTGTCTTGTCAGCTTGGCTAGTCTTTAATATACACATAATCTAGGCAGTTAGGCAACAGCTTTAGTCACGTATATATTAGTGCAAATTATTTACCAATATCTTGTAATGGCCCGCATTATCTACCACTAACCTATAACTAGATTAGCGTAAGCAGCAACACAGATACTCTAGTGTTTGCCGCTTATACTAAATACTAGATTATAATATAGTGTGTTTTTTCTAAGTATAATTACCCCGCTCCTAACCTTAATCTTAATTTAGAGCGGATTATTTTTAGTCTCATCGTCACTAGAGCCTATTTTGGACTTAGGAGTTAATACTAATATTTAGGTCCAGTTTTTAGCACCCTAGAAGTTTCGCCTATAAAAGTTAGACTAGTATAAAAGGTGGGCTAGTATATAAGATTGCTAGGTAGGACTAATATGTAAAGCGGACTAGTATTACCTAGCTAGAACTCTAGGACTAGTATAAATAATAGACTAATACAGTACTATATATAGGTAGGCAAGATAAGGGACTGGTATAGTAAACAGGAGACCAGTCCCCTATAAAGTCCGCTAATACCTTTTAGAATGAGCCTAATAAGAAGAGCACTTGTCTTATATAAGATCCACTAAACCTATTCTAGAAGTCTATTCTAGATGTTTTTAATACTTAGCTCTAAGCCTAATAAAAGCCGTGTCAATCTAATACCAAAGTGTCTCTTATACCCTTAATTCTATTTATTAGTATTTAACCTATCCTTTTCTAATTCTAAAGGCTGTCTATTAAGGTAGGCAAGCTATTTAGCGAGTTATAGCTCTATGGCTCTTATAAGGAAAGACTTTCATAACTACGCTTATCTTTTTTAGCATTTATTAAGAATTAAAGCATTACTTAGGATTTCCTTAGCTTGGTATTTTGTTTCTATCTAGTTGCTTCCATGTTAAGAATATCTCGTTGTTATTATATGTAAAGGAACAAGTTTTTACATATTAGATTGAAGTTAAGAGACTCACTTACAGTAAGTTTAATAAGTTCTCTACCTTTGTATACTTAGTAGTAATAAGTTAGCTAGCCTATAACTCGTTTAGTCCTCTATAAAGAAAAGACTTGTTACTTTCCAATCTAGATATCCCAGAATTAGCCTTTATTAGTCTACTCTCTTTAACATAGTTAAAATGTGCTAGCATCTTCTTAACTGGTATAGGATAGAACTTTTCCTTTAAAAGTAGTTAGTAGTCCTATAGTAATAGAGGGGAGAGGGCCTACTAGGTCTTATAGATTTAGAGGCTATAAAGGTTAATCTATAGATATATAGGTATAAAATCGACCGTTGTGCTATATTAGGATATAGCAATCTATGTTATAGTCTCGCTTTAATCTATTAGCCTTTTGTAAAAAGGTCTCCTTTTGCTTTTGAAAATTCTTATTTATAGCTCGCTTTGACCTTAGTAGTGACCTTTACTTTAGACACATCACTATAGTACTAGATAATTAATGGCCTACTAGCGTTTTGTAGGGTAACTAAGGTATAGGTTGACTCTGAATTTCATATTAATAGGGTGGGAATATTAAGAATAAATAGAGGATCTACCCCTTAATATTGGCCCAAGTTTTAACTAAAAACGAGATCTTGTTCTAAAAACTGGATCTAATTCTAAAAACTATATTCTAATTCTAAAGACTGTATCCCAATTCTGGGTTCTAGACGTACTAAACATAACTAAAAAGGTATATAGTATTGAGCCAAATGGACTATTTTCAGTTCTAGTTTAAATTGCGATTCTGAAACTAGATCTAGTTCTAAAGACCAGATCCTAATTCTGGTTTTAGGATATAGGCCAATTAACTACTATAAAAAGGGTATAATTCTGAAAACCGGATCCAGTTCTGGGAACTAGATCCTGTTTTTAGGAAATAGGTCAATTAACCACTATAAAAAGAGGTTAACTATATCTGTATCTATATATTAGGTTTAGCTCGTTTTAGGACAAGCTATATAATTATTTATAGGCGCTTATATAACCAACCCTATAGTCAACCTATTCTCCAGCGCCTTACGTATTATGGGACAAACTAAAACCAATAAGTATAATTAGTTATAGGCCAGAGAATACTACCTACCTGTATTTAGCTCAGCATTTAACTAAGCCCTATAAAGCCTTAGTCTAAGCCATATTAGGTCGGCTTGACTTTTCTATACCTAATCTTTAGTCCTCCCTGCGCTTATACCTTGCTTCCTTCCTTATACTTTTCTCCCTAATTATTTCCTTATTGCGAAACACGCCCAACGTATTCTTAACCTCCCTGCACTTATCTACCATTATATCATCCGTTATATGCTAGACTCTTTAATCTCCCCTCTTTAACTACCTACCTACCTGCTACGTCGGCTTTCCCAATATAGCTTTTAACGCGTTCGCCCGCAATAGTAAATCACTCCAGATTAGAAATAATCAAAACAAAACCTATTAGAGAGGGACTAAATAGTTTTCGCGATTTATTTAACTCCGCTTATAAGGATCTAGGTATCTCTAACTCTTTAGACACGTTACATCAGATAAGTAATAAAGGTAATTGTTAATTTACCTAGTATAAGCTCCATCTAACGCTAGTAAAACTAAAGGATATTTTACTTAATCTAATACTAGCTCTATAGAGCCTTTCCACTTCTCGTTTATTGCCATCTAATAGTAGCAACAAAGGCCTTCTTATTAATCTATTAAGACTTAATTTAGCGGTCGGTTCTAATAACTTTGACATTAAGCGGTTCCTGCCTCTTCTAAATATAATCCTTTGGATTAAACCTAACAAGGTCATCTAGGAAAAGGTATACACTACTATTACAGAGTCCACGCCTCCCCCCTAACCGCTACTATTCCACGTTTAAACCCCATATTGACGCAATATAAGCAGCTTCGCTAACTCATCTAAACATAGGAAATACGTGGATAATATTCTAAAGGAGGAGCTAGGCCCTCTTTACATAGGGATTCCTGGCTTATATAAAGCATTCTTTAGGGGAGTAGAAGGTCTTAAAGAGGTAAGTGCTACCGTTTTTAAGAAATGCAAGGAAGGGAACAATCCACTATACGCTAAGGGCGGCTGGCATGACTGGCCTAAAGGCACAAAAGAACGTAGAGTCCTAAAGTGGTTTGATAAGCTAATTATATCATTTCTAGACTTCGTAAAGGAGCACAGGTTCGTTCTAAAGGCATAATAAAGACTAGTAGAGCATACTTAGTAGCCCTTATAAGGATCTACGGCCGACCAAAAGCTAGATATTAGCTTTATAGATAATCTAATAGCCGGCAAAAGCTCCCAATGCCATTAGTTATATATACTTATACTAGGAGAGCTAAAGAGTAATCCAAATACTAATATAGCCTTAAAAGCATGGTTTGATTTAGGGAAATATATAAGGGAAGTATTCGCCGCTTAGGACAGTCGTCGCTTTGTCCTAGGCTTTACCCTCTATAGATCTATTATGCAGTTATAGGAGTATAACTAGGTAGGAGGCGTTATATCATTACTATTCAATATTAACAAAGACGGACTATAATTTACCTTAACAATATTGGGATTTCTCTGGATAAATAAGGAGCAGCTTGGGTTTAACCCTACCATTCTAACATCAGACGGCAAACAATATATTAAGGTCGTGCATAACAATCAGACCAAGTGTCTTATCCTTAACAAACTTATAAAGTGGGCACCCTATATCGCTGGTCGAGCGACTACTTACTAGAAAGCATACTATAAGGGCGACACCTCTAAGACACCCTTCGTCATTAAAGACTTATAGCAGTACCTAAAGCGCGAGGGAGAAGGCAAACTGCTATGTAAAGCAATGGGGAAAGAAGTGGTCAATATAGCTAGGTACTATCACCACGAGACAGTTTATATAGGTGGACGAGATAATAATATCTATAATATCTATAAGGGGCTGGATATTACGAAAGTAATAAACTACAAGCTAGAAGGTTTAATAATGCCTCCAAAACTAGCTAGAGTATAAATTAGTACAAGGAAAGGCAGAAGTTCTAATAGAAAGAGATCTTCTAGCTATGCCGAGCTACTGCCTAGTAAGCACACGTGTTTAAGCTCTCTAAATAAGCTCTCTATATAGAATTGAGTGTATTAACACGTTATTACTTGCAATTATAGGAAGGCTCTTTATAAGGCAAGCTCTTAGGCTGCAATGCTTACTACACTAAAGGGTGTTATTAAAGGATATAAGTCTTTATACACGTAGGCCAGCATCCTCTAATGTAATGTTTTAATAGGCAACCTCTTAATAAATGAGGAAGACAACAATCCCTTTTAGAAGTCATTCTTGATCAATCTTAACCTTGCGATTAAAGAGAAGCGGGAAGGACCTTTAGGAGCATAGGGCAAGACTAGTACAAGAGCGTTTATAACTATAGGAGTGCTTCTTAGCAAGAAATATTCCTTTAAGTATAATCTAAAGTCGTTCTTCTAGGTACTTTTCTGGATATATATACACTATAATAGGTTGGGTAAAGATATCGGTCCAACTAAGTTTAAATATTAGAATTATAAGAATACTACAAAGCTAGCTAAGTTAAAATCGGGCCTAGTAGGCAGAGAAGGCCATTTTCTTAACCGTATAGCTAAGGTATTTATACCCTACTACTAACCACTAAAGCCGTGGGTTAATAGGCTGCGGAAGGTGGTTTTCCTAACAGACAGGAGGTAGGAGAAGGAAGATAGGGCGCTTTATTTATAGATAAAAGATATTTTCTAGCAAGTACAGAAGGATCTAGAGGTGTTAACAGAGTAGATAGAATAATATTTCATTGTCCTATAGTCTTCCACCGCATAAATTAAAGTTTTGTAGAGATTTAGGCGGCTAAGGCCAGGTAGCAGCTTTGGTCAAAACACATATAAAATAGCGTAGGGCAAGTCGCCTAAGCTAAATAAACCTAGGAAAGTGGATAACCTAATCTTCTACCAAAATCATCAGATCCCCACACCCCACTATCCTATATAGGCTTTATGTTTCTATAAAATATATAGTCCACTCCCTAGCCTATTAGAAGCCGCCTTATACCGCCTAAATAGAGGCTATAGGAGAATTAATCCCTTCCTCTAACCAATCCCCTACTTAAATAAGTCCCCTACTCAAATAAATCCCCTACAGAAGCCAATGCCCACGTGTTTCGCCGCCCTATAGAAATTAATCCCCTACTCCTAATAATCCCCTATAGGATGCAATCCCCTACTCTAATAAATCCCCTATAGGATCTACTCCCCTATAAGATCTACTCCCCTGCGCTAACAAATCCCCTACACTAATAAATCCCCTACGCTAACGAATCCCCTATGGGTGCTAATGCCCACATATTCCACCACCCTATAGGAAACAATCCCCTGCGGCTTATATTCCTATATAGCTTTAGCTCCCCTACGGAAGCCACTAGCTACGTTTTCCTCTCCTATATAGGAACTAATACCCTATAGCTTCCGTTCTCCTATTTCTAGATCCACCAGCAATTCGCCTATATAGTTTTTAATTTTATCTATATGGTATAAACAGCTAATAAATATAATAATCTACTATATTTTAATCCTATATTAAAATTTAATTACCTAGATTTTATATCCTATTTCCTATAATATCCTATACGGAATAATTTAATAAAAAATCTTATAGAAACTGGAATTTGTGTTCTATTTTAAAAATATATTTATAAAAGGTAATGTTTTATACGGGATTTCTACTAAAATTCTCTTTTTATATCCAGCTTTTAAATACCTCTTTTAATATCCTCCCATACGGGAAAAGTGGCTATAAAAATAATACTTTTATTATTTTCTATCCCGTATGGAACTTTATTTAAAACCGTTTAAAATTACTAGCTTTTCTTTTCTTATTTTCTACGCCATCCTATATAGATAGTATATCTGGGAAAATAATAAAGTTCTAGTTTCTCTATTTTATTTTTAATAGAAACCTACTTATGTAACCAACTCTGTCCAGTAATATTAGATTCCACATTTTAGGATTAAGGCTATGCATCCATATTACATCAAAGCTATATAACGCAAAGTTATTGGGATATATATATATATATATAACTAGCCAATAAATAGTATAGTTAAGTAACGTACTGTCTCTAACTATTAACAAGTATAAATAGGAAAAAAGAAGAAAAGAAAAAGATAGCTAAATCCCAAACATATATCTACCCACGCGCTAAAAAGGCATGCATTCTATAGACCCCCAATACCCTAGTAAATTTAAGAGAGCTAAGTATAGGACTGTATATTATTAAACTTACCTCCTCCTATAAAATTACGCTGAAATTCTACGTTCGCACTAATAGCAAATTCTAGATATAATAAGGACACTTATATCTCTTTATAGCTAGCCAATGCTTAAGCCGTAAAAACAGCATTTTTAATCTAGATTGGAAAATCAATTAGCTCAGCTTTACTGTAGACGCAAAGGCTCTTACCTCTTAGCTATTAAGATCCTTCCCTACCAGAATATTAAGGTCCTTTTCCGTGAAATCTGTGGCTCCTTTTGTCGTGCTTGCCTTATTAAGGAAACTCCTCTAAACTGCCTTTTAAGCGTTCCGATCTAATAGACCGTACTAAAGCACAAGGTATATTCTGCTTATAATAGCTTTATCAATTGTCTTTACCCAGTTGGTTATAAGAAACAAGATTCCTTTATAGTATTTAAGCTTGCGCAAGAATACACAAATAAGGGCATTTTGATGGATATTATTGGTAGCATACTATTCTATAAACACGTCCACCTTATTAAGGAGCAGAGTGGCTTTCTAGTAAGTTACTATCTTAAAGATATAAGAAAGCCTCTCCTTAAGTATATCCGCAGTTATGCCTAATTCTCTAGCAGATATCTACTTAGTTGGAAAGAGCCGCAATTATAAGGGAATAGAGATATACAACGTAAAGTAGTCTCCTAAGGTATTCTGATATCGCCTCTGCTATTAAGGTCTTACCAACACCAGACAGCCTACTAATTTGCCTATCTTAGTAGATAATAGTGTGACTAATATTATAAGAGAGGGTATAGTAATATACTATAGGAGGGTAATAAGTCTGCGCCCTTTACCTAATACAAAGTCATCTAAGATAGGGTGAGAGTCCTAAGATAAGTAGGTTTTACTAAAAGCTTAAATAATCTCCTTCTACTAAGCAGGAATCCTAAGGTTATTAAAGAAAAAAGGGTTCCACGTAATATTGCTAATATTAGCAACTATAAACTCAACTATAACGCGTTAGTAAATGCCGCTTATATATAAGTAAAGGTAACGCACGCTAGAGCTTATTACCTAGACTAAAACTTAGTATAGTTAGGCTGCTAACTAGGAAATCCTAATCCTTTATTTTAGTTAGATCTAAATCTGTCTTCTTAATTTAGTTTTTCCTTTTATTTAAGCTCCCTATGGAATTAATAATGGCCTATAAGTCTAGCATTTCTGGCGACTTATTAATTTGGGGTCTAGCGTAATTAGGGTTAATTTGCCGGAAATACGCTGTATTAACTATAATTCGGCTTTTAATAAAGACTTTAATCCTATTGCCGTCTTTATCCTTATAGAAGGCAGTCCCTTAGTATTAGTGGTGGTAAACACCTCTTAAGTTATTAAACGTTTGACTATATCCAATTAGCTATACTCTAATCTCGCTCGATTTTCAGTAGTACTTTAGAGGAAATGCCTAAAGGAAGTCTATTCGTTTCGTTCCTTAGAACTTCTTAATAGTAAGCTTAAGGGCGGCTTCTCTAAACACTTTCCTATTAAAATCGAAGTAGCGACAGTCTAGATAAAAGTACTTAGCTCCACTTAGTCTTGTTTTTTCCTTACTATAATTAAACTTAACGTATCTCAGTTCGCTAGTACTAGGATAGATAATATAGACCTCCAAGTTTGGCTTAAAGAGAGCCTAGAGTAGATTATATATAATTTTATAGTTCTTAAGAAGGGGTTTAAGGCGTTTAGTTATAGACGCGTAGGTAGTTTTAATAAAGCCAATTAAGAGGTCTAGATGTTTTAAATACACTTTATTCTCAGAGTTGACGTTTATACTACTTTAATACAATTCCAGTTCTGGGAAAAAATTATATAGGAGGTTCTGTTCGACCTATACACAATATAAGCCGGCGAGTTTTAATAGCGGAAATTTTCCGCACTAAAGGCTTGTCCTCTTTTAGACAGATCCTGCGGATATCTTTAAGGACCTTCCTTAGAACGTCTCACAACCCCTTAGACTTAATATCGATGTAAGACATAGGGTCTTTGGTTTTCTTATCTATAATTCATCTTTAGTAATTAAAGACACTTATAAAGAGTATTATACTTACTGATTTAAATACGATTAACAAACATATATTAGTCTAGTTTATTAACCTCTCCTATTAGGGTTACTGGCTTAGCAATCTTGTACTAATAAGCTTTCTTATCCTAACTGTGAAAAAATAGTGTTAATAGGACTATATACGCACGCCTATAAAGATATACACTTTGTTTACCGTCTTATACTCTAACCTGGAGGCTTACGATATCGCTTTAGTTTTAGGGTCTTCTAGGGCTAGTGGCTTAATAACTAGGCCTCCTGGGGTAGAGGTAGAGGCAGACAATATATTTGTTGCTATAGCTATCTTTAGCAGCTCTAGGAATTGCAGAGTATACTAAATAGTAAGGGGCTGCTAAGCTAGTAATAGAGTAGGGCTGCCTAGAGGAGTGTTTAGGGTCTTTAATATAGTCTATATATTGCCTAAAGGGTAGAGCTAATTCGAAGTATAAGATTAAAGAAGTAGCTAAAGGAGGTCAATAGTACTAGTCTCTAGAGGAAAATTGGAGTGAGGAGCTAAGTGTAGATAGTATTATTTCTTTAAAAGATCCGCCTTCTTTTATACCCTTTAATAGGACCTAAGCTGCTGCTATACCGCGAATGTTCACTAAAACCTGCTTTATGCTATATAAATACTTCTCCCTATTTATCCTAGGAGACACTATATCAATATCGCTTCTAATATAGCACAGAACTTAACTAAGTAAAGGTGTATAATCCCGCCGTAACTGCAGAACCGGAGCCGTGGCTTATATTTAGTATCTTAGTTCTAATACTAGAGCAATATAAAAGGAGATGCAATAGATACGCAGTTGTATATGCAGTAGAGGCTTATAGCTGTTTGATATTGTTTAAACTAGAAACAATATAGAAAGGAATATAATTAGGACCCTATTACCTATCTAGGCTGTATAAATTCTGTGGACCTAATGCATAGGAGCTAGGTAGATATCTTAATTAAAGTAAAAAGCATATGCGGAATGGGAATAACCGTAGGTATGCCGCCACAATTAGTCTAAACTCGCTAGGCTCCGCTATATTTTGTCCTATCCTACCTATCCCACCCTACCCTATCCTTTAAATCTCTACCTTTACCCTTATCCTTCCTATCCCCTCTTATTCTTCTTATCCCTATCCCATCTATCTATTTTCAATTTCACTATGTCCTTAAAATCTATAGAATGGAATAACTGGCTAATTAAAAAACTTGGAAAAGAATTAGCAATATTTAATAACAATATAAGTTTATTACTCTTAAACCAGGATTATACATTTAAATTATATTGCGATTTACTAGGAGAGGATGCGGAAAGGTTAGTAAAGCGATCATTGTCATATCGCAGTGTGAGGCTACGAGCACACGAACTTTTGATAAATGTTTTCCAATCCTTAGGTCCTAAAGTGTTCCTCTTGTTTACCTTAGCAGTATCCATCTCAAAGCTAAGTGAAATAGCGCCTCACACCCGCTTACCTAAAATTTGAAGTTGGTAGGAGACTGCCCCACACCCACTAGGACTAGCTGTGGTTGTGAAGGAACTTTATAAGGCCAATTTAATTAACACTTTGATTTCGTTATCTTAGAAAAGTTGGTTTTTATAGGCAACTATTGCCACTGGTAGAGAAACTCTTTTATTCTAAATGACTTTATTACTAATTCTTAACAGAGCAAGGCTGATTATAAAGCACATATCCTCCTTTATCTAAGACGTATTTACTAGCCTTTAGTCTATAACCTTATAAAATAGATCCAGATGCAAGAAGTACTTCACCTTAAAAATATCCTCTTTTAGAGGTCAATCTTTCCATAGGTATAAAAGACCTTTTATTTTAAATAAATTGTTAATAATTCTTATTAGAGAAACACTTAACACTAATTAAAGATGCTTAGTTACTAGAGAGGTATTTTAAAGCTCTACTTTTCTAAGGCGTAAATTAAACGCTTGGTATACCAGTCTTAGACGCTTATTAACTGGCTACTTATTTATCTTAGAGGGAGATTTATTGCGCAAAGAAAGCGCCCTCTTGTCCAACAACTAAAAAAAAAAAGGTTAAACACCTCTCTCTAAAATCTAGTGTGTTTAATGCTTATCTAAGATAGATACCTTTCCTAAGAGTCCTTCTAGCGCTACTATGCCAGCGTATTATCAAGTTATAGATAAACCATTATTAAAGCGTCCCTGGTTAGAATCATAGCAGATTCTAGGTCTATAAACAACCCTTAATAAAATATCGCTTATGGTTAACATTGATGGGATATCCAGTATTGCTGGGATAGGGCCAGTACTGTTCTTTCTTATTTATAAAGCGCTATATAATTGAAACCCTCCCTAAGCCATTTCGCACCGGGATAAAGACAAGCAATTTATAGAGAAAGGAAAAAAAGAGAGGAGGACTAGTGGTCATAAATTGCCTATTTATATATATGCCAGAAAAGCCCAAGGAGGACGCTCTCTTATTAGTTAGAATTGGCTATAAGGATAAATGGAACATCTTTAATTTATTTGGTTTAGGGGACCTAGATACTCCAAAGTTTTAGGGAAATGCTATAGAAGAAGCTAGAGATTGCCTCTTATCTATAAATAAATAACATATATCGCTTTAGATTACCACTTATTACTACCTTTTTTTAAACTTAATCTATGCCCTTATTACATAATATCGATACCCAGTAAAAACCTCTCTTATTACTTATCCATCTTTTATACCTAATTCGTCAACTACCTTCTCTTTGCTATCTAGAATATTGCATAATCTGCCTTTAAATATTATAGTTATCTCCTCTGTTATCTCAAATTTATAACCTCCGATCTCCTCCTATTCCCTACTAAGCGCCTTATCCCCGGCCTTAGCGGACATAATCTATATAGCTAGAAGTGCGACTGCGTAAGTCTGCGGGACTGGTGGCTATAAAGGAGAGGTGTTCTGTAGACGTAAAATATTAAGCAAATATTATCTTTTATAATGCGTTCTTAATTATAGATAGTTATCTAAGGAATAGCGGCCGATTTGGGAATTTATTTTAGAATAAAAGGCCACAAAGCACATGCGCATTAAAGTATAACTATTATAGAAGATATAAGTAATTAGGTATATGCTACGCGGGATAGAATAGCTAAGCTAATGTTTACCTTTAGTGGTAAGAATAGAATTGCTGGATAACTGCGAGAGGTAGAACGCAAAAAACATAAATAGAGGTAGATTGTAGGCTTAAACAGAGAGCAGCTTTGCGGAACTACGCTATAAACAATTAGCAAAGTAGGGTTAAAGGAAATTTATAAGGGAAAATAGAGGTGTTACTATAACTAATAGGTTTATAGCTGCTTAGGCGTTAGTACCCGACAAAAAGGCTTATATAAAATAATTGCTAAGCGGCTACCTTAAGCTAAGCGGCTAGATTCGCCCTGCCTTATTATTAAAGCTTTCTAGCGCAGAATATTATGTGTATAATTAGGCCACCAGCCAAATAGTGGAACAGGTAAGGCGTCTGCTATAATGTGCATTTTAGCTGTATATTGGAGTCACTAGATATATATAGCCCCTCCACCAACTAAAATATCTTATAAGGATTGGATTCTCGTGGCTCGTTCTTATTTATAAGGCAAATTAACTGTAGCCAGTTTATACGCCTTTACGTTATATATATGAGTTAATCAATTATTAATGCCTAACTTCATATTATTCGGACTGCCGCTTAGTTTCAACTGTGTTACGTAATTCGAATCGGCTAGCCAAGTCGTAAACATTATTTCAGCCTTGCATTCTCTATTGTTCGTGGCGTTATAAGTGGTAATAAGTAGCTCTTGCTTACCGCCCTTAAAAAAGTAATACTCTTACAGACCTTTTCATGTAGCCTTTTATAATAGGAAATGCGCCATAAATAGATCAAGTTAGAAATAGAATATATAACAAGAAATAGACCTCTAAGCTAAAAAAAGGGCACTACTATTATTGCCGTCTCTTCTGCCTAGCAGGCTGGCCCCTTTTCTTCTATATAGTAGGCCAGGCCTTTAATTTCAAACAGTAGTACAGGTTTAGTATATCTGCTATAAAGACTAATCTCGTCCAAGAATAGTATCTAAGGACCTTAATTAGTAAAAGAACCACCACTAACTAAAATATAAGAATACGCCCAAGCTACTAGCCCCTTCTATTCTATATAGCAACTCTCCCCTTTACTTTCACAACTTTAGAAAAAAGTGTACCTATAATAATCTAGCTTTAGCTTGCTAAACACGTCTTTAGTAAGACTTAAGGACATCTTTAGAATTCAAAAGCCCGCTTTTATAAACCTAGGTAGGCTTCTAAGCCACCTTATATTTACGCCCTAATTTAGTCATTCTTTCCCCTAAAATATTATTAATCTTCCATTCATCATCTAAGCTCATTTTATTAATTTTGTCTTTTTTAGTCTGGGTATAACACTTTATAGCAGGCTCTAGGTTTAAAACGTCGCTCCAGTTATTAGCGACGCTACTACTATTACCATCCTCGTCCTTATTATAAGTACAATTACTAGCCTTATTATGCGGCAGTTTAATGCTATAGAGAAGGGTAGGCTCCTAAAGTAAAGGGCTAGTAGGCTATAGAGTGGATACTTACTAGTCAACTTATGGGTATTAAGAGTTAAGGTTAAGGATAGGAGGGATAGGGGGGCTAGAAGACAAGTCTTTGCAATAGGTAGGTAGCCTTTATTGCTTCTAGGGACGTGGACTATTACTGTCCTTACCATCCTCGCTACCCCCGCTACTCTCTTTAGTAGGGTTATTAGAATTATAATTGGTAACATCATCCCATTTAAGCTAATTAAGCTTCCGCTTTCTTAGCATAAAGGATAATTCGCCTTCCGTATCCCCTTTTTTATAATTACCCTCCTCTCTAATAAGCGGATTGTCTATATGTTATGGTTATTAGGTTATAGTAATAATATTTTTAATATTAATAACTTACCAATATTATCTATATTATTAGTTATTAAGGAGTCTTGGTTAGTTACTATATAGGTCTCTAACTTCTATTTAGCCTAGGGGATAGTTATAACATCAATTTTCTTAGCTAGGCTATCCATTTCATTAATGTCTTCTACCATGGGTTTGAGATAGTTATATAAAGATACGCCAAAGAGATCTTCTAGCTCCTCTAAAGGTAGCTCCTTATCCTCATTATCCTTATCGCTGCGGTTATTTCCGTTACCTAATAATTATTAAGCAAGGCCGTTGTATAGGGGGGAAGTGTATACCTAACTCATAAGGTGCTAGTTAATCGCCAACTTTATTAGCTTTATTGCCAGTATTGCCAGCCCTATTGCCTTTAGTTTCCAAGTCTAGGTTAGCTATATTATTTTCAATAAATATTAAATTTGCTGCTGGCTATTAGACATATTTATAGTTATTAGAAAAAGAGGGAGGGGATAATTACTAAATTACCTTAATTGCTCCCTTTAGCGTCTTAGCTGTTACTTTCATTCTTATAAATATCTTTATACTTATTAAAAGCCTCAGAATCTGCGAGTGCCTTATTAGGTGGAATATTTAAAAAAGGCAATATGGAATAACTTACCTAAGCGCAACTAGGCCAAATATTTCACAGAATTATCTTTTAGAGGGAAGCGAGGTACTCTCCCCTTTTTTATCCTCTTTTTAGGTTTATTGCTTACATTTACCTTAGAAGCTGTAATCGCATAATACTAAAAAGCCTTTAGTTTTTCAGGGGATATAGTATAGAAATTAATATTATTAAGTAAAATTCCTAAATAAAAACAAAGGGGTTGAGAAGATACCGCTATTACTACCGCTATTATTATTAGAATTGTTATTGCCTTATCTTTCCAATAGTCTAAAGGACGGGTTATGCTGGGCTTTTAAGTCTACGCCAGTCCCCTCTTCGCCACTAGCTTACATCCGCAGTATTTACACTAAAATAACCCTATTAGCTTAATAGCGAATCAAAACATATAATCTACGCTCTATTGGCAATTACCGTTTGCAATATATAAAGGTTTGCACGGGCTTAAACTCTATTATAAGATTAACGCCTATTAGGAAACTGCGATCGAGACCTAACTAACTAAGCTAGCACATTCAGCCTCTAATAGGGGCATCGCACCAAGCCTCCTTATTAAGGAGGTTAGTGGCGAAGTACCTCCTCTACCCTTATTCCTTAGAGTTAGGGCTAGCGCTAATATGTCTGTTTTCTAACCCGATTATACTAGCAAACTAGATCTTCTATACTAGATCCTCTACAAGACCATAGTTCCTAGGGTTAAATAGGTGGGGGGCATGCCATAATTCTGCTATAAGTATTAAAAGACACTCTAAGTAATAAGGGTATCCTTAAATCTCTCCCCTGGATCCAAGGAACTTCTTTAGTCACACTCTATAGAGCTTATAGCTGCTACTCAACCTCTAAAATATATGCAAAAGCCTTACTTTTACCCTTATCCATAGCCGGATGTCACAAATAATATAAGGGGGCAGATAGCGCGAGTAGATCAGGCAATTACGCCTATATTTATCTCACTGCGCCCTTTTAGCTAATGCAGCCACTATATAAAGTCCGTCTCCATTAGGAGATTAAATACGCGAATTTTTCTCCAGTATTTATTAGCTAAGAGTAAGATTATAATACCAGCTCCACTAGAAGCCAGGCTATGCTACTAGATAGGCCGTTTACCTCTAGATTCCGCCTTACAAGTCTTAGGTCTATGCAAAGAATATTTCCGTAACTTATGCCTCCTTAGCTAAATAGGGGGCTAGATTAGACTAAAGCCTAGCGGCTTCTTTAATTACAATATAATCCTCTAATTATTAGAGAAGAGTAAGGTCTAGGCCTAGGTTAAGAAGGCGCTAAGGAGGGCAAGGGCTTCCAGCTTCTAGCGGCGCAGCTTTAACCAAGCTAAGTAACTAGCATTAGCCTATAGTTTCGCTAAGAACCCACTTCAGCGTCCAGCTTCGCCTTTATTATAACACTATAATATAACACTGCCTAACGCGTCCCGCAGCTTGCAGCAGCTATAACCCATATAATCTATTGCCAGGCGGTTCTCGGCACAGCCTTATAGCCATTTATAGCTGTTTCGACAGGGATTGAGTTGCGCATTATAGTCACGCCCAAGACACTACTAGAGGCGGAGGTAAAGAAGAGGATAAACGGAAATATTATTCTAGTATACTGATTGGTAGGAGACGTAGGCAGAAGGAGAGGAGAGAGAAGAAAAGAAAGGAGAAATACGGTAGGACCAAAGCATATATTAATACCAGGAGAGAGTATAAATATATCCCATAGAAAGGGCCAAAGAGTTACAGCACTGGGTAATCGTTAGTATAAAACATACGGAGATTAGGGAAGGCGGGCAGAGCACCTGCATAGACGCTAAGGGGATAAAAAATACCTTACGGCTAACAGCTAGAGTCTAAGGTGGCACAGTAGCAGGAAAGAAAAGAGGAGATGGAGTATAAGGGCAAAAGCAGCAAGGGAGAAGGCCTTTTATGGTTAAGGTTAAGGTTGGGTCTTGGCCAAACTGGGGTAGAGAAGTAAGCGCGCCTTGCCCATAAAGGAACCTCCATTTCCTAATACATGGTTTCCATTTTGTTTTTTACTAATTAATTAAATTCTACTAAAGTCTATTAAAGACTACCTATATATATGCCTACGTATCTACTACTAAGACCCTTAAATATTTAATTATAAGATCCTCGCGTTATTCCTTTCTCTTCTTTATATAACGTTTTATTCTTTATAAAAGCTATATTTTTAAATTTAGATAGAATTTATATTATTCCTTTAAATCTGCCTTAAAGTCTCTTCGCGCCCTTATATATCCTTCCCCTAGTAGAATAGGTCCTATAGTTATTAATAAGGGCTAGTTAATGGAACCAATAGGATTAAGGCTTCGTGACTATACGTATACTTTTAATTCTAGTGTTTATGCACGGACCAACTCTCGTAGGACCCTATTAGGGGAAGGGATAGAATAGTAAAATCTAATATTTTAATAGATTACGAAGTAGGCTTCTATAATTAATTTATGCTATTTAGATAGCTATTTAGTTACGCAGTTATAGAGTTGTTTTAAAATCGGAGTATTTGCACTAACGTAGTCAATTACCTAGTTAGCCGCATCATCTAGTTAGCCGCTATACTATTATAGGCTGCAGTATAACTTGAAAATTGGCTAGTTTTATAGGCTTGAGCTGCTAGCTAAAACCTACCTTCTTTATATAAGGCTAATTGCAAAAGTGGTGTAGCTATAGTAGTAAATGTAGGAGAAATACGTCGCGATTTAGTGGGGCGGCTAATGGTGATTGACTACGTTAGGAAAGGCTGTGGCGCTTACTAAGAAAATCTAGAAATTGTTCCTCAGACCCGGCAGCGCTCGGGCCTACCTGCTGTAACACCTGAGACTAATAAATTTCTTGGCGATGAGTCGACTTCCGACATCACGAAACTTTTAGGACGTCGAACTTTCCCTACGTTTGGATGACCTGCCACATTGGTCTCCGCTTGTACTATAGCTTCCACATTGATTTTATCCACGTACGCTTCGTCCCTCCTGAAATCAACCGAAGCGATACATGGCCTATTCATCAAAATCCTGATAGTGATCCTCTTGAACACGTCAAAATACCACGGGTACGCTTCGAAGAGGAACATACAAGTTCAGAAACTGCGAAGCTTTCACGGCTATCTTCAAAATACAAGTCTCACAGCCAGAAATCCTCATCTTCCAAGATGGCTACCCCAACAGACTCTTCCCCCACTATCAATCCCCCGCCAGCCTTCGACATTGTCCAAACCTACCGACGTCTCCTGGCCTCAGACCCGGATATTACAATGCCCGTAGCAGCTATCGAAGCCCTTGTTGAAGCTCTCGCCAGCTCCTCCGCCTCCACAATTTCCGAAACATTATCCCTTCTTTCACAGCATACTGCAACTCTCAAGGAAGCAATAGCAAACCCCATATCGCTTTCAGCCGGCACAGACCTTTTCCAGCGATACCTCATTACAACCCTCAACCGGCCAGGATCATCTTTAGGCCCCAGTGGAGATTTCAGGGCTATTCGCAACCATCTGCTGAGTAGTGGGAGGCTATTTGTGGAGCGTGCCAAAGCCAGCAGAGAGAAAATTGCCAGTTTTGGTCGCCATTTCGTTCGCGATGGAACCACGGTCCTAACAAACGGCGGATCGCGAGTCGTTGGCGCACTTCTTCGCTCGGCTGCTGAGGCGGGAGGCGGGAGGGGCAGCATCCGCTTCCGCGTCATCTACGTGCTCTCACAGAACTCCGCGCCACACGATCCTTATGCAGCACAAGCCCAAAAGGGTGGAGAAGGTGAAGGTTCTGGCGAGGGCACTGCTATTGTGGCTATGCTGCGCGCACGAGGCGTGCCCGTCGCTACCATCCCAGACTCCGCTGTGGCGTACTCACTTGGTAAAGTCGACATGGTTATTGTCGGCGCTGAAGGAGTTGTAGAGAATGGAGGTATTATTTCAAGAATGGGCACGTATCAAATCGGCATGCTGGCGAAAGCGAAGGGAAAGCCCTTCTACGTCGTTGCTGAGAGCCATAAGTTTGTTAGGCTGTATCCACTAAGCCAGTATGATCTGCCCATCGAACAAAATGTCATTGAGTTCAAGGTTGATGAGGAGACGGATGGCGTGACTGGAGAGGGTACGAAACAGGCTGATGAGGCCGTTGAGGACGAGGGGGTCGAAATGGGAGGCACTGATGCGGAGACAGGTGGAACAGCGGATCCTGTTCGGAGCAAGTGCTCGGGCGGCAGTCCGGAGGATGCTGTTGACTTTACGGTGAGTTACATTTCTTCACTTAGAATTTCTAAGTTACGTCAGAGTTCGGAGCGGGGTCGATGCATAAACGGCATTGGCCAGAGCGCTGACTGGGCTCTATTTGGGCGTTCCGGATGCTATGAAGAGCCCTATTGCACCTATTTGAGGGCGCTGGGCAGCCATCATGTACGACGCAATTTCGGATGCCCTGTCGCCGGCAGTTGTCTCTATGCATCGAGGCTACTCCACTTTCTCTCCACCTACGTTTCCTCATACAAGCCTTCAATCATGCTTCCATTACCCATCCATATTTGCTAACGTATATCTGCACAGCCTCCCGATTTAATATCCGGCATTATTACTGAGAGCGGCGTCCTGACGCCCAGTGCCGTTAGCGAAGAGCTCATCAAGATATGGTTTTAAGCATGCCTGTTAAGCATAGCTTGAGCTCACCCTTCGCTTACTGTAGGATTGAGGAGGGTAAGCTAAACTCCAAGAGCATCCTCGTGGACTCGTAAGCGGTCTTGACCCAAGACTAAGAGTCAACGCCAGCACGCTAGTCCCATTTGAATTCGACTGACGGAGACCTGCTCTATATTTGGAGAACCGCTAGCCCGACAGTACTGCCACGAGGGGATCCAAGCTGGGATTAGCATTACGGAATATAGGGTGTAGGCATGGGTGTTGTTTTGGGTTCAGAAAGCTTGATACAAAGCTTACGCAACGCAACATGGGTCAACCGCGTTACAACGGGCAACTCTAAAAATAAGAGTGCCTTGCGGAACCTTGTCAACGCCACACATGGACCAGAAAGCTTAATTTATTCTTGACCTCCGAAGTTTCGCTGCGTTTTTGCTCGCTGTTCTCAGAAAAAAAAGTTCGATTTCTAAACAGAGCCCATGTTGGTATGGTGGAAAAAAGCTGAAAGCGTAGAACTTGGAATTTTGATTTCCTACTTTACAGTCCTGTAGGTAAAAGAAGAGCGAGAAGTCCCATCTTTCTATCTACAGACTCTGATTTTCCCTCTCCCCCTTCTGCTACTAGCCTAGCAGATGCCAGATAGCCAATAGCCACAGCAAAATAAAAAAATAAAAAAAGAATCGAATGCGGACATTGTCGTGTCCAGCCAGTCCCAGCAGCACCCGGACGCCAGCGCAGTTCATGATTTGGCGATATATGTAAAAACAATGCCTGCAGTAGCTATCAAAGCTAAACGGCCTTGTGATCTGAGAAGCGCCTAAGAGAAATGTGGAACCCCGCCGCTATGCTCGCCGTCGCCGTCTCCCATTTCTTAACACCCGCGCAACAGCACGCACACACACCCAAACCAAACACCCTACTCCACAGCCACCCCTTTTCGTTTCTCCTTTTTTTAACTCTTGAGAGATTAGGACTGCTCATCCCTCATCCGCATCCAAACTCTCCAACTCCCTCTCCATCCTCCTCAAATTCTCCCGCATCGCCTCAGCCTCGACCCGTAGCCTCTCCTTCCGCCTAGCCTTATCCTCACGCTCCCCAACCCCCGACCCCATCAGCGCAACTGGCGCGGCCCCGATGGCGCTCCCCGCACCACCACCACCACCACCGCTACTGCTGCTGCCGCCGCCGCCCCGCCCCAGCGCCGCCAGACTAGGATCGATAGCGGCGTCCAGACTCGCCTGCCGCGCGCCCGCCGGATTCAGGATCGAGCTGATCGAGCTGGCGCGGTTGCCTAGCTGTCCGTTCGCTGCTGTTGCTGCTGCTGCTGCTGCTACTGCTGCTGCGGTGGCGGCGGTATCGTCGGCTTCGGCAACGGAGAGGGAGCGCTTGCGCGGGCTAGGGTTTTGCGGGGATGGCTGCTGCTGGTGCTGCTGGGGGGTCTGCTGGTGCGCATAGGCAGCGACGGCAGCGGCAGAGGAGGGGGCGGGCTGGTAGTAGTTTGTGAAGTCGACAGCCGGTGGGCCGTAGGCGCGGTGCGAGGCGGGGCCTCCGCCGGTGGCGGCGGCGGCGGTGGTGGTGGTCGAAGGGTAGGGATCGAGGGGCTCGGAGAGCACGGTGGAAGGATCTGGCGAGACGGAGGAGTCGAAGCTGCGCGGGGTGGGCTGGTGCGGCTGGTGCGGGGAATAGTTCAGGGGTGGTTGTTGTTGTGACGACGACAGCGGCGACGGCGGGTCCGGCACGGCGGGGATGACGCGTTTGCGGCGCTTAATTTCTTGCTTCTTCATCGCGACAGGCCGGTGTAGGCCGTGCAGTTTGTAATACAGGCCTGGACGCGCGTGTTAGTAGTAATCCTTGGCTTAGGTAATCTTTGGGGCGGCGAAAAAGGAGTGAAGGAGAATGGTGGGAAGCGGCATACCGCAGGCGTTGCAGATGGTGTGGCCGCTCTCATCGCGCCGCCAGAGGGGTGTTATGGTCGTGCCACAGTTCTGGCATGCTGGTATAACGCTGGCGGTTTTCTGACCCAGTGGTGGGCTTGTTTGCGAAGTCATGTTGTCGTTAGCAGTTGGGCCCAGGACGTCGCCTGAACCTTGTGGACTAGCAGCGCCTTGCTGTGCACTTGCTTGGGCGAGAGCGAATTGAGCAGTTTTTGATACTCTGTTGTTATATGCTGGGCAGCCGTTGCAGCCTTGTTGTCCACCAGTGCCATTGCACCGGCCACCGCCTGGGCAAGTGCCTGTTGCTACTTGATCAGCAGCAACATATGTCGCGCGAGGTGACCCGGTGAATGCTGAGGGCGACGTGCTCCGGTCATGAGGTTGCCCTGCGTTTGGGTTTTGCTGCATGGTGAGAACAGAAGGTTGAGCGTTCCGCTTGAGGTTTGTTGGCCGGGATTGATTGCGGGCCTTCCAGTACAGCCCGCAGGCATTGCAGATTGTCTCGCCAGTGGGAGAACGCCGCCATAAAGGTGTTCTCGTCGTCCCGCAATTGCTATCGTGCCATCAGTCGCCAAGCTTCACCATGCAGGGTCTCGAAACTCCCCAAATTTTGATTGCGCGGTCTCCAGACTTACCTGCAAATCTGACCAGTTATCGGGGCATTGCTGACTTGCGATCTTTGTTGCATGGCTGCGGTGGCGGTTTGCGTTGGCGATTGCTCTGGCTGCGATGCTCGTTGGTAATTTAGTGTATCTTCAAGTGAGTGATATTCGGAAATTTCCGGAGCGTTTCCTGGGGAATTTGCGCACTGTGCTTCAGTTACAGTAGAATTCGCAGCGTCAGTGCGCATATTGGAGTTTCGCCTGGTGGAATGGCGGTCTTGCGAGTGGTTGAGCAGGTTTAAGTTCTCGGCCATCTCCAGGTCTTCCTTGGAAGGCTGCCGCGAAAGTTGATGCGGGTGAGCAGGAGTCGGCGCGAGGGATGCGCCACCACCTGCTGAAAAGGTCGCTGGCATGCTGCCACTCTATTCTACTCGGAGGCGGAGGTTCACAGGGGCATGAGATTAGAGATGCGAGATGCGGAAGATTAGAGCGCAAAGATATATAGCGGATGGCCAGGACAAGAGTTGGGCTAAGTCGGTTTTGAGGGCTCCCGGGTGGCGCGGGATGGATGCGATCAGATCTGATAATGGGGTTGGATGGTACGGGCCGGGGACGTCTGGTCACTTGGAGCGTGGTGCGCTGGTGATGGGAAGCCGCACAGAATGCAGTTCTTGACTGGGGTGGATAACCGGGGCCTTAAGGGCTTTTGGGGGGTCACAAGGGGAGACAAGCGGCCGCCGAGCGCGGTCAAGCGGCAGGCAAGTAGGAGAAGCTGCCTTGGCCACCGGGAAATGGGCTTGCCGTCAACGACCTGAGGTTGGGATGGCTCAGCGCTGAAGTTTTGCAGAGCCCATACATTTCGCTGCGTAGCCGGCCAATAGACGCCCGCGCATTCGTAATCATGCTCACACAGCCCTCCGGCATATCAAATGCCAGAACCACAACTAAACCGACGACGCGCAATGCCCTTGGCAATTTCGACCGATTAAGCTATTCTTAGCCTCCAGGGCACTGTTTCGTCTGCACGCCATGTATATCTTAATAACATTTCGGTAATCCCATCACTGCGCTACAATCACCCTTTGGTCAAAAATGAGGCTCCTGCTTATCGCCGTTGGTGGCTTGCTTCATTTCTGCACACCTAAACATTTCCAACCCCCCAGAATTTGCTAAACATGCCCCCAATCTACATCCTGTTGCAGACCTGCTAAGAAGTATAAGGTATCAAGCCTCACCGACGCCAATTGAAAGAGATCCCGACACCGTCAACCCTTTCCTAGCTCACTTTCGTACAAGAATAGCATACAGTCTGTCATTGCCGTCCAATCTTGGCGTACAGCCTTATGCTGCAAGAATTAATGCCCCTATTAGACCGTATGGCTGCCTATCTAAACCCGCTCGGCGCCCCATCCGGCGTCCACGTCACTATTTACTCTAGTCAGCATCATCCCCCTCATGCCAAGCTTCGGCCCAGGGGTACCTACCGCATGTTTGCTGGTGGCTCGATTGACGGGATATACTCCAACACCACGTAGGCAATTCCGATGACGCCGATGATTGTCCCAACTGTGTACTTATACCACTGATCACCCACGATTACTGATCCGACAAAAATGTAAACTGCGGGATATTATCAGTTGGTGGCGCTCCTGTTGCATGTGCGAAACCCCCGACTCACAAATGCCGCGGCCAATAAACGAGAACATAAATGAGGCATGCTTAGCGATCTGCGGTGGGATCTGGAACTCTGCACGGTCTTAGCTAGGATGTCTGCATTTACGCGCGAGGTGTTACAAACCAAGGAGAGCAGTTCCTGTAAGCAGTTAGTTGAAAAGCTTTTTGCAATGGGAGAGAGCTAGTAGTTCTTACCAAGACCGAAAATTATCACGTAGACTCCGATGATAACGTCCTTGCTGCACCTGTGATTAGCATCGCTCCATATCCTGTAGCCCCTATTCCACAGCAGTATTCTTAAATACAGAGCAGAGTGTCCCAAGAAGCCTCTCATTCAACCAGAGATATATTCAAACGCTTTTGAAGAGCGAAAGCGCTGGTCGCCCGAGAAGGCTGTCCTCTATGCTGAAACTCATCGTGGCCCCAAGTAATACACCAGCTATCGTGGAATGTGGTGCGAGTAGTGGTAACTCACAAGTGGAAATGAAAAAACTGAGCGACGCCTCCTAGTATCAGGAACGCACCAACGGCCAGATTGACCATGCGGCTGGCATTGAAACAAGGTTAGCTAACTCAATCTGAAGGGTACACGGCAAGCTGGGCGGTGTGACGGGAGACCACGACAACGTACAAGACGTCCGAGAAATCCATTTCTGCAGCTGGAGATGGGTGATGGGGGCGACGATGAGATGAAAGTCGGTGAAACAGGAAGATCGGGGCGAGTAGAGGTCTCGTCAAAAGCAGCCTGGGGAAAGCTTTGCCCGGGAAATAGAAGGCCAAGACGCTAGAGCCGCAACGTCATCTCTCACAGTTGCACGGGAATAAACGAAACGCTGAAGCCTCTAAACACGCGTCACTGCTGACCACCAAAAACATCTCTCCGCGTTTCAGGAATATCCTAAACACATTTCAAAGAGGCTGCTGAGCACTGTCGAGCGTCTGATCCAAAATATATAATTTGCATTACTTTATGCATTCATTTTGCCCCTTACTCTTACATTAGAGAGTGTGATAATGATTATTCCCCTTGTCCTCAGGGACCCTTGAGTATATCAGCACCAGCTCCACGCAGGAAGCCGGCCAGATAGTAAAGATAGACTATGCAGATGCACTCCTTGCCACATAACACACAAGTACGAGCGCCGCCCAAATGCATCTACCGTGCACGAAATGGAATTTGACAGAAAGTACGCCTGCCCAATAACCGTTGCTTTTCAATAATGACAGACGAAAATCTAACGTCGCTCAAGGATCCGCTGATTTCGGATTTTGCAAATAAATATCCGGTACTTTTGGTACCTGCGGGCTCTTCTGTAATGCAGCCCTAATCGCCTCTCTTGTTCTCTCTCTTTCTTTAGCATCGCCACCTCCGCCAGTAAGTCGTCGCATCCCGGATCTGATCCGAGAACGGGTGTCCTGTGTGAGTGGCCGGATCATGTTCTCTAGGAAGAATGGCTTTTCATTAGTATTTGAACGTCCTGACACTAGATCATCATCCGAGAAAGGTTCTCCGTTATCATCAACGCCGGAAGAGAAGCCAGGAGGTGTCCGTTGATTGACCGAGGGAGACGTGACCGATCGAGAATGGAGCCCAGGACGGGGTAGGGGCCTCGACGGAGCTGGAGCTAGGGCTGGAGCTGGAGGAGCTGGCACTGCTGATGGCGCAGTAAACGCTGTCGGTGTCATTACTCCTGGGTCTCGTGACGGCGGCAATTTGATGTCAGCGAATCCGGACTGGAAAGAGGTGACGCTGGCATTTCTGGTAAGAGACTTATGGAGGATTGGCAGCGTTTGTTGATCGTAAACATTCTCTCTCACGTCTACGGAGGCGTTGGCGAAACGGCTAAGGCCTGGGTTTGTGGGAAGTTCGGAAGGCTCCTCAGCGTCATCATCATCATCCTCAAAGAAATCATCCAAGCTGTCTAACTTCATAACCAGCTCTCCGATATGACCATCTCCGCGGACTTCTTCGGATGTCATTGTTGCCGTTCGATAATCAGGAAAAGGGCCGTAGGGGAACTCCTCCTGTCGGAACTCGATCTTTGGTGTTGCCTCTTCGGACGCCTCGGTGCTTTCTGTAGTCATACACGTGTAGAAGACGGCATGGACATTATTCCTGGTCGAAGCAGAGTGATAAGCTGGAACCGGAATTGACCAGCCCGTCTCTTCTGGAATGCCATATAAGCTCTGAGTCTTTTCGTATTCTTTTCTGAATGCTCGGCTAGAATGAGAACCGGCCATACTCATGCGCAAATGATGCCTGTCCAAAGGAGTTGGCGCGCCTGTCATGTTCATAACGTAGTCAAGAACCTGAAGGGCCTGAGGGCAGAATTCGGTCTGGAGCAACCGGAGAAGCGGAGAGATGAGATCTGGGCCTTTGGCCGCTATTTCTGGCTTTCGCATATCGATTTCGGGTATGATTACGCAGAGCAGTTGCATGGTCTTGATTTTAACCCACGGCAATTTATTCGTCAACAGACTAAGTAGAAAAATGAGGCTCCTGTATTCCAGTTCGGGAAAGAATGATGATCGTAGTGCTGAAGCGGTCTGCGCAAGGAAATCTTTATCTGCGCGATATCGTTGATTTGCAAAACCATTCAGTGCCCGGGCCAAGTTTGCGCAATCATAATCTTCCGACACACTAGCTAGCACTTCTGCTGTCGCGATGATTGTAGGATCTTTCGTCTCTTGCTCAAATGACTGGAGGAATCTTGGGAAATTCGCAAGAATCGTATAGACAAAGCGGCTTTCATCACCAACAAGCCCGCTAGACGGAAGAGTAACCAGCCTTTCGAGTATTCGGAGGGATCGGTCCAAGCATACACTTGACCTGACACCTTTGTATATTAGGGAAGCAATGCCCTCAAATGGTCCATCCCACTTCTCGGGGTAGCTCTCTTCTAAAGTCTTAAGAGTAGCGGGATCACTCAGATCGAGCTTGTCGAGAAGTTTGTCCAACATTGCGAGGCTTTCCATGAATTCGCGTTCATGAATCGTATCTAGACAAGCGCATGTGGTCCAGAATAGTTGCGGGTATTGGATAAGATCGTTGGGTTGTAGGGCTTCGATGATGGTCCTCAGAGTGGTCAAGATCTCCATTGAGAAGGTTTGGATATCGCTCTCATCATCCGAAATGGTATTTGAGAGCCTCGCCAACATATCTGAGAACATGTGCTGGTCGAGAGAGCTCAAAATACAACGAAAAAGCTGGAAAGAGCGACAAGCTAAATGCCGTACTGGGCAGGACGTTGCCCAGTGGAGTGTCACTCTACCCCATTCTTCGCGAATGCCGGGGTACGCAATGGAGAAGACCTTTACAACCTCTGCTGCAACATATGTCATTCCATCTGGTACTCTGCTGCCATAAGCCTCGTCGTTCTTGCCATTGTTGTCTTCGTATCCCCAGACAACCTTAGTGTTATGTCGGCGAATGCTTTCAATAAAGTCTTCGATTGATCGCTTGTCAGGGGTGGTGCTCCCGTCTTCAATTTTTGAGATTACTAGTTCGTGAATGAGGTGCACGAGCATCTCTCGAGATTGGTCTTGCACAAGTGGCGTATAATGATCCCATAAGACAAGGACAACCTGAAGTAGAAGGGGGACATGCTCTTTCGATAGTTGCACCGGAGAGACCATAAGATCCACGAGAAGGATGAGGCACAACTGCCCAAGGGAAAAACCAGACTATCACAAGTAAGCTTCTAGCAATAGGCCGGGGATTTTACAACAATTACCTGCTTGCTACTACTTGGCAGAACAGCACCAAGATCTGCCAGATACGGAAGAGAAGCAGCGTCTTGAGGCGGAGGTGACGTTTCCCTCTTCTCCAGAACCATAGCTTTTGGGTTGATCTGCATAAGTAAAAACTCTACAACCTTAAGACCTGCTGGGGTGCTAGAAAGGTATACGACGATTTGTTTCGAATAGTCCACAAAGTTCTGTTCTCGCTTGTCTAAGCAGAGAGAGATGATGAAATCGAGGATCAACTGAACGTTCCCGGCATGTGGACCTGTAGCCAGGGCTTGCCAAAGAGCCTGTATTTCATTATGAAGGGCGTTACCACATCGGACTGTAATTTCGAAAAGGTTTACCAGCAACATGTAGGAGTTTGCGGTTGGTCCACCATCAGGGTTCAGCTGCAGCTCGATAGTTTGAATCCAAGGGAGCATTGCTGCGACCATATTTCGTTGGTGATCTGGCTGAAGTTCTTTGAAGTAGTAAGAGAACTGAGAGAAAACAAGAAAAGCCAGTTCTGAGTGCTGATTTGCGAGCCTTCGGGATGTTTCGAATTGGGCCAGCTTATACACAGCAATAGTCTTATCGGATATACTGATATCCAGATCCTGTAGTTTAGAGTTTTTCTGTTCTCTTGCTTCAAGGGCTCGAAGGAGTCGTGCAGACTTCATGCGCAGTTCATTATTTTCGTGACCCAAGGTATAGAGCCCGGCGCTTAACACCTTCCAGAAGGGGAGCGAATAGTCTTCTCGTTCAGTGAGAACTTGGGTTACTACTTCAAAATAGCTCTCTAGAGCTTTGGATGATTTCGACAGATAGCACATCTCAATTGACCGGTCCAAGAGGTAAGGATGTTCCCGATTGTGCATAATGAGGTTGGTAAGAGCTCGGCGACCAATAGAATGAGTTCTATCACTAACAGTTTCGAAGATCGTATCGATCCATGAGAGCATTCGACGAACATCGAATTGAAGGTGGACTTTACTATCAGTCGTGATACTGACTGGCCCTCCCTATAAGGTTATCAGCATAAACAATTGAGAAGGATTTCGTAATTGACCTACACACAACGCTGCCATAGCACTCAAAGCTGCAGTTCGAAGATCCCTCTTTTCTATTTCCATTGCTGCCGTAGCGATGCCCTTATTTCCTAAATCTTGCTCTCGATCTAGTATTGATTGTCTCATGTTGTCTTCTCGCTGACGTATCTGACTCTGATTCGGGGAGTATCCACACCAGTCTTCCATCAGAGCAAATGCAGCTTTGCGCGCTTGGAATGGCATCCAACGAATTGGATCTTTTGTTCGGTTGATGCCTTCGAACAGCTCCTCAATCAAACCGCAATAGTGTGTCCGCAGCTTTTGGAAATCCCATTCGTTCTGCACCTCTGCATCGCTAAGAAAGAGCCGAAGATCTTTAGTGTAGTTGACAAGATTATTAAGAATCCATTCGTCATTATAAGCCTCGGGAGATTGGAGAAAGTGTGACGTAAGTTTATAGACGTGTGTTACCTCTGTTCGAAGGTAGTCAGTACGTCGATTTCTACGTGGGCTGCTTGCTGTGCGCTCGTGCGTTCCAAGGCGTGCCTTCGCTTCATCGGCACATGTAGAGACTTGAGTTTGCAATGATTCCAATAATGTGCGGTAGAGATTCATGTTGATGGACCCTAGGCCAACCACAACGGCATCTCGGATGGCGGGATTCCCAACGGACAGGAATGGTAAAACTTTTACGAACAGCTCACCAGCAGAGTAGACTTTGTTCTGGCTCTTCTGAGACGACTTTGAACTCTTCCTTGAATGCTGAGTAACTTGGGTTTGAACGTTTTGCTGACCTCCAACATTTGTGAGTGTGGTGCACGCAAATATAAGGTAGAGTTTCCATTGCTCGATAACAACTTCCGGTGCAGTCGTCGCTAGCCGACCAACGACTTTGCCAGAACCAGCGTCAAACGTAGAGTATGGGCTCGCGCGGGGTCCTTCTGCAAGTGACATCAATGTACGGTGCATCTGTGATAATCTTGCACAGACAATGTCTCGGGTGAGTGTGACCGCGAAAGGGCAAACTTCGAAGCTGATGCGAACTAAATTTGGAAACACCTTAAACCAGAGGGTGGAATCGTACGGAACATCGCTGCTACAAAGTTCGATCAATGTACTTTGAATGTTACTTTTTCGCATGCCTCTTTGCAAACGGCTCCTTTCGGCAAGAGAAAGTTTCTCATCGTTAACGTCCATTACTTTTTGAGGACTGCCCTCCATGACCCGTATAATCCGGGAGCTACATCCGCCAAGCGCGGTGTCGAACTCGGTGATAAGACGTAGTACGGTCACTGCATAAGCACGTACACGTCTTGACGGAGAGCACAGGAAGAATAGGCCGTGAGACTCAATCTCGTCAACATGCGCCCAAACGCCAGATAAATCCAGTTGTGCACCTCGGTTGCCAGAGACGCTATCGTCCGGGGTGTCTGAGGCGGCCTTTTTCGTTTTCTGCTTAATCTCTTCAATCCATATCTGGAGAAGCTCCACGTAAAGCCTTAGAGTACTCTCTATGTGGCCAGCACCAAGCATACCCCCGTCAGACATGGTGGCGTAGCGATCGTCAAAATTGAAAATAAACCTAGCAAAACCAATTGTGACTTGTTGGGCATGGGATTGACGCGCAATCGATTTCAAAGATTGTGCCGAGGAAGCTGCAATGTTATTTTGAACATGTGCTGTGCCCGTGCAAAGGAGGTTAATGAGGGAGTTGAATGGAATGTGAGGTGATAGGCAACGAGGCAAAGCTTGAACAGCAACGTGGAGCAGATCGTAAATCCCCTGTCTGAGATCCGTCGAGTTCTGGTGGTCATCTCTTCGTCCAAAGCTAAAAGCATCGGCCATGGGAGTTTTAGGGGTTTGAACCGCAAACTTCTCATCAAGGACAGCTTGGCCACCGAACGCGTTGTCGCAGATGATAGTAATTTCGCCGAGAATCTTACAGAACTTGACGTAGTACTCTTTTGCAACTTCCGCAAACCCGGTAATGATAACAGGTCTCGAGAGCCTCTCCTCTTTGACAAGAGAGGATTTGAGAGGTACATGTGCTATAGGTCGTGGACTAACCGGCAATGAAGACATCTCGATCGGCTCCACGAAAGGATCGCTGTCGAAACTAATGGGGAATGGTGGTTGTTCTCCTTTCTCGAGGTCTGCCATAATAGCAAGGAATGATCGAATTCCGATAACCATCCTCTCCGGTTCGAGATTCTCGACTCGGAGCTCTTTGCCAGATGAAAATAGTTCGGAATTCATAAGAGGAAAGATAATTGTTCTGAAACAAAGGTCTTGGTGCTTGAAGCCAATGATACGAATCAGCTGGATGAGCGGCTCCGCAATTGTGGTCTCTGTTGAGAGGTATGAACGCTTTCCAGGCTGGAAAACCATTCGAATGATTTCCTCTAATTTCTTGACAGTGACATTTAGCGTGTCCATGCAGTTCCTATACAAATAAGTCCAGACAAGCCTGCAAATACCCCTTAATGCGGTTACTCGTGTGGCACGCTCTTTCAGCCGCGGTTGCGAAGACAATGCTAATGCCAACCACTGGGATGAAAATGATTCTGTTGGCGAAACGCATAGCAAGACCGTCATGAGTGGATAGGCTTCCATCCAATGTTTAGGTTTACTGAGCAGCAAGGATAATCTCGGCTTTATCGTTTCGACCACGGCTCTCCATTTTGGCATGTTGAGTTCGGAGGTTGCTTTAGCAGCAATTCGAAGCAAAAGCTCTTTCAATAATTGGCAGTAAGCATATTTCACAGGCTGGCCGTGCACATTTGCGAAAAGCCTTGCTAACGACTGCATGAAGTCGCAGGAGCGGTCCCAGGCATCCTCTGGATAGGTCTTAACCCTCAAGTACCGCATTCCTCGAACGATCAAAATGGCTTTCGCTTCAATATCTTTACTGGCCAGGCCTTTTACTCCAAGCTGTTTTTGCATCTTCTCAAGGTCCGAGACAAACCGATCTGAAACGCTGTCAAAGTTAATTTCGCTCATCACTCCAAGCAGCTGCCCAAAGATGACCCAATTCGCATGCCTTAGCGGGGACTCTTCTAATGATTCAGGTTCTGCAGCTTTCAGTTGTGTGTAAATGATGTCTTCAAGCCGATCCGCCATTTCCCGTGTCACGCACGTGAGGTCACTTTGGCCTATGATTTCAATCAGAACTCGACAGAGAAGGTAAATAGAGACGGTAGATCGCCGCTCGGCTTGATAAACAGCCTGTTGTCGAGCAAGGGTTACATTAGCTGAATTTGAAACGGATGAGCTTGAACTTTGCCCTTCAGTGGGTATATGGACTGGCTCCGTATTACGACGAGGCAATAGTCCATTCGTTTGTGGTGGCGCTACTCCACGGGCCTTGAATAGGTCAGCAAAAATTAATAAAATATATTGAAACGGCTTCACATTATTCAACTCTAATCGAGCAGTATTGGCCGCCTCGCTCTTCGCTTTTCGCCAGAACATAAGGGTATCTATCAATGGTTTAGGTTTTTGACGAGCTATATGGCCCAGGGCGGAGATAAGTTGATCAAAATTCGGATCAACGCCAGGGCCACAGATGAGCTCTACCCTAGGCTCAGGCTGGTTTGGGTCAGTGATACATTGGTTGATTTTCTGGTCCGCCTGGCCGACAAACTACACACCAGCTTGGTTAGCAAATGCAGTCCATCGTGGTATATTTGCTTACTAACCGAATTGAATAGGTGGTGCAAGGCATATTCGCCAACTGTCTTCAGCTCTTGTGGATGGTGATGATGTCGGGACTGGGAGCGGTGATGATGATGCTCCCTTTTCGATTTCCCGCTCTGTATACGCTCCGGTCTTCGTGTACTAGCGTTGAGTGTGGAGGCCTCACTGATGGAGCGCTCTCCAGAATGTCCTAGAGCCGCATTTCCATTTATAGTAACGCCGTTCCCTGCTAAATTTGCCCCATTCACAACAGGAGTTTCTCTGAGATCTTCTTGAGACATCGTAGGGCCATCGAGGGGGGTAGCAGCGGCCGCGGCGATAACCTGCGGGCTCAGCGGGCTGGTAGCCGGCGAATTGACAAAGCTTGTATTCCGAGAATGCTGTATACCATGCACAATCGATGTCTGCCGGTGATGACCGTAGGACACGGAGGGCTTGCGCTCAAGCCCACCGTCCGGGCTTGGGACAACTACCACGGGGGTTTGCGATCGAGGGGAGACAGCACGCCCAGATGTTGTAAGTGCACGTCCGCGTGTCACAGATGGTTCGCGTGAGGGTATTAAGGGAACCGAGGGGGCAGTGGGAGGCTCTGTATGGTGCGACAGATTCCCAGCATGTTGTCGTGCTTGCGACAGTGGGGGGGCAGCTGCGACAGGTGGCGGAACGGATTAGCAACGTATACACTCCATGGTCCTGGGACTCTCCCTTGAAGTCCAAATAAAGTCCAGCCTGATGGGCCAATACGAACAAGCGCTTGTTGGGGAAATGCCGTCCTTGTACCGGCAGAACGAATTCCAGATACTAGGCAGAGATATGGAAGCGGAGGGGGTATGAAAACGAGAGACTTACACATCCCGCCGGTCCGTCCGTCTTCATCGGTGCGCGGCAGAAGAATTCTACGAGGGGGCCATGGCCGTCATGAAGAAGAGCAAAGATACTCGCATAGCAGCAATGATCAAGACGTGCAGGAATTCAAGCGCCCAGAGAGCAGGGGTCGCTGTCTGTGCCTGTGCCTGGCTAAACCCAATGGAAGGCCGTGATCGCTGACAGGACCCGCACTCTTCAGTCCAAGTGGCGTTTCCAAATGGCAGTGAAAAACATCAATAGACAGCAGAAACAAGCGGTGGGCGGAGTCGACAGGCCTTTAATGGAGACCACAGCCTTTGCACTTTAGACGCATGTGGACGCGTGCCACCTCAGAGTGGGAGACAACTGCAGCTTGGCAACGCTCGGTGGACGAGAGCTGGCTACCTATCATAACTTTCTGTTCCTGCATCAACGCGGGAAGACTCAAATACTCAAATACTCCAGCGTGACGTTGAAACCTACAGGCCTCATCGTGGCTGCTATCGTGAGATTCAGGGGAAAGTCAGAATTCTAATTCGTAGGACGCCGATGGCCGTCGATTGCGTCCCAGGTATTCCGTATCAGGATCGCTGACGTGACACGCCCGCTTACTCTGTTCCTTCTGACGCCCAAGGCCTTTCATATAGGCGACGGTAATTTGCTGATTTGCTGACCTCAGAACGTCAGCGGGATCTCCGTATGGACGGACAACTCAGAGTCCCAAAACGGAATCACCACCAGGGCGGTAAATATTTTTGGGAGGAATACAAATTGTAGACGAAGCAATTATCATTATCTCTAGATACGTGCTGCCTCACACAGCGTTCTCCTTAATTCACGTTGACAGACTTGGCTGCGCCGGCCAGCTGCGCAGGAGAATGAGAGAACCCTACAAGAATCAATGGCTTACCCCACAAGCGACGCGCGCGGGTGTGTTGTAGGAGGCCGCCGAGGAAACGGTCGTGTGTGGGGCAAGGTGGGCGGCGGAGACAGAAGTTTCTTGATCTCCGGAAGGGAGTCGGATCTCCCACGCCGTTCTGGAAGAGTCGTCGGCACAATTTCACCTCTAGTCGTGTTAGTAGCCGCACAGTGCGGAATCGCTCCACTGCCGAAAGTGTCCATTTTTAATTTCTACCACGTCGTCGAGCCGCTGCTGCCACAATTCATATCATAAAAACCAAAACGAGTGGTAATTCATCACCGCGCTAATTTAATCGACTCCGGTCGTCAGTATCCTTGGCTTGCAACGTCTCCGAAGTCCCTCATCAGCCGACTCTGGCGTCCGATAAGGCAACGTAGCCGCGTTGCTATTTTACCTCCGGCTCCGGGCTGTTTTCCCTGCGCCTCTTAGTCCACTCCACCGACAAACAACCATTAAACGTTAAAATAACGTTATATCGTCTTCGCTTGTGCTCTTCTGAGAGCATCACATCTCTGTCTCTAGTAAGTACAGTACAACCAATACACTTTGCTTCTCATCCACCCATCTCGCTGACCATTTCCACTTAGCGTCATGGCACAACTCGATACCTTGGACATTATCGTCCTCGCCGCCCTCCTTCTCGGCACTATTGCCTACTTCACCAAAGGAACATACTGGGCTGTCTACGGTGATCCCTATAGCAATTCTCTGGCGCAGACCAATGGAGCTGCCAAGTCTGGAAAGTCGAGAAACATTATTGAGAAATTGGAACAAAGCGGGAAGAACTGTGTGGTCTTCTATGGAAGTCAGACGGGGACAGCCGAGGACTACGCCTCTAGGCTGGCAAAGGAAGGACACTCCAGGTTCGGGCTGAACACCATGGTTGCTGATCTGGAGGACTACGACTTCGACAACCTCGACCAATTCCCCGAAGACAAGCTGGCTGTTTTCGTTCTCGCTACCTATGGTGAAGGAGAGCCAACAGATAACGCCGTCGAATTCTACGAGTTCATCAGCTCCGATGATGTCTCATTTAGTGATGGCCTTGGGGCCGATGACAAGCCTCTCGCAAGCTTAAAGTATGTTACATTCGGTCTCGGCAATAATACTTATGAGCATTACAACTCTATGGTTCGCAATGTCGACAAATTCCTCACCAAGCTTGGTGCAACGAGGTTGGGAACTGCTGGTGAGGGAGACGATGGCGCCGGAACAATGGAAGAAGATTTCTTGGCCTGGAAGGAACCCATGTGGGCTGATGTCGCTAAGCAAATGTCCCTAGAAGAGCGTGAGGCTGTCTATGAACCAGTTTTCGAAATCATCGAGAAGCCAGACCTAGACGCCGAGGAGGATGAGGTCTATCTCGGTGAACCTAACAAGAATCACCGAGAAGGCTCCCAGAAAAGTCCATTCAACGCAAACAACCCGTTTATTGCACCTATTGCAGAATCTAAAGAACTATTCACGGCAAAGGATCGCAACTGCCTCCACATGGAAATCGACGTCTCGGGATCTAATCTTACATACACCACAGGAGATCACATTGCTATTTGGCCTACCAATGCGGGGAAGGAGGTGGACCGCTTCTTGAATATTCTAGGCATCGCGTCGAGGAGACACATGGTTATCGCTGTCAGAGGCCTTGACCCCACGGCAAAGGTTCCCTTCCCCTCGCCAACTACATACGATGCTGCTGTCCGTTATCACATGGAGATCTGTGCACCGGTTTCACGTCAATTCGTGTCCACACTTGCTCAGTTTGCTCCGACCGAAGAAGTTAAGGTTGAGATGGTCAAGATCGGAGGTGATAAAGATTACTTCCATCAAACTGTGATAGACCGCAACCTCAATCTTGCTCAGCTTCTGGAGATCCTTTCAAACGGACAACCTTGGGTGAAGGTACCATTCTCTTTGATGATTGAAGGCCTCGTTAAGATCCAGCCACGTTATTACTCTATCTCTTCGTCGTCACTGGTACAGAAAGATAAAATCGCGATCACCGCTGTCGTAGAATCTCTGTCGAAACCCAACTCGCCACATATTCTAAAGGGTGTTACCACGAACTATCTCCTAGCACTGAAACAGAAGCAACACGGCGATCCTAACCCGGATCCACATGGTCTAAACTACGCTCTTACCGGGCCACGAAACAAGTACGACGGGATCCATGTACCTGTTCATGTTCGCCATTCCAATTTCAAATTACCTTCAGACCCAATGAAACCAGTTATTATGGTTGGCCCCGGTACAGGCGTAGCTCCATTCAGAGCCTTCGTGCAAGAACGTGCCGCTCAAGCTCGCGCTGGTAAGGCCGTCGGCAAGACCGTGCTATTCTTTGGATGTAGGAGGAAGGAGGAAGACTTTTTGTACGAGAACGAGTGGGACGTAAGTAAAATCTATGCTATCCTTGTAGTATACCATCATACTAACTAAAACTCATAGCAATATAAGAAAGACCTGAGCGATAATTTCATCCTACATGTTGCTTTCTCCAGAGAAGGACCAAAGAAGGTTTACGTTCAGCACAAGATTGAAGAATTTGCGGAAGAGCTCGACAAGCTCCTTCAGCAGAAGGCATACTTCTATGTCTGCGGTGACGCTGCTAACATGGCACGAGAAGTCAACGCACTCCTCGCCCAGATAATCTCTAAGCAGAGGAGCGTACCAGAATCCAAGGCGGAAGAGATTGTGAAGGCCATGCGAGCTTCGAATCAATACCAGGAAGATGTTTGGTCATAAGCTTTCCTTTCACAGCTACGAATATTTGGAGACTTGCCACGCTAGAATGGTTCGCGGTTGGCGTTTGCATCACCTGGTTGGGTTGATGAGGGTCTTGCATTTCCTTCTTGTTCTATCTTGCTGTGCATAGTAATTGCATCGCATAGCCATGAGTTTCTATCATCTTTTACGTTAACATATAGAATGCAGACCTAGATGACATAAAGTGCATCCTGATTTTTCTTCTTGTGGCCTTTACCGGAAATATCAGCTTATATAATTCAAGGTTATTTGTCCCTACAGTCTTAGGGAAAATGTGCTCAACAAACCCGTAGTCGATTCAAAGTTAGAAAAGCATTCTCAAAATGCGTCAGTTCCCTCATTTCTACCAATTCATTTCTTTTTTTCTTTGTCTTTTTTAAAAAATGTTCTCCCCAATACCTCGTCTATTGTGTAACGATGGGTTGGTGATGGGGTCGGTTCGTCGTAACCAGCCACCTCCGGCTTCCTCCGGTAATCAGAAAAAGGCATCGAGTACAGCAGTAGCAGAAGAGCGTTATTCCCCTCCTAGTCCATTGTATACGCCCAAAAATTAGACCTCCCTAGCCCAGAGGAAAATGTCAAGTCAGTTATATCCAAAATTATCTACAACTCCGAAGATAATACGAAAGCTCTTAGCCTCGCAACGCTATTTCCGCAACATCTGCGGGCGAATGCCAGGTCTCCATCAGCCTTTTTTTTTACTCGACCATACCAAACGTAGGGCGTAGTGGACCTACTGCATCGAAGCGAAAGACCAAGCCACTACTGCACCGTTGGAGCTAATCGGCCCTATTTCCAGGCTACAGGTCTAGTTCAGCAACCTCAGATGATCTAGCTAAAAGTTTCCTAGAAACTTCTGTCTCCATACCGGGTTTTCAGTAGCATCCGTGTGGAGTATGCGCGCTACGCCCATGGATACACAACATATCACTCTATGATCCCACCAAGGATAGCCACAGAAGTCCCACGCGATTAATGTAAAAACTTCCGTCAATTAAACTCAAAATCTCAAGGTGCATGCTCTGGCTGGACACTATGGAACCTATCACATTATCACATTATCACATTTAGCATCCTACCCTATGCAAAAATGAGAAGAAAAAACAAACGAGGCTGAATTTAAGTGCCGCGTTTGCAGAGGTCATTGTTGTTTCAACAGACGACATAATCCCGGGGCATGTTGCGATAGAAATACTGAGACACAATAATCACGGGGATTTGCGCCCACGAAGCACGCGAAGCAGCAGCCGGATCCCTATCGAGCAAGATTTTGTCACACATACCCCAAGGAATAAGTGCCGGTGAGGGGAGTTCCTGACAGGCACAGTTAGCAAGTTTAGCCCAACGCCCACTGTCACCTTAAGCCCCTATCCCCTTCAACACCGATTTGTAGGGTCGATCGGTGACCTTCTTCTGCTCTGATTTTCTATATATTCATGTGGTGCTAACTGTGGTGCTGTTTCTGATGATCGCAACGTTCCTTGCTGATTATTGAGGAGGCGGGAGAAATACTCTGTAGCTTATCGGGGCGTGCCCTTGCTTCATGCACCGGACCGCATCTAAACCGAAACTCCCTTTGCGTTCCTATCATCGGTGCTCTGACCTTCCCCCATAATTGAATGCATGGTGGCAGGAGGGTTGGGTAGAAAGGCTCGCCGTAATTGTCTGACAAGAACGCGGCTATGCTTAGTGTTTTGTGCTGCAGTTAGGAAATCATGGCGAACGAATGCAATATAGCTACCAGGCAGTGCCAGCTAATACAGCGAATTGGCTTCCAGGCTGGGGAACAAAGCACAGGCATGTTGCGCTTCCGCAGTGCTATTTCAAGCGCTGCACAGACACATACCTGCAGTGAACACGTCTAATCCTCAACGTAAGAGTTTTTCCTTGTAGATGTAACCGTGCTAGTTTTCCTACGAGCTAACCGCACGTCAAACGCAGAAATACGCTCTAACCGCCTTCCGGGCCAAATAACGTGGCTGTGGATGTCAAGTGACAGCTCACAATTTGTAGACAGCCCCCTAGGCCTAGACTGACATCAGCGGTCTTGTTTGAGATGTTCTGAGGGCGAATCTCTGCCATGACTGAAGCAAACTGGACACGACGATCCAGCCTTTCTAGAAAGGCTGGATGCAGTAATAATGCAAAATGATGCGACTTGTGCTGCTTACATTCACTTGCGTCCATGCCACCCTTGGTTCAGATAGTCCAAACGCCGCGCCGTGCATTTAAGGCGACACTCACCCTTCGAGGAAATCAAAGCAGCAGTTGCACTGTAACCCAACTTCCCGCCAAAGTAAACATTGATATTGATACAGCTTTCCCGTCAGCATAATTAAGAGACGCTGCGTCCGCCAGCAGATAGCAATTCAGAGCTTTGTGCATGCAGCAGCACCTACTATTACTGCCACCTGTTATTGCCGCTGCAAGTTACAGGAAGGCGAGTCCGCTCAGGTGCAGAAAGAACTGACAGATTCGGTGGTTAACGTGGTGGTCTTGCCTTTGTTGATAGACCACTAGCTGCGCCTGCAGGCTCCTTCCAGTTTATTCTCTTGCCTCTCCTCCAAGCGAGCCAGCATCTCTATAACTCTCTCACTCTCTTTACACCTTTTTCCTTCTTCTCTTCACACTTCTTTCCACCATTTGCTCAGAGGCCGACATTCTTTGTAGCTTTTTGCAGGTCAGTCTAGTGAATCTTCACCCATAATTTCACCGAACTTGCACTCACAGTCACAGCAGCTTTGCACTCAAGCCACTCAAGCCACTCCTACAATCTCACTCATTGCAAAAGATTGAACACCATCGTGAAGGTATATCGTGCTAATCACTACCTTTGCACCTTTCAGCCAAGTCACTCTTCAGACATTGAACGTGGGCTTAAGAGCAACTCATGCTTCCTGACCAGACTGTCTCTTGAACCGTCAGTGTTAGAATATAATGACTAATTATTTGAAACAGAACAATCTCATCTTCTCTATATCTTCATTCAGACCGATTACCGAGTCTCTGTACGGTCCGTTCCCTTCTTCTCTATCTCACTCTCCTTTAGTCGTCTCTCACACAGGAGACTTCTATTCCATCACAAAACTCCACCAGCTCATGAAAACACCATGCCTTCTCTTTTTCTTACCCTTCGATTCGAAGTATTTCATATCTGTTTTCACAGCTCATTCTTTATACTATGCCAAAGGGTGCCTGCATATGCATGCATCGAGCAGGGGCTGATGAGCAAGGGCCTTAGGTTACATTCGCAACGATTATGGACAAAATGGGAGCTCAACGTCAAAATAACTACCGCAATTCCGCTCCTACATACAAGGGCCAGGCTATGCTCGGTCATTATGCGCCGCCTGGCCAGAACCACGGTCCGGCGGCCTATCTTCCTCGTGGCGTTCCTACCATGCCACACCACCTTGGAGATTCGAACATTTCGGCCCTGGCTAATGGAATGGGCGGCATGAACCTTCATGCTTCCTTTGGTTCGTCTGGGGCTAGCAAGTCGGGATCTCAAGTTTCTGGCGGCTCATCCGAGTATGGCGGGATTCCTCTCACTCAACCTCAGGGGTTGTGGGTTCCTAATCAACAAGCCTTTTCCAATGTGTATCACGGCTTGCCGGGCGCGAATCAGCCACAGTCGGCCATATCGCATTCGCCAGGAATGTATACCCCTGCCGGTCCATACATGCATCAGATCAGCTACCAGTATGGTCATGCAATGGCTGACAACAACCCAATACCACCAAGCTGGGCAAGCCGTGTGTCTTCTGCAGAGATGCCTTCCCTGATGACACCTCGCCGTGACTCGATCTCCTCCAACGAGCCCGATCTGCCCGGCACACCATATACGAGTTATGGTGTCTATCGCAATGGGACCGCTGTCATAGATCGCTCTCCGAGTGGTGTCTACACCCATAGCGCCACCCCATCGCCTTCTCAGATGGCTCATCCCTATAGTCTCGCTCAGATGGGCAAAGTTCAATCCCTGACAACGCTTCCTCCCCAATTGATGATGCTTCTACAGCAGGAGCCGCTAATTCCAAGAGCGATTCCAGCTCCGAGCTCCCCATTGAAGCCACTTGATCGTAGCCTGGAGAATAAAAACGGAGAAACTAACGTTTACATTCGTGGCCTTTTGCCAGAGACCACGGATGATATACTTCACAACTGGGGTTCACGCTTCGGAGACATTCAAAGCTCCAAGTCGATCATTGATCTCAAGACAAACTTATGTAAAGGGTAAGTGGTTTATCTTTTCCCCTACCTTGGAGCTTTAACTGATTTGCTTCAGCTTTGGCTTCATCAAGTATCACAACTTCGAAGACGCCGAGAATTGCATTCGTGGATTTCACTACTTGGGTTACGAAGTTAGCTTCGCTAGAGTGCGTCATTTCGATTGACCTTTTCATGTGTTATGTCGTGCTCACCTTCCACAGGAGTCGTTTTATGCCAAACTGAAGAAGTTCGCTGATGAGAATAACACGAACCTCTACGTATCCAATATCCCGAAGAACATGAACGAGCATGTATGTCACGCTTGTATGTTTGTATCTTTGATAAGCCAATTACTAACCAGTGGCCAGGAACTTGGAGCTATCTTTGCACCCCATAAGGTTTGCTCTAGCAGAATCCTCCGCGATAGTAGCGGCAATGGACGTGGTGTTGGCTTTGCTCGGTAAGCACTTGAGATCTCTGAAGTCAAGAAAGCCTCTAACTGTCTGCTCAGATTTGAGACTCGCGAGATCTGCGAAGAGATCATCAGAAGCTTTAATAACGCTCCTGTCGCTAAGCCTGGTGGCGAGGAACATCTCATCCAGATTCGCTACTCCGACACTCACGAACAGAAGCTTCTCAAGCAACAGACTGCCGCCGGTCGTCAGTTCCGCGCTGCGGAGTACGACCTAGGTGTCGCTCAGGCTCGCAATGGATCTTTGTATCATCCCGAGCGTCTGCTCAATCTCTCTGCAATGGATCAAGAAGCCGCGAACGAATTCGAAGTTTTCCTTCAAGCCCAAACGTAAGCTTGATAGCCCTGATTGCTACCCCTGTGCCCTTATTAACACCTGGTTCAGTCAATCCGCGGCTCCCTACATCCCCCAGGCCCGACGCATTCGCTCATGGGTTCCTCCGGTTACAGCCGCCTTACCCATGCACCGGTCTACACTTCATCCCACGTCTCAAGCTAGCTTGCCGTCGATCGGTAAGGTAGAGGGCGATGGTTCTGGCTCTGAACATAGAACTGATGCCAAAACCAATCCTACCACACCAGTGAAGGCTTCTGCCGAAAATATTGCACCCTCCAGCCGTGGCTCAAGCCGTCGTGAATAGTCGATTGAGACCGTCTATGGTCAAATAGTTGCTACACTTCCTTCAGATCATCTCGACCATCGCTTGCTGGCTTATCAGAAACAATCTGTTTATCCTGCATCATCGATATCTTACATACATCATTTCAAACTCGTCCGGACTCAGTATTAATGGAGTAATGTTCGCATCTGGTGGAGGAGCATACTCAGTAGCATTCTGTTATCCTGCAAACCTGGAACCATATCTACCTCCGTTTGCTGCTCTATCTTAAACTAAAACAGAGCCATCTCCCCAAACTATCTCATCGACTTTATGAGTCCTTTCGAACATGGATTCATCTCATCAGCGTCGCATTTCATCTCACCAGCATGATACGAAGCACAACGCTTTGAAAAGCTAGGCATTCTGTGTTTAACTTCACATCATACGCTCTTATAGGCTCTACTTACGAGAGTCCATCGTACCACTTCGGACTTTTACTCGTTTGTTGCGCGCTATCACTCGATTTTGTACACTAATTGCCCTTCCTACCCACCTCTTGCCTTTCCTTCGTTATATAGTGCCCCAATTCCCCGGACTTGTCTTCTATCGCGTACCTGCAGTACTCTTCGGTTGTAACGGTAGACGAAAGAGGTCTCGGCGTCTCTGTCTTTCATCCGTTTGGCGGCTTGTATTTGACTTCTTCGGGCGGCTCTCATGTGTATGCGTCGCTACGACTTTTTAGTGGGTTCAGATTATTGTAGCAATGCGCTATATGGATGGGAACTACGACCTCTCGCTCGTGGGGTGGTGGATTGAAGTGCTTGCATCGATGGTTTATTCATCTAGGGTTTCTTTAGCTGTGGTGTCACGTATCGATGGAAAGTTAGCTTCGATACCTGAATGATATGACTTGGCCCTCTGTTATCATGTGTGGTCTTCTGGTTCCGATTAGTTGGTTCTTGTGGATGCACTCGTAGGTCTCTTTGAAAATGTGGACTGTTCCGTTAAAGTGGTACTCAGGCAAAAATTTCTCCTGCTGGTGGACGGCTTTTTGCGGAAGGTGGCGGAAGTGGTTTGATTCATGCATCACGGAGGATTTACGGAACATATTGATTTCTCAAGTGGCTACATAACAGCATAGCTTCGTACATCCCTTCGTGTAGATGTGCTCTACCTCATACCGTTGAAACTCTTGCGGTTCAACATGGGGACGATCCATCTTTGGAGGGATGTGGTCTTCTAAAGTAGATACGAGATCACTATACCCAGTTTCGGCATTTACCGGAGAATAGTATTGTTCGTAAATAGTTACCTTCTGCCATTCATCAGGCTTTGCGTAAAAGAGCGGGGTGTATCTTAATCGGGTAATGGCGCCGGCGAAATGGCGCAGCGTGTGCAATAGGCGTAGGATGCAATTCAGCGGCTAGATTAAGGCAGATTTGTAGACTTATATGGGCGTTGTGAGAGCCCCAGGGCCACCGACAGGTGTGTACCAGTCGGCGGGCTGGTGTATGCAACTTATGTAGGCCTATAGCATAACTTGGTGCAATACCATCTTATATAGACCAACCAGCGGCGGCTTTAGCGCTGGTGCGGGATTTAGCGGCAGGTGGTGATGCGGTGGGGGTCAGTTCGGGGAGTGGGTCGGTGTCTTGGATGTCGAGAACTGTCATGGTGTCTGCGAGACTGGAGACAGAGGGGAGCAGTGTTGGCTCGATGGCGGGTTCATCTTTAGTTGAGAGGGTATCGGCGATATCGCCGGGTCTGGATTCGCTGGAATAGGCTTCTTCTGGCACTTCTTCGTCTCCGTCGGGACTGCCGCCAAGTCTCTCTTCGTCCTCGCTACCGTCATCGTCGCCCTTCGCACCAACTTCTTTCATGTACGCATCAAGCTCCTTAGCCATATTTCGACTGAACCCAGATGCTTCGACTTCGACATCAAGTCGCTTGCCGATGTGCTTGATGGTGTCAGCAAAGAAAGGTCCAGGTTCGTCGCTTGTGAAGTGGAAACGGCGCGAGAAGAAGCGCTTTATGCAAGCGACGTCACGATCGAAGTAGTAGGCGGCGTTAGGGTGGTCTATCGAGACCATTTGTGGGAAGTCAATTATGGTTGGGACAAGGGTGACGGTGGAAGTAAGGGAGGGTTTGCTTTCGGCTAAACCCGGTGGGGTAGTGTTGTTTTCATCTGAATTTGATAGAGGCGGGGTGCTTTGGGACTCCGCCTCCACTAATCCGGGGGAGGATTCTGACGTTTTCTCCTCTAATAGGATATTGAACTCGTTGAAATCGCCATGGATCAGCCCAAAGCTGGCAAGCTGTACTATCAAAACGAGTAACTCCGCGTAAAGTCCCGCCGGGTCAGGCACGCTGGCAATCTGCCTCAGCGGAAATGCATCTACCAAGCTCATGACGACCATGTGTCTGCTCTGGGCGATAGGCTCTGGGACGGGGAAACCATTCTCTCGGAGCGCCTTCATGAACGCGAACTCTTTCAGCGCCGCCAGCCGCGACATGTACATCCATGATCCTGAAGTGCGGTTGCGGAGGTAGTCTCGATTGGCTTTGACAGTGCGGAAGGATATTCGGCCCAGTCGGTGGATTTTGAGTACCCGTTGGAGACCGGAGGAAGAGGCGACGACGTAAATGTCGGATTCTTTTCCCACGCCGATTTGGTTGCCCACGCTGTATATGTTGGACGCTTTGCGGTGCGTGTTGAGGGCAAGATAGTCCAGACCTCCGTAGGTAAGGCGGTATCCGTCATCTACAAGCGCATAAGTAGCGGTTCATCGAGTGTTTGGACGAGCTTCAAAAGCGTTGCGCACACTTCGCATTTTTTACTTTAGCAATCAAGCCCACCTTTGCTAGGTTGGATATGCATTTATGTACGCCACTGCCGCCGCGGAGGCCAGCTATCTGGGTGATCAGGGGAGTCGGAACAATCTCATGGTTTTTGCTTCCCATCTCTACCTGCAGGCATCTCATCAGCCGTTAGTTCGTGAAATTATATCACAAGCAATGGCAACAGGACATACTGCCGTTAGGACCCGCCAGTCCTCGGCGGTTAGGTAGCGGATAGCTTTCGTGTCTAACTTCATTTTCGGTGAATTTTTAGTCTAGTGGAAGAATTGTAAATTCATAAATGGCCTTGTAGACTGGGGTCGTGAGTTGGTGATAAATTTCAGGAGTCGTCCAAGGCTGGCCGACAAGCGAGCTTGGCGCGGTGATGAATGAGCAGAGCTTCCAACGCGCATCAACATCGGCCATCAACTTCACAACCACCTCTTTCCATACCTCATCCCTCCGAAATATCCCTCTCCTGCCTTCCTGATATAACTTCCGAAACTCCGATATTAACTTATATCGACATCATACCCTCCTTCACATCTTCACAGCTTATACTTAGCCACCTTCGTAATCAACATGGCAAAAAACGAGGAGAAGCCCGCTCCTGTTGACAAGGGCAAGGGAAAGGCTATAGATGGAGCTGAAGCTTTAAAAGAGCCAGAGAAAGATAAGGATGGCAAGATAATAAAGGACGGGCAGAAGGGAGTCCTACCAACGGGTATGTCAAGCTATGAAAGCATGCTCTTATTTCTCAAGGTCTATAAAGTGATTCCCGAAGACTGACCCATGGCCTCAATAATAGAGGAACTTAGCGAGGAAGACCAGCAGCTCAAGAGTGAGCTTGATATGCTAGTGGAACGGTTACAGGTATGAGGCCTGGAGATGTACATCTCGTGTGGCCGCAGCTTCTCATATGTTCTCTTTTAGGAGCCGGATACCACTCTGTACAAGCCTGCCCTTGAGGCCATCAAAAACTTCATTAAGACATCCACATCGTCGATGACAGCAGTTCCCAAACCCCTCAAATTCCTACGGCCCCATTACGAAAAGCTAGAGAAGGCATACGAATCATGGCCGCCGGGGGACGACAAGGTACGTATTTTTTATGATATTAAGTGTAGAAAGTGACGCTGATGTTATTGAAGACTTCATTTGCGGATATGTTGTCCGTGCTGGGAATGACATACTCCGATGAGGAACGACTAGACTGCCTGAAGTACAGGCTTCAGGCACCTTCGACGGATCTGGGTTCATGGGGTCACGAGTACATGCGCCATCTTGCGCTTGAGATTGGCCGGGAGTTCCAGAATCGACTGAATGATGATAAGCCAACGGACGATATCACAGACCTTGCCCTCACACTCGTGCCCTTCTTCCTGAAGCACAATGCTGAGGCGGATGCGGTAGATATCCTTAGCGAACTTGAAATGATTGAGCAGATCGAGCAGTATCTAGACGAGGACACATACTCGAGGGTGTGTTTGTATATGGTTAGGTATGGATGATAATTTTCTCTTCCGTTACTACAGCCGCTAACTTCCATCAGCACTGTTCCTTTGCTCACATATCCCGACAACGATCGATTTATCCGAACTGCATATAAGATCTACAGGCGTTACAACAAATACACTCAGGCCGTAGTACTAGCCATCCGTCTAAACGATAGGGAGCTAATAGAAGAGGCATTCAACTCAACTGAAGATAAAGCAACCAGGAGGCAAATGGCCTTCCTCATTGCGCGCCAGAGGATATGGCTGGACGTCACTGAGGATGACGACCCGGAGTTGCAAGAGTGCTTGAATAACACGAGGCTGCCGGACCACTTCAAGGCACTAGCAAAGGAGCTGAACATTTTGGATCCGAAGACTACGGACGATATTTACAAGACACACCTCGAACCCACTCGGACAGCAGGCTTAACCAACACTGACTCTGCCAGGCACAACCTTGCCAGCGCTTTCGTAAACGCTTTCGTCAATGCTGGCTTTGGAAATGACAAGATGATGCTCGTACAAGAGAACAAGAGCAGCTGGGTATGGAAAACCAAAGATGAGGGCATGATGTCGACAGCAGCTTCTCTGGGTATGCTCATGCAGTGGGATGTTGAGATGGGTCTTGACAAGATCGATCCGTATACCTACTTGAGTGAGGACTATATTAAAGCTGGTGCTATGCTTGCGACTGGTATCATCAACTCTGGCGTGCGAATGGATTCAGATCCTGCCATGGCTCTGCTTGGTGATGATGTAAACCTGGTTAATAAGAACGTGAGCATTCGAATGGCATCAATCATGGGTCTCGGTCTTGCATACGCAGGCTCGAACAAGGAGGATCTACTAGACCTTCTACTACCAATTGTTGGCGACACATCCCTCGACATGCAGCTCTCAGCTATGGCAGCGCTGTCTCTAGGTCTCATTTTTGTTGGATCTGCACATAGCGACGTCAGTGAAGCTATTATTCAGACATTTTTGGATGAGGACCGAACGAAGCAGCTAAAAGACAAATGGACTAGATTCATGGCCTTGGGTCTTGCCTTGCTTTTCTTTGGTCAGCAAGAGGAGGTTGATGTCATTCTGGAGACGTTGAAGGCTATTGATCATCCAATGTCGAAGCCCACATCAGTCTTGGCTGAGGTCTGTGCCTGGGCAGGTACTGGGGCCGTGCTTAAGTTGCAGCAGCTCCTTCACATCTGCAATGACCACATTGAGGATGACAGCGATGAGAAGAAGGGCGACGAGCTGCTTCAATCATATGCTGTCATCGGTCTCTCTTTGGTTGCCATGGGCGAGGATGTTGGGCAGGAGATGGTTCTACGGACGTTCGGTCACCTTATGCATTACGGTGAAGCTAACATCCGAAAAGCTGTGCCTCTCGCACTGGGCCTTATTAGCCCTAGTAACCCTCAAATGAAGGTATATGACACCTTGTCGAGGTACAGTCACGATAACGATAACGATGTCGCCATCAACGCCATTTTTGCTATGGGTCTTCTTGGGGCAGGCACAAACAATGCGCGTCTAGCACAGCTTCTTCGCCAACTTGCTAGCTACTACCACCGAGATCCCAACGCACTATTCATGGTGCGGATTGCTCAAGGTCTCTTGCACATGGGCAAGGGTACGCTCTCAGTCAACCCCTTCCACACAGACCGACAAGTCTTGTCAAGGGTGGCAGCAGCAGGGTTGCTCACCGTGCTAGTATCCTTGATCGATGCTAAGCAATTCATTCTTGGAGACTCAAGCTACCTTCTCTACTTCATGGTGACTGCTATGGCGCCAAGATTCCTCATCACGCTAGACGAGGACTTGAAGCCGCTAACCGTCAACGTGCGCGTTGGACAGGCGGTCGATATCGTTGGACAGGCTGGTCGGCCGAAGACAATCACTGGATGGCAGACGCAGAGCACACCGGTGCTCTTGGCTTACGGCGAGAGGGCCGAGTTGGAGGATGAGCAGTACCTAAGCTTAAGCAGCACCTTGGAGGGGGTAGTGATTCTACGGAAGGTGAGTTCCATCATAATCAAATGAGTGATTACGAATGATTGCTAACTTTTTGTTCTTGCAGAACCCCGACTGGGAAACATGAGGTGCAACGGTTTAACGCATTTCTCCTCTTGTTGTTTCTTGACTTTGGCCCTGGCATTCTAATAGAGCTACGACCGTGCGTGTCAGCACTGGAGCGTTGTACACATAGAAGCATTGCAGTCCTAACATTTTGTACTAACGCCTTGAGAGAACCGTTAGTGTTGTGAAGGTGCTTGTGAACAGCCCACTACTAATGATGAGTTTTCTGACTGTGGTCTAAGAAAATATATAGGTATGAATTGTTAATGACAGTGATCCATCATGTTACGACCGTGGTGGTATTCCATAAATGCAATGACAGACGTATGGGTGGATCTGATCTTATTAAAAGTACTCAACCTCTCGTTTGAATTAAAGCCTATCCTCCCTCTTGTCTGGACTCCAAACGAGGTTGAGCGGCAACGATCAACCTATCAACCACGCCTGGATGACTTTGGTGAGCATGAATGATTCAATTTTAAGGCTCATGGTTGGTACTACGCTAGCATATGAGAGTAGTCTATAAAAATTATTATAGTTACGATCGGATTTTTAGATAGGACTTATTAGCTGATCCGTGATTGACATGTGGCAATGCTCACATTTACTAGTCGAAGGTTCACGGCTAGGGTTTATAAGGCCCTCGAGAATCATATTAATGCCTGTGATTCTGTATTATGCCAGGAAAAACTTCTGATCGTTTTAAACACCAGATTTAAAAAATTTGCCTTAACTGTAAGGTACGCCACGAGCATCATCCAGCAGCGGGTCGGCCCGCAGCTTATTAAATGAGCCTGGAAATAGTTAACGTCATTTCTCGCACCGCAAGGCTCCGAAATCACTTCCTTAATTATTAAAGCCAAAGACACATGAGGATATCATTTAAATTCCTCTAAACCCTTCCCTGCAAATATATAGAAGAATTCTGACGCAATGGCTTACAACATCCTCCTCATCGGCGGGCATGGTAAGGTTTGCTGGATGGCGAGAAAGAGGTGGGAGATGCGGTAGAGAGATGCGTGAAGCAGGGGATTGATTGTGCTGATGGAGAAAACATCGAAGAGATGGAAAGAAGGGTCGGAGTATGAGGACATATCGTAAAGTAGGGAAATTGGGAGGATTGTATCTGTTTCAGTTGACGACTGCTCAAAAATGCTAAAGCCATCCAATGAATTTGCTCTTGTTTCGAGTGACAGGTGATGGAATGCTGTAAGAGTTGGGGGTGGTTGGGGAAATTTTGGGTTAGAGTATTCTAAGAGTTGTTGTAAAATGCACTAGATCAGCATCACCAGCAGAAGGGAAAAGAAATCCTGTTTTGACTAATCAGTTCTGAAATGCTCCAACGTGTACCCTATGATATGTGACATTTGAGAGATCCTCTTCTGCTATCCAGCATTGCTGGAGCAGAACATAAGAACATCTTCAGAAGAACCCAAGCGCCAGAAACGCCAATCGCTTATACCTTCCACTGGATGTCAAATGCAATTGCGAGAGTTACGACATTATAGAAGAAGGCCAGCTGGATCCTGCCATTACCGAAAACCGAGAAATGCTGAACGCGCATACCCAAGCACAATCCTCTAAATTCCATTATGCTATTGTTTCGATTCCACAACTTCCGCAGCAGTGACACCGCTCAAAGTCGGCGCCGTAGGTGGAACTTTCGCTGTTGCCGTAGCCGCCGTCGTTGCAGACTCCATACTAGAACTAATACTAACTTCTCTTCCAGTGTTAAAGGCCGATCCAAGTGCAGCATCCGTTTCAGACTCCAATTGTCGCCCGGGAAACTCCTCGTCATCCTCAAAATCTTGGTCTTCCTCTTCGCCAAAACAAAATAAGTCATCAGCACTACTAGCCCTGACCTTTCTTCTCTTTCCTTCCGGTACAGGTTTGCAGTTCCCGACTTCTTGTCGAAACTGTGCCGCAAAAGAGTTTGCCACGGCGGTAACGTTTCCGGGATCAATATTTTTGCCCGTATACAGGAGGTAGGGAAGATGTGGGATCTCTATGAGGTCGCCGTCAAAAGGAAGGGCAGAGTGAAGTGGCCGGGAATGCGGGACTAGAGGCGGTTCAAGGTTATCTGGTGGTTCAGGCAGAGAGTCGGCTGTTAGAAAAGGTCCATCTGGGAGTTTTGGCGGCGCACCTTCATCTCCGGCGTCTGTCTGTTTCGATGCTGCTGGCTCGAATTCTTCTGGTAGGTGATAGAGTTCATTGTGAACGGTGACGAGATTTTCGGCAGATATGGTGCCAGGGTAGAGAAGAGAATAGCCCCGGGCGCGCATGAATTCAAGAAAATATTCTGTCCAGGATGGAAGCGTCTCGGAAACAATTTTAGCGCGAGAGGCCTTCTTAGGTTCCTGACGTTCTATTGCGACTCGGTTGCTTAGGAATGAATGTAGCTCGACCCATTTGTCTCCAAAGTACAGGGCAGCGTTACTATTAGGAGCTTCCCAGAGGAAAGGCACACTTGTAATATCTGTTACTGCCTTATACTTGGCGCTGTTCATCTCCTTTAGAACGGGGACCTTAAGGGGGGAAACTCCGTCTAGAAGATGTGCAGGTATTTCCAGGCTTACACCCATTACCTTTTTCGCATCATCTGCACTATATAAGGAGTGCTTGTATTCTAACAAATTGTACTTTAGATAGTGATAGTACAGTGGGGAGAGCTGCGCTTGGGGAGATAGTAGAAGGACATGAGAGTTGGAAGGACTGGCTGGATAGAACGATTCTAGAAAGCGGATGGATGCTTCTTCAGGGGATATTCGCTGGTTCGGTATACGATGTCGGATGGTGAGCAAATTGGACATGAGTGGATTGTCCCTTGCTGATGGCGGCCAGACAAGGTTTTCCAAATAATGTTGGAGGGGTGGGTCCAAATCCGAAGGTAATTCCATGATGAGTCGTGGAGGCTTGAGCCCAGTGTAATCGGCATTTTCAATGGATTTGAGAAGCCTAATCAGTGAGCCAGACGATTGAGATGGTGCTTGAATGAGGATATCCACTGTCGCTTGGTGCCATGACTTCAAAGATCCCGAATCAAGCCTAGCTATCCACATGAAGTTCTCTGGACCATCCTTCGGAATCTCAATAACAGTAAGCCCTTGCTCTTTCGCTTTCGCACGAACGCCTCGGACAAAGAAAGCGTCATCCTGAATTGAGTCATCCATGATGACAACATGTGGGCGGAGGAAGGTATGAATGTGATTCATCGCGGCGGCAACGCTTCTCTCGGCGCGGAAATCGGAGCTGTATTCCGAGTAATCCGGTCTTGCATCATGCCAATACGCATCACACTTTCCCTGGTCAACCCCATTAATCTCAAGAATATCATCTATGGGAATAGTATCGCGTCCCATGAAAGCAACGTGGACATAATTCCTGTTCCACCTGGCCATCTCGCATACCAGTGGGATTACTATGGAAGCGCTTTTCAGGTTCGAGATAGCGAATAACACATTCCTATCCATCTGCCGGTATCCTAACGAAGTAGCTGCTCCGTGAAGTGAGACAGCTAATTTGAAGAACCTAATTTGTCCATTGTAGACATGTTGCGGAGGACCATCCTCCTTTGACTTTGCTATTCCAGGTGGAGGGCCAGTTAGTTCAGTATGGGTAGATGGCGTCCTCCCGATAGGCACAGTGATTTGTGGCCCTCCTAATCCTCTCCCATGCACTTGACCTAGATCGGTTGGTATGTTGTGTATGAAGACGTATATTAAGTAGCATGCCAGAATTGCCAATACTATCCGTCTCTTTCGATAACGTAACGGTGTCCTCCAAACGTTCCACCATGGAGGAGTTCTTCCAGGTTTATGATCATCATCTCGCTTTCCCAGCTCTTCATCGCTCGGAAAGATTGTCCTAGTAACCATGCTGCCACGTTCCCCTTCCAGACCGACTCCGCCTCGGATCCGATGACGTCCTCCGTCTAGCATGCTCGATAACGGATCATTGCGAGCTCGGCGAGTGTATCGTCGAAATAGACATGCGTAGCTCAACGGTTGTGGCGGTGGGCGTGCTTCGGGAGCCAAAGTGAATTGCGGAAGCTTTCGCGGGAACGACAGAAGGGCAAACAGGCCAGGGAGTGTAGGAGAGCCGAGTTTACACGTAAGGATGTATTCAAGGGTATCGATTTGAGAAAATAACCCGTGGCTTGTAGATTGATAGGGCTGAGGATTCCATATGAGTTCAAGGATTCCATGATGTAGCGATCCCGGGTCTTGGCAAGGGATCCTACCTAGTGCTATAGACGTCCCTTGTTTCCGTCCTTGCCTTGTGCTATTCACACCGCAAGGGCTTCCTTTTCGCCAAATTTATTCAACGCCTCCCTCAATGCGGCCTTGTTCCTTGGCTTGAAGATAACCTTGTACTGTCTTGACATCGTAACGAGGCTTATTGGATCAGCACTGCCAAGGACAGGATGTGTCTCAGCCTCGGAATCCTGCAAATTTTCAAAACTATTGAGCATCCTAAGAAACACCAAATATAGCTCTCTATTAGCGAGCAAAGACTCTACGCACGCCCGGTAGCCTAAGCTATAGGTAAAGAGTGGCGCATCGGGCTACTCCAACCACTGCTCTGGTCGAAATATCTCAGAATCAGCCCATATTTTGGGATTTGAATAAGATTCATTAGTATGAAAGGCAGAGAAGTACAGAAACGTGCAGCTAACTGCGTTCAAGTAAATGGTACTCCCCGCAGGAATCAATTTTCCTTCGTAATTCACGTCTTTTACCATGGCTCGAGGAAGAGCCAGACGAAGAACACAATACCTGAAAAACTCTCGAACCATTGCTGCAATATAGGCATATTTTTGGTCATCTAATGGATCACACAAGGGTTCTTCGTCCGTATAGAATTCCCAGATGGCCTCGATAGCCTTGGTCTGAATATCGGGACGCTGGGCCAACAAAGCCACACTCCATTGGTCCAGAGTGGTGATTGTATCCTGGCCCCCAGAAAGTATTGTTAGGTTGATCAATGTAAGTTCCTTTGTTGAGAGAAGCTTCCTTGTCGGGAATCACATTTGCTTGGATGCAAAGTCTGTGAATTCCTCTCTCCATACGATCATCTAACTCCTTATTTAAACGCTTCAGATATACATCTCTCCGATCTCGCATCTCCCTTGCCTTCTTTGGCCCGAAGCTTAAGGGATTCAGTGGAAGGATAGGTATATAATCCTGGAGATTACTGGTTGTGCTTCGAAATTTGCTAATGATCTCTTCGACCTCCGTGATCTCATGGAACATCGGGTCGTCTCTACTGCTCATTCGAGTACCCCAGTTCAGGGTGAGTGCAAGGCTGAGGCTCAGGCGTTGGATCATGGACATAGGATCTACGCCCACTTTTCCTACTTGCCCATTCTCGAGACCTTCTTTGAGAAAGTCTTTAGTCTCTTTCGCCGACGCTTCAAGGATTCATTGAAAGGGGACGTGCCAATGGTCGTTCCTACAGAATTGGAGAGAGCCTATAGTCAATGGGTCAGTCGGGATGTAAAGCTTTTATTTTAGGATCCATAGCAGCCTCTACCTTGTGGGCGGTACACGGCTCGTTCCGGAATATTTCTGCCTCATTCCGGAACAGATCGTCCTTAAAGCGGAACAAATCGTGTATCGCCTTGAGCTGCCTCATTCCGGATTAATTGCTTCATTCCGGAATATTTCTGCCTTATTCCGGAACAGATTTAGATATTAGATCGAACTTTTGAAGTTATATAAAGCTTTTTGATGAAGCTTTTTAGATATTACAATTGGTCATCTGGTAGAATATAATTGCATTTGATTTTCTAACGAGATTTTATAAGGCTCTAGAGATCAAATTTTACTACCCCCCTAAACCACTACAATACCATCAGATTCTATCTAAACTAGGTTACGCTGCAATTTATAAGTGTATTTAAAGGCCTTTACACGTCATGGATATAGTCTATAAGTAGTAGAAACCAATTGGGTGGGGGGTGGTTAATCGCGTTCCCGACACTAGAATTTGCAAATCGCGCAAAGCTTCAAACCCACTAAGATCTGTCAAAGGCCGGGCTCACCGACGTTCTGCCGGCCATAGACTAATTACCTAATTAGGTTTAGTGTGGTTACAATTTAGATTTCTCCTGCCTGCGCCAGCCTTGCCCGCTCTGTTGTCCTCCTCTCCTTCGACTTCCGCAGCCTTTGTGGTGGGCTTGATTGATTGCCTTCTTCATTTGCCGTTGCCGATTGAGGTTGTGTAGAGCTTTAAGGCTTCGTCTCCTGCCAGGGGCGCTTTAGCTAAGAGGTTATCTGAGAACTAGCAAGTCTCCTATGGCTTATAGCTCTCAAAGGCAGTTCGCCAGAGTCCTCGGTTGGTTGATTTGTACAAGCTCTCCCTCTATGGCAGTAGGAAGAATACTCTGCATTTCTCTGCATTTCCTTTTTGATAGCCACATCGCTGATCGCTGCATCCTTGTTTGCACCTATAGCCGGTAGGTCGCACGGGTTGGGCGTGGAGGCCGATATCGCTGTTGCTGGTGTCAGATTTAACCCAGCAGTTAAGTCAGATATATATTCAGAACTTACAGAGAAGGCCCGTAAATTGTTGAGGATCTAATTAAGTCGTAGATAAGGTGGTGGCTTAGGAGCGATTAATGAAAATTTTCAAAGTTCGTCGCAAAGTTTGAAGTTTGAAGCCCCTGAGCTAAGCCTAATTAGGCGTTTCTAAGCAAAATCAACACCATAAGGGGCTCACGAGAGCTCTCCAAAAATGCCTTGCAGTTGATTGCGAAATATTATTCGACCACCAAATATACACTTATTAAGTAGATATTTTAGCGACGTCATGTATGCGTCGCAGGTGCAATTTAGGGCTACTATGGGCCTTATGCGATAACTATTTACCAATAAAATCTAAAGGTGAAATAAAAATTAAGCATATAGCGCAACTATTTTAAATGGCTTCGCGATTGGCGGTGTAGATGCAGCGGTGAAGATCAGCGGTGCAGATGCAGCTTTGGTAAGCCTCAACTGGGCTGTACCACCTTGCAATTGGCCTTTACCTCAGCAAGCTCAGACCATAGAATCAATTAGCGGACATACGTATATCCGCAAGCAGATATCGCTAACCTTTTTTGTCAAAAAGTTGATTCTATGGCCTGAGGGAGTTTCGCAAGGTTTCTTAGGCGATCTGACTTATTTTGTATGTAGAGCAGTCACCTTCTTTAACGAAATTGATCTACACTTCCATAACAGCTATTACCTTAGAAATACCGTTAAATTAATCTGTAGATGTAGCCTTATAATCGATGAACTTTTGGGCCCCATATATACACCCGTTGCGACGTTTGTTGCGACGTTTGTTGTGATGTCCGTTGCGACATCCGTTGCCTAAATTTATATAGGGAGATATATAATCTTTAACAAAGTTAATAAAGCTGCTTACGTAAGGTCTAGGGCTGCATATAGGCTTAAAATAATCGTATGAACTAGCTCTATAATAAATTAATTTTTGGGCTTTATATATAACGTGTTCCACCACCAAGCGCATCACTTCAAAGAACACCAAAAAGCCTAAATTTCAATCTTAAATATCTCAACCACTACTTAATAATATTTTCTAAAAATTTATATATAAGCTTTTATATACATATTTTAGTGTATGTTATAATATTAGAGTGTGTAACTTAATAGTTATTATAATATAGAGTTTAGGGGCTAAAAATAGAGATATTTCGAAATATCTCAACAACCACTAGACTATATGCTTTTATATTATAATAGGCACTAGAATAGGCATATTAGAGCTTATATTTAAATTTTTAGAAAATATTATTAAGTAGTGGTTGAGATATTTAATATTGAAATTTAGGCTTTTTGGTGTTCCCCGAAGTGATGCGCCCGGTGGTGTGATGCGCTCGGTTGTTGCTAAATATCACGTAAATGTAGGTCACGGGAAACTCCGCATAGCCTACTACGCGCCACTCACAATGGATTGTCCGGCCAGCGCTGGGTAAATATCGATACTAGCGGACGACCGACTGGAACCAAGCTCCGGATCCGAGGCCATGTTGAACCATAAGCTCTTCATGGCGTTCTAATGACCCAGTTAAGACACGCATCATGACTGAGACCGTTCCACTGATCCAGTCCAGGTTTTCGTGGATAAGAATCAGATGGTCGGATCTGGCCTGGAACGAGTGGTAAAAGAGACGCCGCGTATGAACGACGCTTCTTGGCCCTCCCGTGGTACCTGTTGTACGGATTACGAGACTGGGGCGACCTGCCGATACAGCTTGCTTTTCGTCGATGTGCAAGTTTAGCCCGGATGTCTGTCGGGGCTGCCTTCGAAATGGTCAATGGTATGACCTGCATAGGATAGTTCTCACATTCGGCACGGTTTTTGATCTCCTCGCACAGTGGTGTTTGTTGAGGCCCAGCCAAGATGGTGTTCGATCCGCATTCCTTCAAGACTTAGAGCCATTCTTCGAAGGGAATTTCTGGTCCTATAGGAAGAGCCTCTATTAGTTGCACTCTCTGTCTGCTTATCTTCTTGCTAGAAACTTAATGGCACTATCGCTCCACCAACCACCAGGATGGCCAATGCAGCCACATAGAATTCATAGTTGGGAGAAGTCAAGAGGCCGATGTAGGATTTCGACTCCGAGATCACCCCATGATCGTCAAATAGCGACGGTGAAAGAGATTCCCACAGCATCCGGCACATATGAAGGATGTCGGTGAATAGCTGGGTCAGATCTACGGAGGCAGCGGTCAAAAGTTCCTGGCCCCCTCTGCGCCACTAATGCGCCACCAATAAGCCACAAATTTCTTTCTTGGCGTTCCGAATTAGGAAGGCTGGATGGATTTTGGCTCTCTACGACGAGAGTGTAGATATATGACATCATGGTGGTGATATATAGGATATATAGGATTACTGCTTCTGCCCGCTACCTTGCCCAGCACTTCGTCCAGCACCTCGTCCAGCACCTTGTCTAGCACCTCGCCTAGCACCTTGCCGTGGCTTTTTTCCTTTTGGTGCCTTAGCCTGCTGCTGCTGTGGCTCCTGCTGCTGTGGCTCTTGTTCGGGCTTAATAAACGTCTTATTGAGTAGCTTAATTGGTAGGCGGCGTTGTGGGTTTCGTCGTGGCTCTAGAGGTAGAGCTTGTGGTGGTTTGGGAGGTGGCTCTAGAGGCTCTTGGGGTGGCTCTTGGGGTAGTTCTTAGGGTGGTTCTTGTATCGCGAAGATAGCAGTAAGAGCAGCGCCAGTAGCGTTGGCGTGTGCATAAACACATTGAATCCTTGGCGCCCGAATCTCCAAAAAAACACGCCAAAAAACCAGAGATTTCAATACCTGCCATTATTCGGATTAAAAAGGTAGTGAGGCTTTTTTTTTATATAAGAATTTATTTTGTATACTAATTCTTGGTGTTTAAGTGTTACCTCGCACTCGCGCCGATATTCTAGCCTCTAGTACAAGGAAAGGGGGTAAATCCTCTACGTCAAAGCCTACAAAGTCTACCACGAAGTCTACCACAAAGCCTACTGCAAAGTCTGCCGCAAAGCCTGCCACAAAGCCTGCGAAGCTGACTGCGAAGCCGACCGCGAAGCCTACCGCAAGTTCTTCCAAGTCTGGTATAAAACCTCCTACAAAGCCCGCTGTAAAGCCTACTTTAGGGCTAACGCTTAAGCCCCCAAAGCAGAAGTCTGTATAAGTTTAGTTTGAGCAGCAGGGCGGTATAGACGGTAAGGAAGCAGAGGAGTTAGAGGAGGAGCTAGAGGAGGAGCTTCAGAAGGAGCCACACGGATACTTAGAGAAGGACCAGGAGATAATAGACCTCAAAGATAATAACCCTCTGCTAGAAGCAGCTACTCTTCCGGAGCCAGTAATTAGTAGAAGTAGTAAAAAGAGGCCAGCCAAGAATTAACGCAAGACTACTGTTTATTAGGAGCCTCCTACTTCTAAATTAGATAAAGGCAGTAAGCTAGCCTCTATACCAGATAATCCTCTACAGGTTATTCTAAAGATCTACATTAACGATTGGCTGGTTCACACTAAAACTCTACACTTAATATCACTCCCTTAGTTCAACCTTTTAGATATAGAGCTTGCTCTTTACGCTGAGGTAGATCGCGTCCTAGATAATAAGGACTATACTATTAATAAACGCGTTGCCATTCTTAAAACACTTAGCGGGCATAGATCTAGGTATACTTAGCATCTTAATACTTTTAGCGAGGAGGAAGCTGCCAACCTTAAAGCTATATATTACTAATACGCGTTACGGTTCCGGCGTGAAATTCTATAAGGTATATTTAAGCTGTGGATATAGTATAGTACCTATTAGGTAAAGAAGAAAGCAGTATTATTAAATAAGGATATACCTAGTAAGGATACACTACCTGTAGATATAACGCCCTTAAAGCGTAAAACTCGTATAAGTAGACTAGAGAATTGGAATGCTATACATATAGAATCTTTATAATGTGCAGGCGACTATTAAAAGAAGCTCTATAATTAGTAGTAGTATACTTTTAAGTAGTGTAACAATCACAAAGGTGTCTACTTTATAGATCTATATAATAACTAATACTATAGAGTTGGCGTCGGTAAATATAAGGCCTGGTTAATTGCTATAACCTATAGCGAGGCAATATAATATAGTCCTCTTCCTAAGGTCTACACAATTCTTAGATTAAACGGCCCTATTATAAGAGCTTCTTAACTATTAAATAAGGCTACTACTACGTAAGAAATAAAGAGCGTAATATAGCAAATAATAGATATGCAAAAGATGCAGTTTAAAATAACTGCTTAGCAGATAATAATAAACAGTATAAGCTCTATGCAGAAGAGTTAGGAAGCTTATAAGCAGTAACGGGACTAAGAGATATAGTTATAGATACCTGTATACTAGTATCAACTGGGTCCCTATATATAACACCCTCCTTTATACGTACTACTAGGTATTCTACCCCCTTAACCTTCTTCTTAGCTTCCCGCCTAGCCTCCTACATACTCTTAACAGCTTTAACAGCAGCTAATATACTCTATATATACACCACCTGCCCTACTTATAAGTATATAGCCTTTGATAAGTACTCTACCGCTATAGTAGGTCGCGGGTTTAAGCCCTATTATTTAACCACACTTATTTAAAGAGGATGAGGTAGATATTGTATAAAGGTTATTTAATTGGAAAATAGGGTTAGTATAAGATCCGCGGCAGAAGCTAAAGTAGTAGTAGGTAAAGGATATTGCTAAGGAATATGATTAGAAGACCAAAGATCTTAAGTAGATAGAGGACGGCTTATGAAGGCTATATTAACTTGCTATTTGGTTAGGTATAAGTAATAGGTTAGCGCAAGGATTTAAGGAGGAGTTGTCTGCTTTTAAGCCTATATATTATAAACAGCAATCTACTATAGCTCTATTAGGAGGGCTTTGTGAGGTAACAGGCTCCACACCACCTAGCCATAGCATAAACTATAAGGGCACAAAGAGGCTTCGGGGAAGATTTAAAGGAATAATATAAATTCTATCTAATCTAAGGATATATAGCTTTTGCTAAACACAAGATGTTATATAAAGAAGAGAAAAGAACATAGGAAGCTTGTAACTAAATATTTGGGGTCTTAGCAGCAGACGCGTGGGTATAAGCCCACGCGGATTTTAACAGGTTTCGACTAAATTCTATTACATTAGTAGAATTTGGTGGAATTTAATTAAGTTAGCGGAATTTAGCAGAATTTAATTAACTTGGCAGAATTTGGCAAAATTTAATTAAAGTATTGGAATTTATCTATTAAGTATTTCACTAAGACATTCCTACTGTAACTGGGCTAGTCCTATTATAGTATCCCCCCCCCCTTTTAGCCAAAGGTCTAAAACAATTAAATTTGGTTAAGAATTCATAACTTATTGCCTTATAAGCTTATAATATAGTTTAAGTTCTTTTTAATTTTAAGTTTACTGCTATTATATTTTGTGTCTTTATATTAGATAGTAGTTGTTTACCTTTATATTATATCCATCTAGCCGGAATAGGCCGTAAAGGATGGTTCTTATAGAATTCTTTTACTAAAAAAGGCGTGTTAGCCTTAATTTAGTTATAGGTTTCCCAGGTTTATATTTTATATCCTTCCTATTTAATAAGAAGTTTAAATTATTTAGATTATGGTTTTTATTACATATTATTAATTAAGTTAATAAAGTAAGAACCATTACCATTATTAACAATTATAAGAGGTGGTGGCGGTACTTTATAAGTTATAGGATTATCTTTTAAAGGTAATAATAAGCTTATATAAAATATTAGGTGTATTTTTATCTTAGTTAGCAGTTTAAGCTTATAGGAGTATAGGCTTAATTTCTTCTTAATTTAGTACAGACCTATAAACTTCTAATTAAGTTTCTTTAAGGGCCGTTAAGTCCGTAGGTTTTATATATTTAGGTAAACTATATTACTTTTCTTAAAGTCCTATATAGGAGCTCGTCCTTTATTCGCATGCTATTTCTATACCATATAAGTATATATTAATTTACTTTATAATAGTTCCGTTAATTGCTTTATTTAATTAGCGAAGTTCAATAGGCGCCCCCTGATGACTCTACAGTAGTAGAGCAAAGTTTGCGATACTAGCGCGTCCGTAGGCTTGTTACGGCAGCAGTGGTTCCCAAGGAGGTCAAAAAGTAAGGTAGTAGAGCACCATAGGTGACTCGCAGGCGCCTCGCAGGCGAGTCCCAAAAGGCGGGGAGACGGATCACGGGGTTTTCTCAAAAGAGTTTTCTCCCCACATGTATATAAGGAGTAGTCCGCGTGGGCCCAATAGGGATCCGAATCGGACGTTAAGCAATGAATAATAATAACTAGACCCGTTTAATTATGGGTCCTATTATATTAATTTTAGGTTATAGTTTAAATCCAAGTTAAGGGTCTTATTTATAGGTTGCGTAAGATAGCGTCACGCCTATTAATACATTTATTATATTATTTGCAGTAAACTTAGCTAAAGGCAGCTATTTTTCCCAATCGTCTTATAGGTATTATTCTATAATTGCGTTTATAATTTTAGTTTAACTATCTATCTCTAGATAAAATATGGTTAAGAGTTATATTTAAATACTTAATTGTTTATATAGAGCTTACTAGAAGTCTAAAATAAACTAGCTTTCTTAGTTAGATATTATTAAGTTAGGAAGTTTATATAGCTTAAAGATATACTTAACAAAACATTTAGCTACTAATATTATATTAACTAAGTCTATAGGTGTTGGTTACACAAGGTAATATCACGTAGCTACGGTTCGTAGATAGTATAATAATTGTTAATTAATTCTTAATAGGAATAAGGAAAGGGGTGAGGAACTTAAGGTTCCTCACTACACTAGGGCCACATCAACACGTAACGGCAACATGCCTCACGTGACGGCAACTTGCCTCATTCCCGACACTGGCAACTCTTCTTTTTATAGTTGCTATCTACATATATACAAACAGACAGGATGCGATAATACCAGACAGTGTATAACAATACCAAACAATATGCAACAATATGCGATAATGCGGCAGTTGGTAGAATTTAGCGGATAATATAAAGACAGGTAGGCCGCCAAGGCGCTAGTAGTAAGTAAGCTAATAGCGATTTTCCATCCCGGGGATAGAAAATCCTAATTGGCTGGTTTAAGTTAGGGTCTACAGAATGTTATGCTCCTACTCCCTTTTAACCTAACCTTTAACTCGTATATATAGAGTGTTTGTGTTAATAAACGTTTCTAGAGCCTTGTTTGGGTTTGCCTTTATTATTACGTCTACTAGGTTATCTTAACCGTTAATCTATTAAATCTTAAAGAGTTCTCGCCGTTTATAGGATTAACAAAGTGCTATAATATCGATTATAAGGCGCTTCTCCTTTGTAGTACTAAGCTTAACCAAGCACTTATAGAGGGAGTATAAATCAGTGTATACGATTATAGGGATAATAGGAAGTTTAAGTTAATCTATAATTATCTTTAGGGTAGTTCTAATTGCAATTGCCATGTCAACTCCGCTGACCATTCTGTATATCTCTGACGCTAGAACGCTTTAAGTAACGTACTTACTCTTGGTTGAGCTCTAATAGATAAGATTACTATAGATTATAAAGTTATTCTCTCTAGTAAATTCGTTTATAATAATGATCTTATATCCCAACTAGGAGCTAAAATCTTTATTATTTGTAAACGATCTATTAACAAATACAAAGAGCTTAGCGGTAGGAAGATTAATAGGCATATAGAGTAGTCCCTAATTAAGATGGTTTATTTGCTAAGAAAGACATTTATTTAGGGCAAGAACGTTATCCTTAGTTAGTTCCTGGTATTAGGCGGCAATAGAGAGATTAAATAAAGCCTTAGGTTAACAGATAGAAGTAATATAAGCTCTATAAGCGCGTTACTCCACATATCCTTACTTTAGAGAATTAGTGTTAATAACATTAATCTTCTTACCTTAACCCTTCTGGCGTAAAGCAATAGAATCCTTATTTAGGGAGAGGGTGCATCTATTAAAGAGTAATAGTGTTGTTAAATTAAGCTTTTCCTTTAGTTTTATTATAAGATTTGCCTTTACTAACTTATTTTCTTTAAGAGCTAAAAATTGGTTGTCTCCTAAGATAATTATATTATTAGTTTACATGCTGACGATTCCGAATGGAGTTCCTATAGTTGTAATTAGGAAACATGGGTTAAATATAAAAGTAGTTATTAAAAGCTTCTCTTTATAGTGCTTACTATAGGTAGCCCACCAATAGATTCCTACCTCTGCGATTCTATATAATGGCTTAAGCACAACTATAATTATATCTTTGGGATATTAGTGACGAATTTACTCTGAAAGGTATGCTAATATTAAGCACTAAAGGTGCGTCTCTAATTGGGTATAGGCCTAAGTGATATCTTATAAATAAACCGCCATTCTATTCTTTATTAAGGAGGGAGCTAGTGTAATAATAACTTGCTAACTAGCTTGTTAAATTATAGGAGATTATATAAGAATTACCTCCTTACCATTATTATTATAACCTTAGATAATAAGCCTTGATTTCTTAAATAGGGCATTAGTAGCTTTGCCCTTAATTTTATTAACTATTCTTAATTTAAAGATACAAACTTTATTAAACTTAGTAGGGTTATATTTCTTAAATTTAAAAACTCTTTTTATAATAAGACTATCGATCTCCTACTTATTAGATGCTTGGAAAGGAGCTTCTAGAGTTATAATATAACCTTCCTTTTAGAGCTGTTTTGCGAGTTCAAAGTCAGCCTTCTCCTTAGCTGTTATAAAGGCCATTAATAGCTTAACTCTATTCTTAATAGCGGCAATAAATTGCTCTTTAAAATTAATAAGATATTGGCGATTTTATAATCCCTTCAGGCGACCTCTACTACGTTATTATTGTAGCGTATCTACTATAATTATATTAGAATTGTGGTCGCCTTCTAGAGCATATTAATTATAGCTTTTCTCTAGGGCATTTTCTATGGTATCCTACAAAGGCTCAGAACTGTTATCTTTATAGTAAAGCTTAATAACAGTTAAACGGAATTAAGTGGGTCTATAAGGCATCTAAATAGTGCAAGTCTGGCTATTAATTACAATAAGTTAATATAGGCCTAACCATCCTCCCTTTTTACGCCATATGTATGCCTTAGACTGGAGTGGCAGATTAAGCGTAGTTAAGGTGTTTAGGCCATTTCTTATTCCTAGTACGTTATTGACTTGGCGTATAGCGTAGAGATGTTATACCTCCTTTATTGCCTTACAAATAGCCTCAGCTTATTACATAATGGAGGGAGATAGTAGAGAATTGTTAGTTATTTAAGGGTAGGCGCTAAAGACTAGTAATATAGGTATAAGTCCATCTAGGCTAGCAGAATCGTTAACAGCTTTAACAGCTATTTATAAGGTAAGTTCTTTGCTAGCGTCCTCTAGTTCTAAAGAGATAATCTTATATACGCGGCGTAATAGCGTGTAATATCGCTCCACTTTTCTAATACTATTATGTGCCTTAATAGGGACTTCCTTAACCTTAATTGCTATTGCCTTTATCTATTGTTAAAACTCTGTAGATGAGAAGTTCTTTTCTATATTATAGACGATTTAATTAGGGGGTCCTAGGTAGATATTAATTTAGTATAACTAAAGGGTATTCTATACGTTCCTAGCTAACATATCCTTTAAGAATTATGCGGCTTGGAAGGAGGTTAAGAAGTTAATAACTTAGAGTACTAGCTTGCCGCTAAGATACATAACGTTGATGATAATATAGAAGTTAAAGTTATAGTTATCTTTAAGGGTGAACTTAAATTGGCTAGGGGACTTCTGGTTTATTTGGCAGTAATAGCAGTACTTTATAAAATGCTTAATTGCCTTAACCTTAACTTTATAGCCTGCTTACTGAAGAACCCTAAGCAATTAATAAACAAATGGGTGGCTAAAACGACGGTATAGTTAGCGTAATTCTAACTTAGTTAAGTGGCTCTAAGCAACACTCTTTTCTAGTTAATAAAGGAGCAACTAGGGGTGACCCTACTTGCGTATAATAGGCACCTAATTGTCTCCCTGAACAAGTATATTCTTAAGGTTGTTAAGCCTAACGCCTAACTTATCTATATCTTTAATGCAAAATAGAAACGGAGTGTTTGTAGGAATAATATGGAAAGTAATATATCCTAAGGGGGTTTGGACCCTAATTATACTAAGAGAGATTGCAGTACCTTTACTAAAGCGAATTGTATATTGGCCTGCCGTTGATTGGTTAATCTAAATAGAGCTATTAAGCTACTAAAGAGCTCGAACTTGAGATTCTCCTACTATAGATACTCCTGCGGCTCCTATATCCAGCATAATACTATAGAAGACGTACGCCGAGTATCTATCGTTAAAGGAAAACGCGGAACTCTCCTTTGGCTTATTAAAGATATCTAATTTCGTAATAGAATGGAGCATAGATTGGTTGTTAAGAACAGTGATAGTTTATATACCATCTACCTTACCATACTCCGTGAAGTATTGGTTAGGAGAGTAGTTCTCAATTTCTATATCTATAAGGAGCTGTTTAACCTTATTAACCTTACCCTTAAGGTCTTCTACGCCTTTATATTAAACTAGGAAGCTTTGGAAGTAGGCCGCAGTAACCTTACAATTTTTAACATTTCTTGCATTCTGACAGAACTTATTATATGCCTCTTTTCGCTTATTAAGGGAGTGTCTAGTTAACTAGCACTTTAATTTCTTATAAACATAGCACTTCTTCTAGTAATTACTTTAAAATAAACCTCTATAAGGACCTCCACGGTTGCCTTATAGTTAACGTTAATTATACCCTCTTCTATATTCCCTACTACGGCTACTATATGTTTAATTAGTCCAGTTATAATCATGTTGGTTAGGAATACTTATTTAGGTAGGGTTTTTGGTATAGAGCTATTAAGATTCTTATATTTGCATCGCAGTACCTACGGCAGAGCGTAGCTTAGTATATACTCCTTTAAACGTATCCGCAGGTTTATATAGCGCCAAGTTGCACTTAGGAACGCTATGGCATACTAAGATAACCTAGTCCCTTAGGCTGTTCTCGTTTTAGTAGGTTTTAGTAAGGCTATATTAGATTTTCTAGAGTTTATTAAAGAGTAGTTAAAGGCACTCTAAATAAGTCTTTATTGGGTTAGAAGTAATAACTCTCTAGAACGTAGTCTTTCGCCATTTAGATATATAAAGTTGGCGATTCTTGTTAGTCTTAAAGTAGGCTCTAGTAAACTAAAGCATTATATTAAAGCTATAGTTTTTACCCGCAATATGGTCGTAATAGAATATTACTGCCCGTCCCTTTAACATAATAGAGAAAGCATAATGGTACTAGTGGCGTTAAATTCTGACCTTATTACAACAGTCATAAAAGACCTATAGTTTTGCTCTGAGCATGTTGTATAGTTCTTCTCCAAACTTCTTCTCTTTGTCTAAATATACCTTTATTAGACAAAGGGGCGAGTAATAGGCGTCCCCTAATAACTCTACAGGAGTAGAGTATAGTGTATAATACTAGCGCGTCTGTAGGTTTATTACAGCAGCAGTGATTCCCAAGGAGGTTAAAAAGTAAGGTAGTAGAGCACCACTAGTGACTCGCAGGCGACTCACAAGCGAGCCCTAAAAGGCGGGGAGACGGATTACAGGGTTTTCTCAAATAGAGTTTTCTCCCCATATGTATATAAGGAGTAGTCCGCGTGGGCCTAACAGGGATCCGAATCGGACGTTAAGCAATGAATAATAATATACCTTTATCAGATTCGTGACTTCTCGTAGTAAAGGCTCACCGGTTGGCTGAAGTGGAGGAGGTAGAGGCGGAGCAACTCTAAGTAGAAGAGCACCTCTAGGTGGGAGAGCAGTTCTAGGTGGGGGGTTAATGTTCTGAGGGTTTTAATATGAATTAAAGTTGCCTTTTAAAGAATATGGGTTGTTTTTAGGTTTCCGTAGTTAATATATAATCTTAGCTTCCGTCCATATTGGTTCTTCTGTACTAATAATAACGGCCTAAATATTGCTAGCAATTGGGTTACTGTTCTTAGCAATATATACCCCATTCCTACAGAGGAAGTCTTGAAAATCCTAAATAATATTAACGTTGCTAAGTGCCTAGGTATTAGCAGTCCATCCCACAAAATCCTCCCTAAAATACTCCTATAGTTATAAGTTGGCGTAGCATTTATTTCGGTAGAATATAATATGGTGTAGGAGAAAGCCGTTAACTTGTTTTATGGTATAAGTTATTATATTAAAGGCGAATTTGTCCTAATCTTCATTAATAAGTTTCGCATGCTTAGCTACCCCTAGTAGTAAGGAGTCTTTCCAGTTATTTAAAGTAGGCGTAGCCATGTTTTTAGAGGGAGGGAAGTGTTATTAGTGTAGGGATTGTTATTTGGTACGCGTTCGTAATATATATTTATTATTTGGTACACGTTTGTCGTTTAGTACGCGTTTGTGACGTGTATTTGCGGTTATAGGGCTTAGGACCAGTTCTGGCCTTAAATCGCGAAGACTCGTAAAGCGTGTTGTTCTGCGTAATAGACGCAAGAATCTATAATCTTGGAAAGGCTCAGGACTAGTTCTGGCCTTTAGATCCTTAGATTCGTGGAAGAGTTCTATTTAAGGTTTAGGACCAGTTCTAACCTTAAAAGACAGCTTCCTCTAGCACAAGTAGCACTAGTACAGTGGCTCGTCTCTTCTTAGTAATACCTAGCTGTTCTATAGTATAACAGTGAAGTTAACCACTAATCAGTGTTGGTTACACAAGGTGATATCACGTAGCTACGGTTCGTAGATAGTATGATAATTGTTGATTAATTCTTAATAGGAATAAGGAAAGGGGTGAGGAACTTAAGGTTCCTCACCACGCTAGGGCCATATCAACACGTGACGGCAACATGCCTTGCGTGACGGCAACTTGCCTCATTCCCGACAATAGGAATTATATATTATATTTTTATAAGATGGTTAATAACTACTATAATATTTATAAACCTATTATTTTAGTGGAGCTCTTGCTGCACCTGGCCCAAAAGACTAAAACCAACTAAAAGATCCCTGAAAAATATCTAGAGAACCCCCCTAAGATGCATGCATTGCAGGGGAGGCATATATTAAACAATAGTGGTTTGCACTTGTGCGCAACCACCAGAACCACGCCTAGTAATAGCCCTCCACAATAAAGACGGGTAAATACCACACTATAAAGTGGAAATATCTCTATTAAGAAGGCATCTAACAAAATATAAAGCCTATTAGACGCGTCTAGTATCTAAAATTATAGGGGAGTAACTATTAGCTATAACAAACTAACGTAGCTAGTAGAATGGCTCCGCTAGTCTAGTAAACCTTAGGCGCCCCTTTAGCAAACCCTTAATTAAATCCTCTAACAGCTAAGTAAAATTAAAAATAAATAAAAACCCCCCTTACTGGTGAGCTGTACCTAGGCCGCTGTAGCTATGCTTTTATAGCATAGGGAACCCACCCCCCTTAAGACAATAACCGGGTATATAATTATAATATAACTAAATATAGAAAAGGTAGAGGGGCTTAGGGGACAATTAGAAATAAAAGTCCTTATAGAGATCTATAAAGAGGTCTATAATACTATCGCAGTCCAACACTTTAGGAGTGGAGATATTAGAGTTACCCTAAAGAACTAATAAGTAAAGGAACGAGCCGTAAGGGTAGGGGACAGGCTAGGAGAATGTATTAGTATAAAAGTACTCTATAAGGATTACCTAGTTAAAGTCCTAGCGGTTCCTATAAGCCTTAGGGTAGAAAAGGGACACTAGGTAGACGATATAGTAATTATATAAAAGATAGTAAGATAAACAGAATGCCTTATACTAGGACTTAAGATCACCTAAATCCAATGGCTTTAATAGGAAAATATCAACCAAGTAAATAATAAGAATAATAAGAGGATATAAGGGTCGCTAGAGACTTACTAGGGAGACGCTAGTCAAACATATAGCTCCCTTATTATTAGCACACTTATATTAGGAATGCAAAAACTCCTTATCCAAAAAGGAATAATTATAAACGGCCTTATATATAACACAAGGCTCTATAACCACAGACTACGCCTAGAATGATGCTATTGCTATATATAATAGGGACACACCCA